>JACCDQ011340659.1_pt1 | contig 17730 bp, 13 predicted proteins | sample 7446031 | NCBI WGS metagenome assembly JACCDQ01 (sample SAMN15323442, study PRJNA562643) | freshwater metagenome | isolation source: river surface water | place: USA:Blue River Watershed | collected 2017-08-17
GACGGACGTGCGGATCGGCCGGTTGATCCGGTCGATTCAGTACTGGCACGACGCCAGGCCGAGCTGGCGCGCGACATCGCTGATTACAATGCGCGGCCGCTGAAGCGGCAGCTGACGCCGAGCACGCGCGAAATACCGTTTGCGCTGTATTACACTGCGCTACGAAAAAAAATAGAACTGACCGGCACGCTGCATTTCCCGCGGAGCGGTGCAACGAAGATTTACGGCGACCTGATCGTCTACATCCCGTTACGACAGGACGGCTGCTTGTACGAACGCGACGGCGGTCCGCGCGTTGAGCGCAGCTCCGGCAATCCGGCGCTGGACGCGGCCGCGCTGGCGATCGTGCGCCGTGCTGCGCCATTCGGTCCACTGCCCGCGACGCTGGTGCACGACAGCCGCGAGCAGGTTTGGGAAATCGTCACCCGTTTCTCATTCACGCGCGAGCAGCAGCTGGAGACTCAAGCCTTAGGTGGAAGCAGAGAATGACCGACCAATATGTTGTGATCGGCAACCCGATCGCGCACAGCAAATCGCCGCAGATCCACGCTCGGTTTGCACAGCAAACCGGACAGGACATTGGCTATGAACGGCTGCTGGCGCCGCTCGACGGCTTTGATGCTGCCGTGCGCGCTTTCATCGCTGCCGGCGGGCGCGGCGCGAACGTGACCGTGCCATTCAAGCTCGAGGCGTTCGCGCTGGCCAACGAGCGCAGCCTGCGCGCGCAGGCTGCGGGCGCGGTGAATACGCTCAGGTTCGACGACGGCCGCATCTTCGGCGACAACACCGACGGCGTTGGCCTGGTGCGCGACATTCTCTCCGGGGGCGGCATCGCGATTGCCGGTGCGCGGGTTCTGCTGCTGGGTGCCGGCGGCGCGGCGCGCGGCGTCATCCTGCCGCTGCTCGACGAGCAGCCTCGGCAAATCGTTATCGCGAACCGCACCCTGGCGAAGGCAGAGGAGCTGGTCACGCAGTTTTCGCAGGCAGCCGGCAAGGTGTCTGCGTCGCGCTTCGAGTCGCTGTCCGGCACCTATGATCTTGTGATCAATGCGACCTCGGCCAGCCTGTCAGCGGAATTGCCGCCGGTACCGCCTTCCGTCTTTTCTTCGAAGACCTTCGCCTACGACATGATGTACGGCCCGGCACCGACGGTCTTCATGCAGATGGCTGCAGCCCATGGCGCGCGCGTGCGCGACGGGCTGGGCATGTTGGTCGAACAGGCGGCCGAGTCGTTCTTCGTCTGGCGCGGCGTACGGCCTGATACGGCACCGGTCTACCAGTGGCTGCGGGAACAGCTGTGAGCCGGCGACGCACATTCCTGCTGTGGTTTGCCGGCGTGCCGCTGTTGCTGGTACTGCTGCTGCAGTGCTGGTATTTCATCCATATCTGCTGGTGGGTCAACCACAATCCGATCTCGACGGCGTTCATGCGCGAACAGCTGGAAAGGCTGCAGGAGAAAAATCCGAAAGCGACACTGAAGCACCAGTGGGTGCCGTACCAACGGATTTCGAATCACCTGAAGCGCGCGATCATTGCATCCGAGGACGCCAATTTCGCCGAGCACGAAGGGGTGGACTGGGTCGCGCTGCAAAAGGCCTACGAAAAGAATGCGAAGAAGGGCAAGGTCGTCCGCGGCGGATCGACCATCACCCAGCAGCTGGCGAAAAACCTGTTCCTGTCCGGCGAGCGCAGCTATCTGCGCAAGGGGCAGGAGATGGTGATCACCTTCATGCTGGAGGCGATGATGGACAAGCGTCGCATATTCGAGATCTACCTGAACGTGGTCGAATGGGGTAACGGTGTGTTCGGCTGCGAAGCCGCGTCGCGCAAGTATTTCGGCAAGCCGGCCGCGGCGCTGGGACAGGAAGAAGCCGCCCGGCTGGCGGTGATGCTGCCGAACCCACGCTTCTTTGGCCGTCACCTCGACTCAAATTACCTGGCCCGGCGTTCATCGCTGATCCTGATACGGATGAATAGTGCGGAACTGCCATGAACCGGCATCAAGCCTTGCCTGTCCCCGTGCAAAAAAAGTAAACTCTCGGTGTTTTGAACAACGGAGACACCCCTTGGGCAGTCCCACCTCACCTCGACAACCGTCGACCGACGCTCCTTCCGCAAGCTGACGCATTCCTGAGTGCGTGCCGCTTGCCGGGGTCATCGACGGCAAGCGGGCGCATGGCCATCAACGGCCGCGCTTCCTGAAAAATGTAATGAATTGATATCTGCGTGCGCATGCGCCGCGGGCATGCCGCAGACTTGCGGCCGGGAGAGCTGATGATCAATGTATTCGTGCTGCAGAACGGGCGGCTCAGTCAGGTCAACATCGAGACGCGTGTCGATCTCGAACGTGCGACGCCGATCTGGGTCGACCTGACCGACCCCAGCGACGAAGAGCGCGACTGGGTGCGCAGCATCTACGGCGTTACCTTGCCGGACGAGGACGACGTCAAGGATATCGAGGCGTCCGCCCGCTATTACGAAGCCGACAACAGCGACTTGCACCTGCGCTCGGATTTCCTGCTCGAGGAAGACGAGGGCGAGTCGCGCGTGGTGACCGTGGCGTTCATTCTCGCCAAAGGCATGCTGTTTTCCATGCACAGCGACGACCTGCCGGTATTCCGGCTGGTGCGCATGCGGGCGCGTTCGCGTCCCGGCTCGATCGGCGACTTCAAGGACGTGCTGCTGGACCTGTACGCAACCGACGTTGAGTATTCGGCCGATGCGCTCGAAGGGATTTACCAGAACCTCGAGGAAGTCAGTCGCAGCGTGCTGCAGAAGGAATTCAGCGATGCGGATGCGGCCGAGTCGCTGTCCGCGATGGCGCGTGAAGAAGATTTGAACGGCCGTATCCGTCGCAACATGATGGACACGCGGCGCGCGGTCAGCTTCCTGATGCGCGGCCGGCTGCTGAGCTCGGACCAGTTCGACGATGCGCGGCAGATCCTGCGCGACATCGAATCGCTCGACGGCCACACCGCGTTCCTGTTTGAAAAGATTAACTTCCTGATGGATGCGACGGTCGGTTTCATCAACATCAACCAGAACAAGATCATCAAGATCTTCTCGGTGGCGTCGGTAGCCTTCCTGCCGCCGACCCTGATCGCCAGCATCTACGGCATGAACTTCCGCATACTGCCGGAGCTCGACTGGACGCTCGGTTATCCGTTCGCGCTGGCGCTGATGGTGGCCAGTGCGATCACGCCGTTCTGGTATTTCCGCCGGCGCGGCTGGCTGAAGTAATTTTCAGCCCGGCGGCACAGGGATCCCGGCGCTGACCGGGATCCGGTATTGCTCCGCTCTTAGCTGTTCAGCTTTGCGAACGCTGCGCGCGCTGCGGCGATTGTCTCGTCGATCACCGCATCCGTGTGCATCGCCGAGACGAAGCCGGCCTCGAAGGCCGACGGCGCCAGGTACACGCCCGCATCCAGCATCGCGTGGAAGAAGCTATTGAAGCGCGCTTTGTCGCAGCTCATCATCTGCTCATAGTCCTGCGGCAGCTGCGCGCGGAAGTACAGGCCGAACATGCCGCCGACCGCATCTGCGCAGAACGCTTCACCGGCATCCTTTGCTGCTGCTGACAGGCCGTCGGTCAGCTTCTTCGTCTGCGCGCCGAGCTGCTCATAGAAGCCCGGCTGCTGAATGATCTTCAGCGTGCTCATGCCTGCCGCGACCGCGACCGGATTGCCGGACAGCGTGCCGGCCTGATAGACCGGGCCGAGCGGCGCGAGATGCTTCATCAGGTCGGCGCGGCCGCCGAAGGCCGCCACCGGCAGGCCGCCGCCGATGACCTTGCCCAGCACGGTCATGTCGGGGCGGATGCCATACAGGGCCTGCGCGCCGCCGAGCGCAACGCGGAAGCCCGACATCACTTCGTCAAACATCAGGATGGCGCCATGCTTCGTGCACAGCGCACGCATGGTCTGCAGGAATTCGGGCGTGGCACGCAGCAGGTTCATGTTGCCGGCGACCGGTTCGACGATCACGGCGGCAATGCGGTCACCCATCTGGCCGAACACCTCGGTCAGCTGGTTGCTGTCGTTGTAGTCGAGCACCATCGTGTGTTTCGCGAAATCTTCCGGCACACCGGACGAGGTCGGGTTACCGAAAGTCAGCAGGCCGCTGCCGGCCTTCACCAGCATCGAGTCTGCGTGGCCGTGATAGCAGCCCTCAAACTTGATCACCAGATCGCGTCCGGTGGCGCCGCGCGCGACACGCAGCGCGCTCATCACCGCTTCCGTGCCGGACGATACCAGTCGCACCTGCTCGATCGACGGCACCAGCTTGCAGATCTCTTCGGCCATCAGGATCTCGCCCTCGGTCGGCGCACCGAAAGACAGGCCGTTCGCTGCCGCTGCCTGCACCGCGCGAATTACGTCCGGGTGCGCATGGCCGACGATGGCCGGGCCCCAGGAACCGATGTAATCGATGTAACGTTTGCCGTCGGCATCCCAGAAATGCGGACCCTCGGCGCGAGTGATGAAGCGCGGCGTGCCGCCGACGGAGCGGAAGGCGCGCACCGGCGAGTTCACGCCACCGGGCGTGCTGCGTTGTGCGCGGGCGAACAGGGTATCGTTGTTGGACACGTTGGCCTCTCTTGTCTCTGAAATCTCGGTATCGGGGTCAGGTCTTGGCGCTGTCGTTGCCATTGCCGGCTTCGGATTCGCGCGCCCAGAAATAGCGATCGGGCACCAGCTTGCCCATGCCCAGCCGCTGCGCATTACCCAGCGCGGCGTTGGTGAATTCTCCGGCTTCCAGCACGGCCTCCGGCACGTCGAGACCATTCGCGAGCATGGCGGCAATGGTCGCCGACAGCGTGTTGCCGGCGCCGATGAAGGGGCCGGCCTGGCGTTGCCAGCTATCCTTGCGTACCAGGCCCTCGCTGCCGAACAGCGCATTCGCGACATCGTGCGCTTCGCCCGGCATGCCGGTGACAAACACGAATTCGCAGCCGAATTCGATCAGCTGCATCGCGTCGACTGCCAGCATGTCGTCGTCGCTGGCGTCACGCCAGGTTTCTGCCAGCAGCGCCAGTTCGTCAGCCGACACTTGCAGCAGCGTGGTCTGCGGCACCAGCAGTTCGCGCAACGCCAGCAGCAATTCTTCGTCGACATCCTGCTCCGGCAGCGTGGTCGCGAACGGGTCCAGCACCAGCGGAATGTCGGGGTAGTCGGAGACGATTTCCGCGATCACGGAAATGGTCTCGATGCTGCCCACATAACCGACCTTGAACGCGGCCACCGGCATGTCTTCGAGCAGCGCCCGCGCCTGGTCCGACACCCATTCGGGGTCGATGGTCTGCAAATCCTCGGTGCCGGTGGTATCACCGATCGACAGTGCCGTGAGCACGGACAGGCCATGGCAGCCCATCGCGGCGACGGCGGCGAGGTCGGCCTGGATGCCGATCGCGCCGACCGGGTCGGCAATGCCGAAGGTCAGGACGAGCGGGGAAGTTTGGTTTTGCACAGGGAAAGCATTAAGATAGCTGGCTGTGCATTTTACTTTAAGGGCTGTACCGTGAGTGACAACAAGACAACCGGACAAGAATTCAAGACCTGGATGTGCCTGATCTGCGGCTGGGTCTACGACGAAGCTGCCGGCCTGCCGGAAGAAGGCATTGCGCCGGGCACGCTTTGGGAAGACGTTCCGATGAACTGGACCTGCCCGGAATGCGGCGCCCGCAAGGAAGATTTCGAGATGGTCGCCATCTGATCTTCCGAAACAAGTACTCCCGCGGACCGTTCCCGGTCCGCGTTTTCCCCCGCTCTGACAATCTGAACGAACACTGATTTCAGCGTTCGGCATCCGAATTTCTTCTTTTTTTGACAAGCTGTGCCAGCCTCCGGTGTTCTGGCGGCCAAACTGCGCTTGTCATCGTCGAATTGTGGTCAAAACACCGACGTCACCCGAAGTTTGATTTTTCGTCGTTTTAAGCTGTTGCCAATTTTGTTACATTTCGCGCCTTCGCGTGAATCGTTCAACAGGTGCGGCAATGACGGCTTCGCAACTCGGTTCGGAAATACTCGTCATCGATGACAGCAGCACGATACGTCGCTCTGCCGAGATATTTCTGTCGCAGGCCGGTTATCCGGTCATTCTCGCCGTCGACGGCTTTGCCGCGTTGTCAGTCATTGTCGAGCGCCGGCCGGCGCTGATCTTCTGCGACATCCTGATGCCGCGGCTGGACGGATTCCAGACCTGTGCGCTGATTCGCGCCAGTCCCGTCAGCGCGCACATTCCGGTCGTGCTGCTGTCGTCGCGCGATGGTCTGTTTGATCGCGCGCGCGGTCTGCTGGCCGGCGCCAGCGCCTATCTCACCAAGCCCTTCACGAAGGACAGCCTGCTGCGGACAGTGCGCGACCATGCGTTGCCATCGCAAGCGGCGGCCTGACGCCGGTTATTCCCGCTCACCGATACCCGTCTCTGATCTCTCATGCCGATCAAGCACATACTCGTGGTCGACGACTCGCCGACCGAGCGTCATTTCCTGTCCGAACTGCTGACGCGCAACGGCTATGCCGTCAGCACGGCCGACAGCGCCGAGGCAGCGCTGCAACTGGCGCGGCAAAATCCGCCGCAGCTGATCCTGATGGATGTCGTGATGCCGGGCCAAAATGGCTTTCAGGCCACGCGTGAGATCGCGCGCGATCCGGCGATTGGCGGAGTGCCGGTGATCATCTGCAGCAGCAAGCAACAGGAAACCGATCGCATCTGGGGACTGCGGCAGGGTGCGCGTGACTACCTGGTGAAGCCGGTCGATCCCGAGCGGCTGCTGCAGCGTATCGCCAGCTTGTCGCGTACCGGCATCTGAGCGCCGCGTGGAAACAAACGCTCCATCCATCAGCGCCTGCGCGACGCCTTCCGCTGCGGCAGGCCATGCGGGCCTGCGCGATTTTCAGCAGCAGCTCGCGCAGCGCCTGCAGCAGGCCACGGCGGTGCGCGGGCAGACGCAAGACTGCATCGCGGCATCGACCGCTGCGCGTCACTGGCTGTTCGACCTCGCGTCGACTGCCGAGGTGATCGCGGTGCCTGCGCTGACCACGGTCCCGTTCACGCTTCCCTGGTATCTCGGGTTGATCAATCATCGCGGCGAACTGGCTGGCGTGGTTGATCTCGACGGCCTCTGCGGCGCGCCGATCCAGCCATGGTGCGCGACTGACCGCCTGCTGGTGTTGGCGTCCGCGTTGCCAGTGCGCTGCGCGATCCGGCTGTCACATCTGGCAGGCATTGTCGATCGCCAGGTAATGCGCCAGACCGCACGAGATCGCAGCCTGGCGGACTGGTCTCCGCTGAGTTTCGAAGGTACCGATGGCGTCCGCCGCGCGTGGGTCGATATCGACGCGCTGATGCGTGATCCCGCATTCATCGACATCGGCTGTCGCTGATGTCCGGCCCATTTATTTTTTACCGGAGTCACGCATGCAACCAGACCATCGCCATGAACTCATGGCAGAGTCCGACGCGTCACGTTTCGAATGGCTGCATCGCTTGCGGCTGGAATGGGAAGAGCGATTGCGTCCACACGTAAAAGGGGTGTCGGGGCGCTGGTCGTTGCTGGTGGCGCTGCGCATCCTGCAGGCGACGCTCGCGCTGTCCTTGCTGTCGCTGGCCGTGCTGGCCTGGCTGTATGCGGACACCACCGTCACCGCCGCACTTAAGACCCAGATGGCGGGCGATCTGGTGATGCATTCGCAGCGGCTCGGCAAGGCGGCGCCGAACGCGATTCAGGGAAATCACGACGCCTTCCGGCAGCTTGAGCAAAGTCGCGCCGCAATCAATCGTTCACTCGGTGTGCTTGCGAGTGGCGGCGAGTGGTCCGGCCGCGCGTTGCCGGTCGCTGATGACGCGTTGCTGCGTCAGCTCGAGCGGATCCGGCAGGCATGGCGAAAATCCGATCAGGCGGCCGCGCAGATACTCGCCCTCGAAAAGCAGCTGACCGGTTTTCGCGGCACGCTGCAAACACTGAATACGCTGAACCCCGTACTGCTCGAACTGGCGGAGCAGGTGGCGACGCTGTCTGCGCACAACGGCGCATCGCCGCGCGAAGTGGCGGCAGCAGGCCAGCTGGTGATGCTGACGCAGCGGCTGGGCAAAAGCGCGAACGAATTCCTCACGCCTGACGGCATCAACCAGGACACGGCTTTCCTGCTCGGTCGCGACGCCAGCACCTTTCAGGACATCATGAACGGCTTCGTCAACGGCAGCGCGGTACTGCGCCTGCCACCTGCCGCGAACGCCGATGCGCGGGCGCGCCTGGTCGAACTGCAGACGGCATTCGCCCGTTATCAGCGTGAGCTGTCCGGCATACTCGCCAACCTGAAGCTGTTCATCGCTGCCAAAGAGGCCGAGCGCCGCATCTTCGAAGACAACGAGGCGCTGCGCGAAACCCTGCTCAGCCTGCAACAGACCAGTCGGGCCGGTGAGAGCGGCGGCTGGATGCGCTGGGGACTGGCAGTGCTGGCGACCTTGGCGCTGGCGCTCGGACTGTTGTGGGCAGCGCTACAGTTGCGCCATGGATGGCAGCGTACGGCGGCAGCCGACCGGGCGCGCGTGCAGGCAGAGCAGCAGCGCCAGCAGGCACTGGCCGATGAGGAAGAGGCACGCCGGCTGAACCAGCAGAACCAGGCCGCCATCCTGCGGCTGATGAATGAGTTGCAGGCAGTCGCCGAGGGGGACCTGACGATACAGGCGACCGTCTCCGAAGACCTCACCGGCGCTATCGCCGACTCGGTCAATTTCACGCTGGAAGAGCTGCGCCGGTTGCTTGACAAGGTGCGCGGCACTGCACAGCGTGTCGGCGCAGCCTGCGCCGGCGCACGCAATATCTCCGACGACTTGCTGGCACTGGCGGCCCGGCAGTCGGACGAAATCCAGCAGACCGGCGATGCAGCGCTGCGAATGACGGAGCAGATACATCAGGTATCGCGCGCGGCCAGCGAATCAGCCGATGTCGCGCAAGCGTCGGTGAATGCGGCCGAGCAGGGCGAGGCGGCGGTACAGGAAGCCATCGCCAGCATGCGGCAGTTGCGCGAGCAAGTGCAGGAAAGCGCGAAGCGCATCAAACGCCTGGGGGATTCCTCGCTCGAAATCGGCGACATCATCGACCTGATCGCCGGCATCACCGAGCAGACCCATGTGCTCGCGCTGAACGCAGCGATCCAGGCAGCCTCGGCCGGCGACGCCGGGCGTGGCTTTGCGGTGGTGGCCGAAGAAGTGCAGCGTCTGGCCGAGCGCTGCGGCGACGCCGCGCGCCAGATCGCCCAGCTCGTAAAGACAGTGCAAGTCGATGCGCAAGAGGCTGTGGCGGCAATGGAGCGTTCAACCCAGCGGGTGGTCGACGGCGCGCGTCGCACCGACAGTGCCGGTGCCGCACTGGCAGAGATACGCCGTATTTCGCAGCATCTGGCGGACCTGATCCGCGGCATTTTCAGCGCCGCCGGCGAGCAAACCTCGCTGGCCGATCACGTCGCGCATAACATTGACAGCATCCTGACCGTCACGGAACACACGCGGCAGGGGACGCAGATGACGGCCGCGTCCGTGCAGGAGCTGGCGGCGCTGGCGCTCGATCTGACGGGGGCGATCGACCGTTTCCGCATCGAGCGCTGAAGGCAGGTACGGTCCATGCAGAGCGGCAAGCAAGGAGCGATCGCAGCGCGTTCAGCGCAGTTCGCGCTGGGAGCGGCGATTGCGTCCGCGCTGATGCAGACGATAGAAGCACTGAGGGCATCCGCAACCGCCTCTGCCGATGTCGCCGGTGTGAGCGTCGAAGACGCGGGCAGGCAACTAACTGAGATCGAGGGCGCGCTGGGCCTTGCTGGTCAGTCCGGGCTGCGTGTGCTGACAACGCACTTGCGCATGCGTTTGCTGCCTCAGGATGCGGTCCCCGCAGCGCAGTCAGGCAGCTCGGTTCCTGCGATTCGTCTGGCGGATGCGGTTGACGCCCTGCAGGCACTCGCGCGTGTCCTTGCATGGGCATTCGAGCGCCTGCTGCAACAGGGCGAGGTGCTTGCCGCCGACCTGCGGCGTTGCTGGCAGCGGCAGACCTTGCCTGACTTCGCAGGCGCTCCTGCAACAGCAGAGTTGTTGTCGCTGCAGCTGGCGGAGGGTGTCGCGCTGCCGCTGCTGGCATTGCTGCCGTCATTGCCGTGCGCGGATCCGCTGGCCGACGCCGAGCGCGCTTTGCTGGCCTGTCTGCGCGCGGACGACGACGGCGATCGTTATGGCGCTGTGCGCGCATTTGCCGATGTGCTGGCTGCGACAGCCTTGCAGGCATCGTGCGAAGCGGAGCGCAACTGCTGGCTGATCCTGCATGCCTGTTTGCGGGAACTTGCGCAAGCCATCGGGCCGCTGGCCACCTCCGACAAGAAGCTGCTTGCCGCGATCGTCAGGGCGCTGCGCCATCGTCATCAAGTCGACCTGATGGCGGTACTTGAGCCGCTCGCGTGCGAAGCCTTGTCCGGCTTGTCGTCACCGTGCTTGCAGACCGAGGCCGGGCTGGGTGTTGCTCGAACCTTCCGTCTCGATTTGCAGCTGACGGGGACACCCGAGGAAGAATCGCCGCAACGGGTGCAGCATGACGCGCAAGCGTCGTTCGGTGCGGCGGTGGCCAGCAAAATTACACTGCTTGACGGTGATGCCGAGCGCCTCAGCGATGCGGCCATTTGGTACGAGCTGGCGGACCTTGCCAGTCACGCACCGCATCTGTTGATGCTGGCCGATCCGTTGCGACGCCTCGCTGCACAGGCGTCAGCGCTGCAACAGCCATCACAACGCGAACTGAGCGCGGCGCTGCTGCTTGCCCTGCAGGCGTGGTCGGCCGACCATGGCGCCGATGTCGGCGTGATGGCCGCTGTCCTCGAACGGGCATCTCAGGGTGACACGGCGCTTGCCTCCGATGCGCTGATCCGGCAGGTACAGGCTTCGGGTGCTCGCCAGCGTCGGCTTGACCTGTGTAGCGCGATAGCCGCCGAGCTGACTGCTGCGGAGCAGTGGCTCGAGGCCGCTTGGCAGTCGGGGGATGCCGAGCCGGCACTGGCCGCGGTGGACGAAGTACTGGCGCAGGTCGCCGGAGCGTTAGCGTTGTGCGGGTTCACGGCTGACCGTGAGGACTTCATGGCACTGCGCGCGCTACTGTCTGCGGCGCTGCGTGACACCGACTTGCGCCAGGCACTGCATCCGGTGGCGGTCGCGTGGACCGCGCTGGCAGCCTCGATTGCCGCGTTGCCGTCACAGCAGATATTGCCCGCCGATGTTCCGCTGGTTATCGCCGCGCCGCCGCCATCCATGTCGACTTCGCCGGCAGCTCAGGCTGCGGCGGCGGATCAGCGCTTGCGCACGATCTTCCTCGACGAAGCCGGCGGGCATTTGCGCAGCCTGCGCCGACTTGTCGCTGACGATCCTGCGGCACAGGAAAATGCGGCGGCGCTGCGCGCCGTGCACACGCTGGCCGGCTGCTCGGCGACCATGGGCCAGCCGGAGCTGGCGGCACTCGCGCAGGCGCTGGAAGACTATCTGATGACGGCAGGCTGGCAAGCGCCTGGCGCACTGCTGGCTGATGCGCTGGATGGGCTCGACTGCATGCTGGATGAATTCGCCACCGAAGGGCGCTGCACAGCGTCGCCAGCGCTGCTCGCACGCTTGCAGTCAGCCGGGACGCAGCGAGCCTGCGCCGACCGAATGCATGACGCGTTCGGCAGCGCAGGCGAATGCGCGGGGCCAGTCGCAGACATCGCCGATGAAGTCCGGCGCGACAAGCCCGGCGACTTGCCGCTGACGGCGTCAACACAGGTCCAGACAGGCATAGACACCGATTGCGATGCTCAGCCGGCAATGCCATCGCACACGCCATCGCCTGCGCAGCGTCCCTGCGCTGCAATCGAAGACGGCGCTGCGGAGGAGCTGCAGGCGATCTTCGATGAAGAGGCGGCCGATCTGCTGCCGCAACTCGAGCAGGCAATGCAGGCATGGCAGCAGCATCCGGACGGCCGCGAGCCACCGATGCAATTGCTGCGGGTCCTGCATACGCTCAAGGGCAGTGCGCGGATGGCGGGGCGTCATGCGCTGGGCGACGAGTTTCACCAGGCTGAAGCGGATGTCGCGTCGCTGGCGCAGCAAAGTCCGTTCGACGTGCTACAGGACTTGCCGCAACTGCAGGAGCGCATTGAGCGCTGGCTGCAGTGGGGCATGCCTGCTGTGCCGGATACCGTCGTGCCGGATTCCGGGGCGCTGCCTGCGCTGCTCGACACTGACGCTGGCACGACAATGCGCGTGCACAACGCCGCGGGGGCGGTCGATGATGCCGGCATCACCGAGGCGGAAACGACTGCCGCGGCCGGCACGCCAGCTGCCCGGTCTGCCGATGTCAGTCGCACTACAGCAGATGCGCCGACTTTGCGCGTCGCCGCGGGCCAGCTCGCACGCATTGCCGACACGGTTGCAGCGCTGTGGGCCGGCAATGCCAGCATCCGCGATGCAGTCCAGGACCAGCGCCATGTAGTCGCGGCGCTGTCCGGCGACCTGTCGCGGCTGCGTGCGCAATTGCGCGAACTTGAAATCGAATCCGAATCGCGCATCCTGTCGCGCGCTTCGCAGGGCAATGAGGCCGGTTTTGATCCGCTCGAATTTGACCGTTACACGCGGCTGCATGAACTCACGCGCATGATGGCCGAGAGCATCGCCGACCTGTCGGGCGTGCAGCGCGGGCTGGCACGACAGACGGAGCGGCTGGCGTCGGCGGCGTCCATGCAGCTGCGTGACATGCGCGCATGCCAGCTGGAAGTGCAGGCCATGCGTTCGCAGCCTTTGCGTGCCATCGAGCCCAGGCTGCGTTATCTGTTGCGGAACGCAGCGCGCGATGCCGGGCGCGAAGCGGAACTGGTGCTCAGCGGCGGCGACGTCGAAATCGAGCGTAGCCTGCTCGATCGCCTTGGCGGACCATTCGGCCATCTGCTGCGCAATGCCGTGGTTCACGGCATCGAGCCGCCGTCGCAGCGCATCGCGCTCGGCAAGCCGCCCAAGGGCACCGTGACGATAGCGGCCGCACTGGCCAGCAACGAATTGCGGCTGTCACTGCGCGATGATGGCCGCGGTCTTGATCTCGGTCAGATGCGCAGCAGCGCGCTCGCCGCCGGTCTGCTCAGCATCGATGACATGCCCGATGATGCCGCGCTGGCGGCGCTGATCTTCGCGCCCGGATTGTCAACGGCAAGCGCAATCACCCCGCTGTCCGGGCGCGGCATCGGCATGGATGCGGTGCGCGTCGCGCTGCAGGCGCTCGGCGGTCGCATCGAGGTTGACAGCGAACCCGGACAAGGCTGCCGCTTCACGATCACGCTGCCGCTGGCGTTGGTCAGCCTGCCGGTGCTGCTGGCCAGCGCCGGCAGCCGTCGCATTGCGCTGCCGGTCGCGCGCGTGCGCCAGATCGTGCAGCCGGGACCGGGGCAGATCGAGCGTGGTGCTGACGGCCAGCAGATGCTCTGGCGCGGAAAGCGGCTACCGTTGCTGCATCTCGGCCGGGCGCTGGGTGACACCGTCGGCCTCCGCGATGACGAGGCGGCCCGGCTGCCGGTCGCCATCGTGCAGGAAGGTGAGCGATTGCTGGCTTTGCAGCTGGATGCCGTGGCGGGCCAGCGTGACGTGATGGTCAAACACCCGGGGCCTCAGCTGGCGCGGGTGCCGGGCATCGCCGGCGCGACGCTGTTGGGCGATGGCGGCATCGCGCTGATCCTTGACCCTTTCCGCATGCCGGCGACGCCCGTGAAGGCGGCCCCGCCTGCGCCGGAGCGGCCGCTGGTGCTGGTGGTCGATGACTCGCTGACCGTGCGTCGCGCGAGCCAGCGCCTGCTTGAGCGACACGGATATGCGGTGGCGCTCGCGCGCGACGGTATCGAGGCACTCGAGCGTCTGAGCGAGCGGCGGCCGACCGCGCTGCTGCTCGACATCGAAATGCCGCGCATGGACGGATTTGAATTGCTGGCAACGCTGCGTGCCGATGCGGTGCTGTGCGGACTGCCGGTGCTGATGATCACCTCGCGCATCGCCGAACGGCATCGCGAGCGCGCACAGCAGCTGGGCGTGCTTGCGTACCTCGGCAAGCCCTTTGACGAGGACGCATTGCTGGCGGCATTGGCCGGCCTGAGTGCGGATGCGCCGCTGGCGGCCTGATTGCAGGTGATCGCCTGCCGGCGCGAAGCCGGCAGTCTCGGTTCGCGGAGTGGTTTCGCACGGTGGTTTCACACAGCGGAGGCAGCATGAAAGTCGAGTGGAAAGCCAACCGGAAAAACACGGCGCTGCGGCGCGCGCATGACCGGATCGCGCTGGTGCTGCAGGGCGGCGGCGCGCTCGGCGCTTACCAGGCCGGCGCGTTCGAGGAACTCGCGGCCAGCGAATGCGAGCCGGACTGGGTGGTCGGCGTGTCCATCGGCGCGATCAATGCCGCCATCATTGCCGGCAATCCGCCGGCGAAACGGGTCGAGCGGCTGGCCGACTTCTGGCACCGGATCTCGACCGGATCGCCGCAATTCGCCGATCCGACCTCGCTGATGCCCTGGTTGCGCGCACTGACCGAAAACGGCGAGCAGCGCGGCCTGCTGAACCAGTTCAGCGCCTGGCATGCGGCATGGGTCGGCATTCCCGGCTTCTTCCAGCCACGCATTCCGCCGGCCCCGTTCCAGCCGCCTGGCAGCCTCGGTGCGCTGAGCCTGTACGACACTGCACCGCTGCGCGCAACGCTCGAGGAGGTGATCGATTTCGATCTGATCAACGACGGCGGGACACGCTTGTCATTGGGCGCAGTCCAGGTGCGTACCGGGAACTCGCATTACTTCGACAACACCGAGGTCCGCATCGGTCCCGAGCATGTGATGGCCAGCGGCGCGCTGCCGCCGTCGTTTCCGCCCATCGAGATCGACGACGAACTCTGGTGGGACGGCGGCATCGTCTCGAACACGCCGCTGCATCATGTGCTCGATATGCGCGACGATGACCAGAGCCTGCTGGTGTTCCAGGTCGACCTGTTCAGCGCGCGCGGCGATGTGCCGCGCAATTTCGATGACGTGCTGAAGCGGCACAAGGACATCATGTACTCGAGCCGCACCCGCTACAGCAGCAATATGGTCGCCGAACTCACCAATACCCGCTGCGCGGTGGCGGAGCTGCTCGCGGCCTTGCCCGAGCATATGCGTGGGCTGGCCGCTGTGCATTATCTGAAGGATTTCGCCGATGTCGCGCCGCTCGACATCGTGCACCTGATCTACCGGCAGGGACCGTTCGAGACCGAGTCGAAAGATTACGAATTTTCGCGGGCGTCCGTACTCGAGCGCTGGGAGGCGGGCCGGCGCGACCTGCGCGATACGTTCGGGCATCCGGACTGGTTGAAGCGCGCCGGCCAGGACAGCGGTGCGACGCAGTACGACCTGACCCGCCATAGCCGACCCGTGAGCGGGCTGGCCGAACAGTAAAAGGCGTGGCGCACGCGGCGCTGCTGTTTACCCCGCTGTTTACCCCGCTATTTTTTTCACCACCTCATAGCGTTCCAGCGTGCGCTTCCTTGCCTCGTCGTGCGCGACCAGGGGCCGCGGATAATCGTTGCCGAGCGCGATGCCGGCCATCGTCAGCGTCAGTTCCGGCGCCAGCCAGGGCGCGTGAATGTATTTGGCGTCCAGCTTCGCCAGTTGCGGCAGATAGCGCTTGATGAAGCGCCCGTCCGGATCAAATTTCTCCGATTGCGTGACCGGATTGAAGATGCGGAAATACGGCTGCGCATCGCAGCCGGACGATGATGCCCACTGCCAGCCGCCGTTGTTGGCGGACAGGTAGAAGTCATTCAGCCAGCGCGCGAAATACGCTTCGCCGCGCCGCCAGTCGATGCCCAGATCCTTGATCAGGAAGCAGGCCGTGACCATGCGCAGCCGGTTGTGCATGTAGCCGCTGCGATTGAGCTGCAGCATGGCCGCATCGACCAGCGGGTAGCCGGTACGCCCTTCACACCAGGCAGCGAAGGCGGCATCGGCCGCTTCGCCCTGTTCCCAGTCGATGCGGTCGTAGTCGGGCTTGAATGATGCACCATCGGCTACCTGCGGATGGTGGTGCAGGATCATGAAGTAAAACTCGCGCCAGATCAGTTCCGATAGCCAGACGGCGGCGCCATCGGCGCCCGTGCCCGAGCGCATCGCGTCCATCGCCTGCCGTGCCAGCGCGCGGATCGACACCGTGCCGAAACGCAGATGTACCGACAGATACGACGGTCCCTTCACGGCCGGAAAATCTCGCGTCTTCCCATAGCGGGCGATGCGCGGCAGGAAATCGTCCAGCAGCGCCTGTCCGCCCGACATGCCGGTCGGCAGGTTCAGCGCCGCCAGGTCGTACTCGTCGAAACCCAGCTGGGACAGCGCAGGCAGCGTGCCTGCCGATGGCACGGCTGCCAGTTGGCCGGCGGCTGGCGTGCAGTCGAAATACGGCAGCCGGCCGCTGTCGAGGTCGCCTGCCGGCAGCTGGAATTTTTTCAGCCACGCGTTCTTGTACGGCGTGAAGACCGAGAACGGCTTGTCGGCCTGCGACAGCACCTCGTCCTTCTCGAAAATCACCTGGTCCTTGAAACTGAAGAACTCGCGTCCCGCCTGCGCGAGCGATTGCCTGACCGCGTCGTCGCGCGCCACGGCAGCCGGCTCGTAATCGTGATTGCAGAACACCGCATCAATGCCCAGTTCCTGCGCCAGCTGCGGTATCGCTTCGGCCGCCCTGGCCTGGCGAACGATCAGCCCGCCGCCGGCACGCTGCAATTCATCCTCCAGTTCCCGCAGGCTGGCGTGAATGAAAGCCACGCGACGGTCAAGGGTGCCGCTGGCGAGCAGCGGATCGAGAATGTCCTTGTCAAAAATGAAAGCGCAATACACCTGCCGGCTTGACGCCAGCGCGTGGTGCAATGCCGCGTGATCGAAATGGCGCAGGTCGCGTCGGAACCAGACCAGCGAGCGGTCGAATTTTTTCATGTTGAGCAGCCAGCGATAGTGCATTTCAGGAAGCCGGCAGTGTAGCGGCGCTTCGGGCTGCCCGTGCAAAGCTGCTAAAATGCCGCCCATGGCCAAGCAAGGCAAGCCACCTCCCTCCACGTCTTCCGCGCCCGGCGCGGAGGCGACCGATTTTTCCGCAAATACACCCGAACTCCAGCTGACCGATCACTTTCTGATCGCGATGCCGTCGATGCTCGACCCGATTTTCGGCGGCACGGTCGTCTACATCTGCGAGCATCATGCCGGCGGCGCGCTGGGCATGATCATCAACCGTCCGACCGACATGACGATGGACGTGCTGTTCGAGCGGCTTGAGCTGTCGCTGGAAATCAGTCCGCATGGCCAGCCATCGTCGCAGCAGCCGGTGCTGTTCGGCGGTCCGGTGCAGGTCGAGCGTGGCTTCGTGCTGCATGCGCCGGACGACAGCTTTACGTCGTCGCTGAATGTGTCCGACGACGTGGCGCTGACCACCTCGCGCGATGTGCTCGAAGCCGTGGCCGAAGGTCGCGGGCCGGAGCGGCTGATCGTCACGCTCGGCTGTGCCGGCTGGAGCGCCGGCCAGCTGGAAGAAGAAATCCTGCGCAACGGCTGGCTGACCGTGCGTGCCGATCCGTCCATCATCTTTGACACGCCGATAGAAGAGCGTTTCGTCGCCGCGATGCATTTGCTGGGCATTGACCCGAGCGACCTGGCCGGGGAAGCCGGCCATGCGTGAGGAAGC
>JACCDQ011591363.1_pt1 | contig 17730 bp, 17 predicted proteins | sample 7446031 | NCBI WGS metagenome assembly JACCDQ01 (sample SAMN15323442, study PRJNA562643) | freshwater metagenome | isolation source: river surface water | place: USA:Blue River Watershed | collected 2017-08-17
ATCACAGGCTTGGGTTTAGCTGAAGCTAAGGCTCTTGTTGAAGCTGGTGGCAAGACAGTTAAAGAAGGCGCTACTAAAGAAGACGCTGACAAATTCAAAAAGCAACTTGAAGCAGCTGGCGCGAAAGTTACTATCAAGTAATTTTACGCTAGAATGGCTATCTGGGGTGAGAGTTTAGGCTCTCGCCCTTTGTCGTTTAAAGGGAGCTTGGCTGAAGTCCGCCTAAAAGCAACTAAAGCCCTCCCAAACGATGAGAAAAACTAAATTTTTTATTTAAGATTTTTTAAAGTTAGTAAGATTTAATGTGGGTCTTGAAGATTTCCCCCCGAAGCGAAACTTCACTGAAGTGTAAAAAACTTCAATTTCATAAGTGAATTTCGGTGTACACGAACTTTCGCTTACAGTCTGAGGAGACGGAATGAATAAGACTCCGGTTACGGCATCTAATCTACGGATTAGAAAATCGTTCGCAAAAAACAAACAAGTTATCGAAATCCCAAATTTGATCGAATTGCAGAAGCGCTCATACGAAGCTTTCTTGCAAAAAGATTCGGATCCAGATCGTCGTGGCATTGAAGGCCTTAACGGCGTATTTAAATCTGTGTTCCCTATCTCAGATTTCAATAACACATCTTCTCTTGAGTTCGTCAGCTATACTCTAGAACCAGCAAAATACGATGTTGATGAATGTCGTCAGCGCGGTATGACTTACGCGGCTCCAATCAAAGTCACTTTGCGTTTAATCGTATTTGATATCGACGAAGAAACTGAAGCACGCAGCATCCGTGACGTAAAAGAACAAGAAGTTTACTTGGGCGAAATCCCATTGATGACGGCTAACGGTTCTTTCATTATCAACGGTACTGAGCGCGTAGTTGTTTCTCAGTTACATAGATCTCCGGGCGTTTTCTTTGACCACGATGGTGGTAAAAATAATGCTTCTGGAAAATTAATTTACTCAGCACGTGTAATCCCTTACCGTGGTTCTTGGGTAGATGTTGAGTTCGATCAAAAAGACGTAATCCACGTTCGTATTGATCGTCGTCGTAAATTTCCAGTAACAATCTTGTTGAAAGCTCTAGGCTACAACACTGAACAATTACTTGAATACTTCTATGACCTTGATGAAATCGTAGTTAAAGGTAAATCTTTATTCCGTAAACTTGATATCGAAAGAATGTCAGGTCAACGCGCGATCGCTGATATCTTAGATCCTAAAACGGGTGAAGCGATTGTTAAAGCAGGTCGTCGTATTACACGCGCCATCGTTAAAAAAGTTAAAGATTTAAATTTAACTGAAATCGAAATTCAACCTCAAGACCTTGAAGGTAAAGTATTAGCGAAACCATTGATCGACGAATCAACTGGTGAAATCATCGCTGACGCGAATAATGAATTAACAGTTTCAATCATCAAAAAAGCAATGACGGCAGGAATCGAAAATTTCTACCTTATTTTCTTTGACGGTTTAACGGTAGGTCCTTTCTTAAGAAACACTTTATTAGTTGATAAAGTGGCTAACAAGGAAGAATCACTGATCGAAATCTACAAGCGTCAACGTCCTGGTGAGCCTCCAGTTCTTGAAGCGGCTGAATCTTATTTCAATCGTTTATTTTTCGATCCAGAAACATATGATCTATCTGAAGTGGGTCGTATTAAAATTAATCACAAATTCGGTATCTCGATGGAAGAATGTCCTCCGAGTTTCCGCGTTTTAACTCATAAAGATATCCTTTCAACTGTTAAGCACTTGATCAATTTGAAAAATGGTCAGGGCGTAGTTGATGACATCGACCACTTAGGTAATCGCCGTGTTCGTTCGGTGGGTGAGCTTCTTGAAAATCAATACCGCATAGGTTTGGTTCGTATGGAGCGCGCAATCAAAGAACGTATGTCATTGCAAGACGTTGAAACAATGATGCCTCATGATTTAGTGAATGCTAAACCTGTGAACGCTGTTGTTAAAGAATTCTTCGGATCTTCGCAATTGTCTCAATTCATGGATCAAACAAATCCACTTTCTGAGATTACACATAAGCGTCGTTTGTCAGCGTTAGGCCCCGGCGGTTTGACTCGTGACCGCGCTGGTTTCGAAGTACGTGACGTACATCCTACGCATTACGGTCGTATTTGTCCGATCGAAACGCCAGAGGGACCAAACATCGGTCTTATCGCGTCTCTTTCGACTTACGCTCGTATCAATAACTACGGTTTCATCGAAACTCCATACCGCAAAGTTGAAGGCGGAACAGTTTCTTCTGAAATCCATTACATGTCGGCTCTTGAAGAGGCTGGTCACTTTAAAGCGCAAGCTCCAACTGATGGAAGCAACACGCGTGAATTAGCGGCTGGAACTCACAACGTACGTCGTGATGGTGAGTACGAATTGGTTGATCGTGAAAAAGTAACTTTGATGGACGTTTCTCCGTCTCAGTTGGTTTCTATCGCAGCTTCATTGATTCCGTTCCTAGAGCACGATGATGCCAACCGCGCGTTGATGGGATCGAACATGCAACGTCAAGCGGTTCCTTTGATCAAATCAAAAGCTCCACTTGTTGGAACAGGCGTTGAGCGTTTAGTTGCTCGCGATTCTGGTACTTCAGTTGTTGCTACAAATGACGGTATCGTTGAATTAGTAGATGCATCTCGTATCGTTGTTCGTCGTCTTGCAAAAGGCGGAGAACTTGGTGCGAACGTTGATATCTACAACTTAACGAAGTACCAACGTACAAATCAAAATACATGTTTTAATCAAAAACCAATCGTAAAAGTTGGAGACAAAGTTTCTAAAGGCGACATCATCGCCGATGGTCCTTCAACTGAGTTGGGTGAATTAGCATTAGGTCAAAATATCCTAGTCGCGTTCACTCCTTGGATGGGTTACAACTTCGAAGACTCAATCTTGATCTCTGAGCGTCTTTTAAAAGAAGATACTTACACTTCAGTTCATATCGAAGAATTCGAATGTATCGCTCGTGATACTAAACTTGGAAAAGAAGAAATCACTCGCGATATCGCAAACGTAGGTGAAGAAGCTCTTAAAGACTTAGATACATCTGGTATCATCCGCATCGGTGCGGAAGTTAAGCCTGGTTACATCTTGGTTGGTAAAGTGACTCCTAAAGGCGAAACCCAACTTTCTCCTGAAGAAAAACTTTTACGCGCGATCTTCGGTGAAAAAGCCGGTGACGTTCGTGATACTTCTTTACGTGTTCCATCTGGCGTTTACGGTACCGTAATCGACGCGCAAGTTTACTCGCGTGAAGGTTCTGATCGTGACGAGCGTTTAGCTTCGATCATCGAAGAAAAACGTATCAAGCTTGAAAAAGACCTTGTGATCGAACAAAACGTTATCCGTAACAACGCGATTGAAAAATTGCGTGAAATCGTTGTTGGTAAGAAAACAACTGGAATTCTATTAAATGAAGATGGTAGCCAAAAGCTTTTGAATAAAGGCCAAGACATCACTTCAGCTGAGTTAGAAACAATTCCATTTGAATTATTAAGCTACATTCCACTTGAGCAAGACCTAGAATTCCAAGTGAACAAAATCATCGACGGTGCTCGTAACCAACTTGACGCAGTTAAATTGGTCTTCAACGAGAAAATCGATCGCTTGAAAAAAGGTGATGAGCTTCCTCCTGGCGTTATCAAAATGGTTAAAGTATACGTTGCAATTAAACGTAAATTACAAGTCGGTGATAAGTTTGCCGGCCGCCATGGTAATAAGGGTGTGGTTTCAAAAGTTCTTCCAATGGAAGACATGCCTTACTTAGCAGACGGTACTCCAGTTGATATGGTTCTTAACCCACTGGGCGTTCCTTCACGTATGAATATCGGTCAGATCCTTGAGGTTCACTTAGGTTGGGCAGCGCTTAACTTGGGTCGCCAAATCCAAGAACAACTTGAAAAATACAACGCAGATCAAATGCGCGCTAAGATGAAAGAGATCTACCAAGACAACGAGATTGCAGCAAAAGTTGATAAAGCTGATGATGAGTCATTGAAGAAAATGGCTATCGCGATCAAAGACGGTGTTCACGTAGGTACTCCAGTATTCGACGGTGCCCGTGAATCTGATATGCGTGACTTGTTAAGCAAAGCCCAATTGACTTCGACTCAATCGATTTTATTCGATGGTCGCACAGGAGAGCCTTTCGCGAACCAAGTTACTGTCGGCGTAATGTACATGTTGAAACTTCACCATTTAGTTGAAGAAAAGATCCATGCTCGTTCAATTGGACCTTACTCATTAGTTTCTCAGCAGCCACTTGGCGGTAAAGCGCAATTTGGTGGTCAGCGTCTAGGAGAGATGGAAGTTTGGGCGATCGAAGCATACGGCGCGGCTTACTCACTTCAAGAATTTTTAACTGTTAAGTCAGATGACGTAGCGGGAAGAACTCGTATGTACGAAAGCATCGTACGTGGCGAAAACATTCTTGAGCCGGGATTGCCAGAGTCATTCAACGTATTAATTAAAGAACTTCAGTCATTAGCGATGAACATTGAGTTGGTAGAGTCAGATATTTTAACTGACGACGTGCCTCTTGAAGAAGCGCAAGCAACTGCAGAAGCAACTCAACCACCGGTTCAACACTAATTAAGGAAGTAGGAGATTAAATGAGAGATTTATTAAATTTTTTCGACAAACCAAAAGATCCACTTTCGTTTGATGCTGTTCGTATCTCTTTGGCATCGCCAGAGATGATTCGCGAGTGGTCATTCGGTGAAGTAAAAAAACCTGAAACAATCAACTACCGTACGTTCAAACCTGAGCGTGACGGTTTGTTCTGCGCGAAAATTTTCGGTCCAATCAAGGATTACGAATGCCTTTGCGGTAAGTACAAACGTATGAAGTACCGTGGTGTTATCTGTGAAAAGTGTGGCGTTGAAGTTACACAAACGAAAGTTCGTCGTGAGCGTTTAGGTCACATCGAATTAGCGTCTCCAGTAGCACATATCTGGTTCTTGCGTTCATTACCTTCACGTATTGGTAACTTACTTAATCTATCGTTGAAAGACGTAGAAAAAGTTCTTTACTGTGAATCATACCTAGTTGTTGATCCAATGGAGACAACACTAGAAGAAGGAACAGTTCTTTCTGAAGAAGCTTACCAAGCGGCTTTGAATGAATTCGGTCCAAACTTCAAAGCGGGTATGGGCGGCGAATACGTACGTGAAATGTTACGTAAAATCGATTCTGAATACTTGTCTCGTAAACTTCGTATGGAGTTGAAAGAAACAAAATCAGAAGCAGGTATCAAAAAATTATCTAAACGTTTGAAAGTTGTAGAGGCTTTCAAAGGCTCTTCGAACAAACCTGAATGGATGATGTTAGAAGCTCTTCCAGTTTTGCCACCGGATTTGCGTCCGTTGGTACCACTTGATGGTGGTCGTTTCGCTACATCTGACTTGAATGATTTGTACCGTCGCGTGATCAACCGTAATAACCGTTTGAAACGTCTTCAAGAGTTAAACGCTCCGGACATTATCATTCGCAATGAAAAACGTATGTTACAAGAAGCAGTAGATGCTTTACTTGATAACGGCCGTCGCGGAAAAACATTCACAGGTCCAAATAAACGTCCGTTGAAATCTTTAAGTGACATGCTCAAAGGTAAACAAGGTCGTTTCCGTCAAAACTTACTTGGTAAACGTGTGGATTACTCAGGTCGTTCGGTTATTACCGTAGGGCCAACATTGAAATTACACCAATGTGGTATTCCAAAAACTATGGCATTAGAATTATTCAAGCCATTCGTTTACAACAAACTTGAAGAAAAAGGTCTTGCGACAACTATCAAACAAGCTAAGCGTTTGGTTGATCAGCAAACTGTAGAAGTTTGGGATATCCTTGCTGAAGTAGTAAAAGAGCATCCGGTTCTATTGAATCGTGCTCCAACTCTTCACAGACTTGGTATTCAAGCTTTCGAACCTGTACTTCACGAAGGTAAAGCGATCCAATTGCATCCGTTAGTATGTACAGCGTTCAATGCCGATTTCGATGGTGACCAAATGGCCGTTCACGTTCCGTTGTCAGTAGAAGCGCAAGTTGAAGCTCGCGTTTTGATGATGTCGACGAACAACATTTTATCTCCAGCCAATGGTAAACCAATCATCAATCCATCTCAGGACGTAGTCTTGGGATTGTACTGGATGACTCGTATCCGTCCTGGCGCTAAAGGAACTGGAAAAGTTTTCTCATCAGTTCAAGAAGCTCAGTACGCATTCGAAGCCGGTTTGGTTGATATCCAAGCGGCATGTAAAGTGAAAATCAAAGGTAAGATCGAAGAAACTTCAGTAGGTCGCGCGATCCTTTCAGACGCGGTTCCTAAAGAAGTTCCATTCCAAGCATTGAACACAGTGATGAGTAAAAAAGCCATTGCTGGTTTGATCGATACAACTTTCCGTCATGCAGGCGCTAAAGCGACTTGTATTTTGGCTGACCAAATTATGCAGTTGGGTTTCAAATACTCAACAGGCGCTGGTCTTTCAATTTCAGTTGATGACATGATCATCCCAGCTTCAAAAGCGACGATGATTGCTGACGCTGAAAAACAAGTTCAAGAAATCCAACAACAGTACGACGAAGGTTTGATTACCGACGGTGAGCGCTACAATAAAGTTGTGGATATCTGGGCGCAAACTTCAGACAAAGTTGCTAAAGAGATGATGGGTCAGATTGAAAAACAAAAATTCATCGTTAACGGTAAAGAAATCGTTGGACCTTCATTCAATCCAATCTACGTCATGGCTGATTCTGGAGCCCGTGGTTCCTTCAATCAGTTGCGTCAGTTGGGTGGTATACGTGGCTTGATGGCTAAGCCATCGGGTGAGATCATCGAAACCCCAATCACGGCGAATTTCCGTGAAGGTTTGACAGTTCTTCAGTACTTCATTTCAACTCACGGTGCGCGTAAAGGTTTGGCCGATACAGCATTGAAAACAGCGAACTCGGGTTACTTAACACGTCGTTTAGTAGACGTGGCTCAAGACGTTGTTGTTTCTGAAATGGATTGCGGCACTCCAGACGGTTTAGATATCACTCCGGTTTACGAATCAGGTGAAATAATCCAAGGTATCGGCGATCGTATTTTGGGTCGTGTTGCTTTAACTGAAGTTGTTGATCCAACAAACAACACAATTCTTGTTAAGAAAAACCAAGAAATCGCAGAGATCGACGTTAAGAAAATCGAAGATCTTGGAATCGAAAAAGTTACAATTCGTTCAGCGCTTATGTGCCAAGCGAAGCGTGGCGTTTGCGTAAAATGTTATGGCCGTGACTTAGCTCGTGGTGCGACTGTGAACTTAGGTGAAACAGTAGGTATTATCGCTGCTCAATCAATCGGTGAGCCGGGTACTCAGTTGACAATGCGTACGTTCCACTTGGGTGGTGCGGCATCTCGTTCAGTTGAGCAATCGGTTCACACAACTCGTTACGAAGGTACAATCAAACTTGTTAACGTTCAGTCAGTTAAAAACCGCGCTGGTAAATTAACTGTGATGAATCGTAATGGACAAGCTTTGGTAATCGACGAAACTGGTCGTGAGCGTGAAAACTTTAAATTAGTTTACGGTACGACATTGAATTTCAAAGACGGCGACAAAGTTACTAAAGGTGCGACAATCGGTGAATGGGATCCGTACTCGAATCCAATCATCTCTGAGGTTACAGCTAAAATCACATTCCAAGATATCGTTGAGGGTGTGACGATGGTTGAGCAAGTCGATCCAGTGACTGGTTTCACGACTAAAGTTATTACTGAATCAAAATCTTCAGATAACAAACCAACTGTGTTGTTAACTGATGCTGCTGGTAAAGTGTTGAACTTACCAGGTCGTGATATTCCTGCTCGTTACATGGTTCCAGTAGCTGCACAGTTACTTGTAACTGACGGACAAGAAGTTCACGCCGGTGACGTTATTGCGAAAATGCATCGCGAGACTTCAAAAACAAAAGATATCACGGGCGGTCTTCCACGCGTTGCTGAATTGTTCGAAGCTCGTAAACCAAAAGAAGCAGCTATCATCTCTGAGATCGATGGTTACGTTACTTTTGGTAAAGACGTTAAGGGTAAACAACGCGTAATCGTTACCCCAGAAATCGGCGAACAACGTGAATACTTGATTCCAAAAGGTAAACACGTTGCGGTTCGTGAGGGTGAATTCGTACGTGCCGGTGAAGCCTTAATGGATGGGCCAACAAATCCACATGACGTTCTAGCGGTTCTTGGTGCGAACGCATTGTCAGCGTACCTAGTGAACGAAGTTCAAGAGGTTTATCGCTTACAAGGTGTTGGTATCAATGATAAGCACTGTGAGGTTATTATCCGCCAAATGTTGCGTAAAGTAGAAATTCTTGATGCTGGTGATTCTCGCTTCCTAGTGGGTGAACAAGCTGAAAGAGTTACTTTTGATGCTGAAAACGAAAGAGTATTGAAAGAGGGAGGCCAAGTCGCTACTTGCAAGCCACTTCTTTTGGGTATCACTAAAGTATCTTTAAGCACAGATAGCTGGATTTCTGCGGCATCTTTCCAAGAAACCACTAAGGTTCTTACTGAGGCTGCAATTAATTCAAAAACTGACCATTTACGTGGCTTAAAAGAAAACATCATCATGGGTCGCTTGATCCCAGCGGGTACGGGTCTAACTTCGTACAAACGTTGGAAGGTCGTTGTGACTGAAGATGAAGAGATGGAATCAGCTGCTTTGCCAATGGGTGGCTAAGTAGAAGATGGCGGGAACGGGGCTTTTTTAGGCCCCGAACCTCAGAAATAAACTTGACGATGACTTCGGTTGTCGTTAATTTGTCGGACTGTTTATAAAAGCTGTTCGAAAAAACAGAAAATACTAAGGGGATCTTAAGTGCCTACAATTAACCAGCTCATCAAAAAAGAGCGTAGTGTTCAAAAGAACAAAACTAAATCGCCAGCATTGGCAAAATGCCCGCAAAAACGTGGCGTTTGCACTCGTGTTTATACAACTACTCCAAAAAAACCAAACTCAGCTTTGCGTAAAGTTGCAAAAGTTCGTTTGTCTAATGGATTCGAAGTTATCTCTTACATCCCAGGTGTAGGACACAATCTCCAAGAGCATAGCGTTGTTATGATCCGTGGTGGTCGTGTTAAGGACTTGCCGGGTGTTCGTTACCATATCGTTCGTGGAACACTAGATTTACAAGGTGTTAACGGTCGTTTAAGAAGCCGCTCTAAATACGGCGCTAAAAAACCTAAAAAATAATTAATTAAGGATAGTATATGTCACGTCGTAGCCGCACATTTAAAAGAGAAATCATTCCAGATCCAGTTCACAAAGATATCGTGATCGCGAAATTCATCAATCGCATCATGGAGCGTGGACAAAAATCAACTGCGCAAAAACTTTTCTACGGAGCTTTAGAAGAGCTTAACGGAAAAGTACAAGGCGAAGAGTCTTTAAATGTTATGAAAAAGGCTTTAGAAAATGTTAAGCCTTCAATTGAAGTTCGTTCTCGCCGCGTAGGTGGGGCAACTTACCAAGTTCCAGTTGATGTTCGTCCGACTCGTCGTTTAGCTTTAGCTATGCGTTGGTTAGTTGAATACGCTCGCGCTCGTGGAGAAAAAGATTTTTCTAAACGTTTGGCAGGCGAATTACTTGATGCTTACCACAACCGTGGAAATGCTATTAAGAAAAAAGAAGACGTCCACAAAATGGCCGAATCAAACAGAGCATTTGCTCACTACAATTGGTAGTTTCTTCTTAAATGTCAGCTCAATCTCCTAAATCTGAAGCTGATCTCCAGTTCACTCGTAATATCGGCATCATGGCTCACATCGATGCCGGTAAAACGACAACCACCGAACGCATTCTTTTTTACACAGGTAAAAGTCATAAAATTGGTGAAGTTCATGATGGCGCAGCCACCATGGACTGGATGCCGCAAGAACAAGAGCGCGGCATCACTATTACGTCTGCCGCCACCACGGCTTTTTGGAAGACCTGTCGTTTTAATATTATCGATACTCCGGGGCACGTTGATTTCACAATCGAAGTGGAACGCTCGCTTCGCGTACTTGATGGTGCTGTTGCCGTATTCGATGCTGTTAATGGTGTCGAGCCACAATCAGAAACGGTGTGGCGTCAGGCCAATAAGTACAAAGTTCCTCGTATTTGTTTTATCAATAAAATGGATCGCGTTGGCGCCGACTTCGACATGAGTGTCGGAACGATTCGTGATCGTCTTGAAGCTCATCCAATTAAAGTTCAAATACCAATCGGTGCTGAAGATCAATTTCAAGGTGTCGTTGATCTTCTTACCGGTAAAGCTTATGTGTGGAAATCCACAGAACACGATTTTCAAGAGACCGCTGTTCCGGCGAGCGTAAAAGAAACTTTCGAAACTGAAAGAGCTAACACGATTGAAAAAATTTGTGAACTTGACGACGCTTTAACGGAAAAATTTCTCAATGGCGAAACGCCAACAGTTGAAGAATTAAAAGCCGCTTTAAGGAAAGCGACTCTAGAATTAAAAGCATTCCCGGTGTTTTGCGGAGCAGCCTTCAAAAATAAAGGCGTTCAACAATTACTTGATGGCGTTGTTGATTATCTTCCATCTCCCCTCGATAAAGGCGTGACTGTTGGTATGAACCCAGTAAAACCTGAACTCGAAGTAAAGTGTCAAACTAAATTCGATGAGCCAGCAGCAGCGATCGCTTTTAAATTAGCGAATGATCCATTTGCGGGTTCTCTTACTTACATTCGTGTCTACTCGGGTGTCGTGAAGTTAGGTGAACAACTTTATAATCCTCGTACAGAAAAAAAAGAACGCGTGCAAAAAATCGTAAAAATGCATGCGAACTCGCGTGAAGAAGTCGGCGAATTAAAGGCTGGCGACATCGGCGCAATTATCGGTTTGAAATTCACAACGACTGGGGACACTCTTTGTGATTCTGCTCGTCAGGTAGCTTTTGAATCAATGGTTTTTCCAGAGCCAGTGATATCGGTTGTAGTCGAAGCAAAGTCTTCTGCTGATCAAGATAAAATGCTTGAAGGTTTGCAACGTCTAGAAAAAGAAGATCCATCGTGTCGCCTAAGAACCGACGTTGAAACAGGGCAAATTCTTCTTTCAGGAATGGGTGAGCTTCACTTAGATATTCTTGTTGATCGCTTGCTTCGTGAATACAAAGTTCAAGCGAATGTGGGTCGCCCTCAGGTGGCCTATCGAGAATCAATTGTTTCTCCTGTTAAATCTGAATTTGTTTTTGAGCGCCTATTAGCGGGCGATGAGAAATTCGCTCAGCTAACAATTGAAATTGAACCTATTTCTCCATCTGAGGGTGTAAAAATTACATCTCAAGTTGTGGCAAATAAAGAAGTTCAACCTAACTGGATTCGTTCTTGCGAAAACGGCCTTAAAGAGGCGGCTGAAGTTGGTCCGATTGCTAGTTACGCAATGGTCGGTCTAAAAGTGAACTTGAAGTCCTTGATAGGTAAACCTCAAATGACAGACGAGATCGTTTGCAAAGCGGCGGCGTCATTGGCTTTCCGTGAAGCGATCAAAAAGACCGAATCAAACTTACTTGAACCGATCTTCAAGCTCGAAATCACTTGTCCAGATGACTTCGTGGGTAATGTGGTCGGGGATCTAAATTCTCGCCGTGGTAAAGTTCTGAATATGACGGTAAAGCCACAAGGTCAGGTCATCTCGGCAGAAGCTCCTTTGGCACAGCTATTCGGTTATGCGACAGATATCCGTTCGCTCTCTCAAGGCCGGGCGTTCTTCAGCATGGAATTCCTTGAATACGCTCCTGTTCCGCCTAAAGTCCGAGCAGAAATCCTTCATAAACTGGGTCGCTAAAACTCCACGGACCTAGTCAATATAAAATAAAAAAATCAAGCAAATAAGCGATTGACTTTACGAATCGATTCTTGGATAGTCTCATTTCTTGTTAACGCTACGGAAGCCTCCACACTCTTGCAGTCTTGCTACAGTGGAGAAAGGCTTTGGCGGGCAGAACTAGGAAAAGAGAGTTATGCAAAGTCAAAAAATACGTATTAGGCTGAAAGCCTTTGATCATAAATTACTTGATCAATCGACAAAAGAGATTGTTGAGACAGCACGTCGCACTGGCGCTAAAGTTGCCGGTCCAATTCCGCTTCCAACTCGTATCAACCGTTTCACAGTGTTACGTTCTCCGCACGTAGATAAAAAATCTCGTGAGCAGTTCGAAATCAGAACTCACAAAAGAATGTTAGATATTCTTGAACCAACACAACAAACAATCGACCAATTGATGAAATTAGATTTATCAGCTGGTGTTGATGTTGAAATTAAACTTTCTGCAAACAAATAAGAGGGAGTAAGTCATGAGCGAAACAAACGCTGAAATTCAAACTCCTTCAAACGATGGTATCAAACTTAACGGTTTGTTCGCGTTTAAAGAGGGTATGGCTACAGTTTATAATGATAAAGGTGAGTCGGTTCCTGTGACTGTTCTAAGATATGAAACTTGGAAAGTGTCACAAATTAAAACTGAAGAAAAAGATGGATATGCTGCTGTTCAATTGGCTGCTGTTCCAAAAAAATCTAAAAATGCTTCTACAGCTGAAGCTGGTCACTTAAAAGGTGCTGGTTTTGAAACTGGTGCGAAGCATGTTAAAGAATTACGTCCAAATGAAATCCCAGCTGATTTGAAATTGGGTGATAGTCTTTCTATTAACACACTTGTTAAGGGTGATATTGTAAAGATCACTTCAAAATCAAAAGGCCGTGGTTTCCAAGGTTCAGTACGTCGTTGGGGTTTCAACGGTGGTCCTGCAACTCACGGATCTAAGTTCCACAGAAGACCAGGTTCTTCTGGTAACAGAACTTGGCCGGGTCGCGTAATGCCAGGTAAAAAGTTTCCAGGTCACTGGGGTGACGAAACAATCACAGTTAAAAATGTAGTGGTTGTTGATGTATTGCCAAATGAAGGCGTTGTTCTTGTTAAGGGACCAGTTCCAGGTAGCAAAAACACTCTTGTCAGATTGGTGAAGGAGTAATCGATGGCTACAATTAATGTAACAAATTGGAAAAAAGAAAAAGTTGGTAGCGTGGATTTAGCTCCAGACATCTTTGAAGTAGAAGTTAAAAAAGACGTTCTACACTCTGTTGTTCGTTGGCAATTGGCTTCGCGCCGCCAAGGTACACACATGACTAAAACTAAAGGTCTTGTAAGCGGTGGTGGTAAGAAGCCTTTCAAACAAAAAGGAACTGGTAGCGCTCGTCAAGGTTCGACTCGTTCTCCTTTGATGCCAGGCGGTGGTACTATGTTTGGTCCACAACCACGTAACTATTCATATGTTCTTCCTAAGAAAATGAGAAAAGTAGGTTTATCAATGGCTCTTTCTCACCTTTTAAAAGAAGGTAAGTTGTTTGTTGTTGAAAACATGGCTTCTGAAGGAAAAACAGCTGAATTAAATAAGCGTTTAAAAACTTTTGGAGTTAAGAAAGCCGTTTTAGTTGATACTATCGCGGATGAAAAATTCCAATTAGCAGCTCGCAATCTTGAAAATTACAAATACTTCCCAGTTGCTGGCTTGAACGTATTTGATCTTTTGAAATTCGACGCAGCTGTAATAACTAAAAACTCTATCAACAAAATCATCGAACGTTGTTCGGTAGAGAAATAGTAGGAGAAATAAAATGAAACAAATTATTAAGTCTCCACTGATTACAGAAAAAAACACAGGGCTTTCAGAGGCTGGTGTTTATGTATTCGAAGTGCACATTGAAGCTTCGAAACCAGAAATCAAAAAAGCTGTTGAAGCTGGTTTCGACGTTAAAGTTAAAAACATTCGTACTGCAGTTTGCCGTAATGATATGAAGTACACTAAATTCGGACTTTCAAAAGTTCGTAAGTGGAAAAAAGCATACATTCAATTAGCTGCCGGACAAAAAATCGCGTTGTTTGAGGGAGCATAAGGATGGGATTAAAAGTATACAGCCCAAGATCACATGCAAGCCGCGGTCGAATTGGATTCGACTTCGCTGAGATCACTAAAACGACTCCGGAAAAATCTCTAACAGTTCCTCTTAAAAAGAAATCTGCTAGAAACAATCACGGAGTTATCACTATGCGCCACCAAGGTGGAGCTCATAAGCGTCGTTACCGTTTAGTTGATTTCAAACGTACTAAATTAGAAGTTCCAGGAAAAGTTGCGGCGATCGAATACGATCCAAACCGTACTTGCCGTATCGCTTTGATCAACTACGCTGACGGAGAAAAAGCTTATATCTTAGCTCCAGTTGGTTTGAATGTTGGTGATACAGTTGTATCAAGCTCAAAAGCCGATATTAAACCTGGTAACTGCTTAGAATTATCAGCAATGCCAGTTGGTACTATCATCCACAACGTAGAAATGCGTCCTGGAAAAGGTGGCCAAATCTGTCGCGGTGCTGGTGCTTCTGCAACTCTAGCGGGTAAAGGCGAACAATATTGCCAAGTTCGTTTACCATCTGGCGAATTAAAACAAATCTTATCAACTTGTAAGGCTTCAATCGGTCAAGTTGGTAATACAGACAATGAAAACATTAAATTGGGTAAAGCGGGTGCTTCTCGTCACCGTGGTATTAGACCAGGCGTACGTGGTACTCACATGAATCCAGTTGACCATCCAATGGGTGGTGGTGAAGGCGTGGGTAAAGGGCATCATCCAGTTACTCCATGGGGTAAACCTTGTAAAGGTTTCAAAACTCGCCATAACAAGCGTACCAACTCATCAATCATTAAACGTCGTAAATAGGGAGAGACTGTGGCACGTTCGATTAAAAAAGGACCTTTTGTTGATTTGCACTTGATGAAAAAAATGGATCATGCAATTTCAAAAGGTGACAAAAAAGTAATTAAGACATGGTCACGTCGCTCTACAATCTTACCTGATTGCGTAGGATTGACTTTTGCGGTGCACAATGGAAGAAAGTTCGTACCTGTTTATATCACAGAGAACATGATCGGTCACAAGTTGGGCGAATTTGCTCCAACTCGTACTTTCCATGGTCATGCTGAGAAAAAAGCAGCTCCCGCAGCTCCAGCAGCGGCTAAGAAATAGTAGGTTGAATTATGGAATCTAAAGCATCTTTAAAATACACAATGGTCGGAGCTCAAAAAGCCCGTCTAGTTGCTGATACAGTTCGTGGAAAGTCAGTGGACGACGCTCTTAAGACTTTAACGTACATGAATAAGAAAACTGCTGTTTTGATTAAGAAATTAATCGAGTCTGCTGTTGCAAATGCTGAATACAAAAAAACCATGAATATGGACAAACTTTTTGTAAAACACATCTCTGTAGATCAGGGACCGGTACTTAAACGTTTCCGTCCTCGTGCTCAAGGTCGTGCTTTCGGCGTTCGTAAAAAATTAAGTCACATCAATGTTGTGATTGGGGAAGGTAAATAGTGGGACAAAAGGTACATCCGATTGGTTTACGTGTTGGTGTTATTCGTACTTGGGATTCTCGTTGGTACGCTAAAGGCCAAAACTATTTCGACAATCTTCACGAAGACATTAAATTAAGAAAATACTTGAAAGCGAAGTTGAAACACGCTGGCGTTGCTAAAATCGAATTAGAGCGCGCTGCAAATAAAGTGAAAGTTATTATTCACACAGCTCGCCCAGGTGTTGTTATTGGTAAAAAAGGTACTGGTATCGATACTTTGAAAGCTGATGTTCAAAAGCTTACGAAGAACGAAGTATTCTTGAGTATTCAAGAAGTTCGTAAACCAGACACTGATGCTCAATTAGTTGCGGAAAGCATCGCTATGCAACTTGAGAAACGTATCTCTTGGAGACGCGCTCTTAAGAAAGCTATCGCTGCAGCAATTAAAGGGGGCGTACGTGGGGTTAAAGTTCGCGTATCTGGTCGTTTAGACGGAGCAGAGATTGCTCGTTCTGAATGGTACAATGAAAAATCTGTTCCATTACATACTCTTCGCGCAGACATCGATTACGGAACTGCTGAAGCGTTAACTGCATACGGAATTATCGGTATGAAAGTATGGATCTACAAAGGCGATATCTTGTCAGCAAGAGACGTTCAAGTTCAGGAGGCTGGTCGTGCTAAGTCCTAAACGAGTCAAATATAGAAAGCAATTCATCGGTCGCGCTAAAGGTTTAGCGTACCGTGGATCGACTCTAGATTTCGGTGATTTCGGTTTACAAGCTGTTGAAGAGGGTCGTTTGACTGCTCGTCAATTAGAAGCTGGCCGTGTTGCTATTAACAGAACGATTAAACGTGGTGGTAAAGTTTGGTGCCGCGTGTTTCCAGATCTTCCTGTAACAAAGAAGCCTGCTGAAACTCGTATGGGTAGCGGTAAAGGTAATCCAGAATTTTGGGTTGCGCGTTGCTTACCTGGTAAAATTTTATTCGAAATGAATGGTGTCACTAAAGAACAAGCTAAAGAAGCATTCTTACGCGCCGCTCATAAACTTCCATTTAAAACTAAATTTATTGAAAGGGCTTAGTCATGAAATTTTCTGATATCGAAAAAAAATCTGTGACTGACCTTATCAAACAAAAAACTGAGTTATCAGCTCAATTGTTTGATATGAAAATGAAAAACACTTTGGGTCAGTTGGCAACGCCACACAAGATTACAAATGTTCGCCGTGACATTGCTCGTATTAATACAGCAATCGTTAGAAAGGCAGCGAGATAATTATGAAAAAAGCTGTTGAAAAAACTGAAACTAATCGTGGACGTCGTGTTGAATTACAAGGTGAAGTTGTTGCTAACAAAATGCAAAAAACAATTTCAGTTCTTGTTTACAGAACTGTTAAGCACGGCAAATACGGAAAATACGTGAAGAAATCTTCAATCATTAAGGCTCATGACGAAAAACAGGAGTCGAAAGTTGGCGATACTGTAGTAATTTTCGAAACGCGTCCATTGAGCAAAACTAAACGTTGGGCATTGTCTAGCGTTGTGAACGCAACGAAGTAAGGTGAATTTATGATTCAAATGCAAACTCGTTTAAATGTTGCAGACAACTCGGGCGCTAAAGAAGTTATGTGTATCAAAGTTCTTGGTGGTTCGAAAAGAAGATCTGCGTCTATCGGCGACATCATTGTCGTATCAATCAAAGATGCAATCCCGAATGCAAAAGTAAAAAAAGGTGATGTTGCTAAAGCTGTTGTTGTACGTACTGTACACAAATTGCGCCGTCCAGACGGCAGCTACATCCGTTTCGATGATAACTCTGCGGTATTAATTAATGCTTCAAAGGAACCAATCGGAACTCGTATTTTTGGTCCAGTAGCGAGAGAACTCAGAGCAAAACAATTCGTTAAGATTGTTTCTTTAGCTCCAGAAGTTTTATAGAGGTTGACGATGAGATTAAAAGAAACATACCAAAAAGAAATCGTACCAGCATTGCACAAGCAACTTGGTTGTAAAAGTAAAATGCAGGTTCCTCGTTTAGAAAAAATCATTATTAGCGTTTGTTCTAGCGAAGTTGTTCAAAATCCAAAACTGGTCAACGGTATCGTTGACGAAATTTCTGCGATTGCTGGGCAAAAGGCTGTAGTGACAAAAGCTAAGAAAGCAATCTCAAACTTTAAGCTGAGAGAAGGCATCCCTTTGGGCGTTCGCGTAACTTTGCGTCGTGACCGTATGTGGTCTTTCTTAGATCGTTTACAAACATTAGCTTTGCCTCGCGTACGTGACTTCCGTGGTCTTCCAAACAAAGGTTTTGATGGACGTGGAAATTACAAT
>JACCDQ011504305.1_pt1 | contig 17721 bp, 15 predicted proteins | sample 7446031 | NCBI WGS metagenome assembly JACCDQ01 (sample SAMN15323442, study PRJNA562643) | freshwater metagenome | isolation source: river surface water | place: USA:Blue River Watershed | collected 2017-08-17
CGAAATTATTTGTGAAACATATTTGAGTAATAGTGCCACATTTTGTAAAGTTAAACTACTAAGATCTGATTTTAAAAGAATTTTTAAGCCCTTTAATCCCAAGTTTAAATTTGATGTACAAATTTTAGTCCAACGGTGAGCAATAACATAAGTAAATGCCTTAGAATCGTAGATTTTTTGCTCAATATTATATTTTTTTAATTTTTGCAACCAAGCCTCCGCATTTACTAAAAAAGCTTCATCAATCTCACGAGCATCTCCAAAACCAATTTGATAGTGTAATTCTATTTCCTCAGGGCTAGCAATGATACCTAGGCGAGCCAATTGGGATTGATGATTCAGTTTAACTGTTTCTGTTGCCTTTATATTCTGCGTAAAACTTATATTAGTCGCATGTACACGGTAATCAACTAGGACTTCTGGAAGAATAGCTATTGGACAATGTTGTACAATATTACTCCACAACTCATAGTCTTCTGTTGGTGGAAATGCTAGTTTGTAAGGTTCTTGCGGAAATAAAACCTTTTTCATGAGCACACTGGACTGTACAACATAATTTACAAATAAGAGTAATGATGGTAAATGAACATCGTGAAAATATGATTTCAAATATGTACCTGTCGCTTTACCTTTACCATCAATAATTCTAGCCCAAGAAGCCACAAATGCGTAGTTGGTATGATTCTGTAAAAACACGAGTTGTTTTTCTAAACGGGTTGTATGAGCAATATCATCGGAGTCTAGCCAAGCAATATACTCTCCCTTAGCTTCTGCAAAAAGTCGATTCCGAGTTCTTGTCAACCCCAAATTTCCCTCATTTTCTAACACTCGAATGCGTTTATCTTGATAACTTAAGGCTATTTCAAGTGATTTATCCGTTGAACCATCATTCAGAATTACTAACTCAAAATCTTGATAAGTCTGATTTAAAATACTCTCTATTGCCAAACCGATATAAGTTTCTGCATTGTACACAGGCATTAAAACCGAAATAGTAGGAGTCGAATTCATTAGCGTTTCAATTTTAGGAGTTTCAAACCTGCATCTAACATACTATTTATTTCTTCCGATGCTTTGGTGTAGTATAGCCCTGTAACAAAGACCACACTGACTACAGCAGAACGATACACTAAATCAACTAAAGTAAGGATAAAACTACCCGAAATTTTGGGTAGAAACAAGCCTAAAGTCATTGTAACGACAATTAGTCCAAGCAGTTTACAGGTAGCTAGCGAAAAAGGTTGTAGTCCAAATTTTTTCCATACCAAAAAAGTTCTTACCGAGTTATAATAGGTCATGGCAATAACCGCTGCAATGGATGCTCCAATCAAATGCCACGTTGGAATAAAAAAAGTATTCATTAAATACAGGACAAATACGAAGCTAATCATTAAAATAGCATCCAATCTGAAGTGTTTTGAATAGGCTAAAATCATCCCATTTACCCCTGTTGCGAGGTCGATTAACTTACCAAAGCACAAAAGCATTATTACCCACTTAGCTTCTGCATAACCACTGGGAAGAATGGTCAAAATGGTTTCGATGTTGACACAAACCCCAATAAACAGTAAACCACCTAAAGCTAATTGTGTCAGACAGCTTTTGGAATAAATGATACCCACTTTTTTATAATCTTGTAGATTTAGTGCATCAATGATGATAGAAGAGGAAGCTTTGTTCATGGCCATCAGCGACATTCCCATTACACTTGTAAACAAAAGAGAAGTATTATACACTCCTGTTTCTGCTAAACCGAGGTATTTATGAACTAAAATTTTATCTAATTGATTAATGATAATAGAAGACAATCCTGTGAAGGCACTCAAGGCACTATATTTCAAATATTCGCTTTTGTGTTCTGTCTTAAAAAAAGAGAAGTCAGGTTTCAAGGAAAACCCTTGCATCTGAGAAGCTCTCATAAACATTAAGAGCGTTGGTAGGGAAATCGCCACAATCCAAATCCAAATAAATACGGAAAAGTCAACCAGCTTGAAGGCCACAAATACAAGAGAGCACATCACTAAAAAACGCTGTAGGAACTGACTAAAAAAAGTACCCCACACGGTATCGAACAATCCTCGAGCATAATTATCAAAGACATTAAAAAAGAGCATAAAAAAGGAAATCACGAACAGCACCCAATAATAGTCTTTAAATAAGTGTGATTTCTCCTCGTTAGAACTAATAAAAAAGTCTTTGAAAATAAGTAGTATGGTAGAGCAAAGTAAAAAACCCAGAACGGAAGTCATAATTCCTAAAAACAGGTAACCATTATGTTTTTTTTCATAATCTCTGAAATAAGTAAAAAAGCGTCCTCCAGCTGCATTGAATCCCAAATTCGCCAACTGAATTATGGTATATGTATAGGCCAACAATAACCCTAAAAGTCCATTTTCTTCCTTTGAAAGGAAATGAGGAATAAAAAATAATTGGGTAATAACACCAACTCCTACCCCTAAATAGGAATAAATAGAACTTAATATGGTCTGTTTTCTTATGATGCTCATTGTATAGTTTAAGACAGACTTGTCTTTGTTATGACCAAACTTAGTATTTGATTGAAAACCCAAAGTTCCTTTATTTTTTCGTATTTTTGTCTTTTTATAGATATTATCCAAAAAACATGAAAATAATACAAAAAATGATATAATTTTTACAAGTAAAAGTTGTTCATTTTTTATTTTTTATTGTTAGATGTCAAAACATTAATTTCCTTTGCATTATCAATTTTAAGCAAAACTAAACGCAATGTTCATAAACGCTATTGCAAGCTACCTACCCGAAGAAGTCATCCCTAATGCATATTTTCAGGACATAAACGGACTGAATGACGAATGGATTGTTGAAAGAACAGGAATTCGTGAACGTCGCAAAGCTTCGTCCGAAGAAAATACGCATACGATGGCCGTTCAAGCGGTAGATACTATCCTAAACAGTTTACCATATCCCAAAGAAGAAATCGATTTAATTGTTGGTGCTAGTTACACACCACATGATAACGTTTTCACGATTGGTCATGCGGTACAACACCACTTAAATATTTCGGAAATCCCTGTTGTTACTATTTCTTCTGCTTGTTCTTCTTTATTAAATGCGATTGAGATTGTAGAAGGTTATTTTGCAACCAACAAGGCTACGAAAGCTCTTGTGATTGCATCTGAGCACAATACCTCTTACAGCAATGAAGCAGATACAAAATCAGGCCATCTATGGGGAGACGGAGCTGCTGTAATTTCCATTTCAAAAGAACGTACTTCTGATAGTGATTGGGAAATTAAACAGTTAATTACTGGAGGAGCAGCTAATATTGGTAAAGCTTCAGAAAGTGTATTGCTAAAACCACTTGGTAATGGATTATATATGCCTTACGGTAAAGATGTCTTTATCAACGCTTGTACTTACATGCCTAAAGTGAGTTTGAAAATCATGGCCGATAACAACCTTACGGTAAATGATATTTCGTATGTTATTCCACACCAAGCTAATTTGCGTATCACTAAAAATGTAGCAGGAACACTTGGCGTACCTGAAGAGAAAATGGTATCTAACATCCAATACTTAGGCAATACAGGTTGTGCTGGTTGTGCCATTGCGATGGATGAAAAGAAAGCTGTTTTCAAAAAAGGAGAAAAAATTATTGTTACTGTTTTCGGTGGAGGATACTCTTACGGAGCCATGTTAGTAGAGATTTAATCAGTTAAAAGTATAAACAAAAAGCCACGGGTCATTTACGTACCTGTGGCTTTTTGTTTTAGAAGCTTTTAAACTTTCTCGTAACGGGTGAATAAATTCACCCGCTAAGGGGAATCATTGGTTAAGAACTAGGTATATTATTACGTTTTAAGATAAAATTTAAACAGCTTCTTAATCAAAAATATCATCTAGGTCAATCACTAGATTTTCCAACACGTTGACTTTCACTTTTTCCCCTTTCTCAAAATGTTTTACCAACTCATATTCTAGTTTTTCTTCGTTTAGTAAATAGACACTTATCACCTTTTCTTCTGAAAAAACCACCCAATATTCTTTCACCCCCCGATTCTTCGTAAAGGTGGTATTTTTCATCAAGATCTTTCTTTGCTGTTGAACTAGAAAGAACCTATATAATCATGTCTGGACTTCCCAAACAGCCTCTTCTGTCAATTTTTGAAGGGTCACAGACAATACACAAATCAGGCTGAACCACGGTCGTGATTTGTTCGTCATCCATTAATCCGTCTGTTGTCAAACATACATCAAAAGGAGCAGGAAATACCTGACACGTTTTCTTTTTGAGGTAATAACCCAATTCAACATCTAAACGATGCTCCAATACTTGATGTTGGCTAAGCGATGCGGGTGACATTTTGAACACTTTCCCTTTTATCAACTCCACGTACTCGTCCAACTGCCATTTCACATAGTCAGCATAGGTGTAACGCCCTCCTAAATTAATATCAAGTACTTTCATCGCCTTTTATTAAATTGTATCTGTAAATCTACTAAAAATCATTGCTTCTCTAAAAAATTAACAAAAAGAGAACAGAGGCTTTTTTATGGAATTTAGTAAACGGAAAAAAATACTTCAAAATATTTTTTATCTTTGTTTATTGGACGTTACCTCAATCAAATGCGAGCAAAGGACTTTCGACAGCCCCTGCTAAAACGCCAGAAACTCTCAATTTAATTTTTCAATTACTAATAAAAAAACTATGTCAACAGGTTTAGACGCTCTTACCCAAGCAAATATCAACACATGGCTTACAGGCAACTATGATGATGATACAAAAAGTAAAATCCAACAATTAATCGACGAAGGCAAAGAAACGGATTTAACGGATTCGTTCTACAAAAACCTAGAATTCGGTACAGGTGGAATGCGTGGCGAAATGGGCGTAGGTTGTAACCGTATGAATAAATATACGGTAGGTGGTGCAACACAAGGCTTTGCCAATTATCTGAAACAAAGTTTTCCTGATCAAGCAATTAGTGTTGCCATTGCTCATGATTCTCGTAATAATTCATCTTACTTTGCTCGTGTTGTTGCAGATATTTTCTCAGCAAATGGTATCGAGGTGTATTTATTCTCAGCACTGCGTCCAACTCCAGAGCTTTCATTTGCCGTTCGTCACTTAGGCTGTACTGCGGGTATTGTCATTACAGCATCGCACAACCCTCGTGAATACAATGGTTACAAAGCATATTGGAACGATGGCTCTCAAGTAGTTGCTCCACACGATAAAAATATTGTAGCAGAAGTAAACAAAATTCAATCGGTTGACGAAATTAATTTTGCAGGGAATGAATCACTTATCTCCTTCTTAGGCGAAGATATTGATGCAGAATACTTAAAAACGATTCAAGCAAACAGCATCAATCCAGATGTCATTGCTCGTCAAAAAGACCTTAAAATTGTTTACTCTTCTATCCACGGAACAGGAATTACCCTTGTACCAAAGGCATTAGCCTTATTGGGTTTTGAAAACGTAAGTGTTGTTGAAGCTCAAGCAGAACCAAATGGTGATTTCCCTACGGTTATCTATCCAAACCCAGAAGAAGCAGAAGCAATGAGTTTGGCAGTAAACTTAGCCAAAGAAATTGATGCCGACTTAGTAATCGCCACAGACCCAGATGCTGACCGTGTAGGGGCAGCCGTAAAAAATCCGAAAGGAGAATGGGTATTATTGAACGGAAACCAAATGGCAAGTTTGATTATCTATTACTTATTAGACGCTTGGAAAAAAGCAGGTAAGTTAACAGGTAGCGAGTTTGTCGCAAAAACGATTGTAACAACCAACATTATCGACAAAATGTGTGAAACACAAGGTGTGAAGTGTTACAATACCTTAACAGGCTTTAAATACATCGCAGCGGTTATCCGTGAATTAGAAGGTAAAGAACAATTTATCGGTGGTGGTGAAGAGTCTTACGGTTACTTAATCGGTGATGCGGTACGTGATAAAGATGCTGTTGCTTCTTGTGCGATGATTGCTGAGTTAACAGCTTATGCCAAAGACAATGGTAAATCGTTGTTCGATTTCTTGACGGCAATGTACATGGAAAACAATTTCTATTACGAAGGCTTGATTTCATTAACGAAAAAAGGAAAAGCTGGTGCAGAAGAAATCCAACAAATGATGGCTGACTTACGTAGCAACGTTCCTGCGACGGTAGCAGGCTCAGAACCAGTGACGGTGATTGATTATACCAACTTAACGTCGAAAGACCTTAAAACAGGCGAAATCACTAGTATTCCTGAAGGGCTAGGCATGGAACCATCTAACGTAATCCAATTGATTTTAGCAGATGGCTCTAAGGTATCAGCTCGTCCATCTGGTACAGAACCTAAAATTAAATTCTACGTTTCGGTGAACGCTCCACTGACACAAGCAGAAGACTTCGACGCAACGCTAGAAAGCCTGAAAGCAAAAGTAACAGCTATTCAAGAAGATTTAGGTTTAAAATAAATCTTAGACCAAGATATATCTCAAGCGGTACCAACATTTGGTTGGTACCGCTTTTTTATTACCATTTACTAAGTTTTAAGCACAATTTTCGGTTAAGTAGGCGTTATATGTCGTGAGTTATGTCGTAAATTTATCCATTAAATAAACTTAAATTATTCGCCGAACATGAAAAAACTATTCACCCTCTTCAGCTTATCTATTGCTTTATTAGCAATTTCATCAAACAAGCTTTCTGCTCAAACATTCAAAAAAGGAGACAAGCAATTCAACGTAGGTTTGGGATTATTAGCTTTTGGTGGCTATGCTAGTGCCGAATTTGGTATTGAGGAAAACATTGGTATTGGTCCTATCATTGGCTATACCTATTATAACGCAGGCATTTTAACAGGCTATGCAGGGGATTATGGTTATGGACAATTTAGAGCGGGAGCTAGAGGTGCATACCACCTAGGAGATGTACTTAATTTGAACGATGACAAACTTGATCCTTATGTAGCAGTAAGTGCTGGACTTGTCTTTGACCGAGATGGTTATATTTACAATACAAGTACCGGAGGTGTTGATTACAAAACGAGAACGCTTCCCTTTATCAACCCACGAGTGGGAGCAAGTATGGCAGTATCAGAAACAATGAGAGGTTATGCTGAACTAGGGTGGGGTGGTTCTTGGTTACAGGCAGGTATTAGTTTCAAATTCTAATTGAATCACATTCTTTCATAAAACAGCCTCACCAATCATACGGCGAGGCTGTTTTTATTTATCCCCTCTTTAAAATTTCAGTTAACGTAGGATTAATCCTGCTTTCACTTTCTTTTTTATCAGGTAAAAAGTATTTTTGACGATAAATCTTTCAAAACTATGCTCAAAAAATCAACTCTCCTTTGCTTACTAAGTAGTTTGGTGGTTCTTTCATCCGCATTTATCATTGTAACAAACGTAAAAAAAATTAGTGCTACGATGATTTCTCGTTCTACAAGAGCAGGAAAAACCGTTAGCCTAAAAGCAGAGATTAGCTACCAACTGGCAGGAGGTAAAATGGTAAGCCATTTTACTCAACCGACCAATCAATACATTATCAATACCTCCAAAGGGGAAATCAGCATTTATGACCCTATCAAAAATACGGTCATCCAGCAAGTTAATTACCTTTTTAGTACCGAAACAACCCAGTTTTTCTATTTCTTGAATAACCAAAAAGCAGACCTCGGATTACGAGGAATGGGCTTTATCAACAAGAATACTCGTTTCGAGAAAAACTTGATGATTAGTACGTGGTTAGCTCCTACTCGCCTATCCAAAGAGGTTAAACAGGTTGAACTTGTCCACAACGGAGCTAATCCAATTTATAGCAAGTACATTGGCGGAAATGGTCAAGTAATTAAAAAGATGTATTATTATAACTACCAAAATGTAGGAGGTATTGATTTCCCATTAGCCATTACACAGATTGATTACTTTTCTGCAAAAGACTCAGTAATTGCAAAAACGACCTACTCGGATATTAAAACAAATGAAGGAGTCACCAACAAATTATTAGAATTTACCATTCCAGCCAATGCCAAAGTACTTAAATAAGCTCTGCTATCTGTTCTTGTTACTTTATACTTCGGCTAGTTTTTCTCAGAATATCAATGCTGATTTTGCATATTTAGCCCAAAAAGACAGCAGTGTAGTCATCGTACCCAAAACACCAAAGCGTAGTCTTTTGAAACGCCTTAATCCGCTCTACCTTTTTCTGAACGGTTCTTTGGTGGTATATCAAAAAGTAATTTCACCGCAATTCTCTGCGAATTGCTTGTTTGAGCAGTCCTGTTCTCGTTTTAGTCAGGCCGCCATTCAAGAATATGGTTTTCTGAAAGGCTTAGCTCTTACTGCAGACCGACTAGCTCGTTGTAACCGTATTAGTGCTACAACCATTAACCCTTTCCGAGTGAATCAACAAGGGAAAGTAATAGACAGTCCCACGATGTATAAATTTGACTAATGACCCTTACCTCCTCCCATAATCATACGCTCCTACTGCGTACTACAATACTTTTCGTTACGGTCTTGATTACGAGTAGTATGGCTTGGTCGCAGCAACTCAAAAAAGATAGCCTCTTTTTACACTATTTATTGTCGAAAGACGAGCAAGCAGATGCGATAACACTCCTATCTCAATTTCAAGAGCGTTATCCAGCATCGATACAACAACGATTAGAATTACCTTATTGGAAAGGCTTGTCTTATTACTCACTAAAACAACTTGACTCCGCAACGCATTATTTCAGTAAGGTAAAAACGACAAGCCCCTTCTACTCAAAGACACTTTTTCTATCGGCAATTTCTCATAGTTATCTCAAGCAAGTAAACAAGGCTCAAGCGTTAATATTAGCGGTTTCGAATACAGATAGCCTCACCCAAGCCACAAAGACCTTTGAATTGGCAGGGATGGCTCTTTTACAACGAAATATACCCCGATTCGACTCGCTCCAAAAACAGTTTTCAACCTCTTACTATCCTTTACAAAAGCAACAAGATAACTTTAAGGATTATAAGAGTATCATTCAGCAACAAGCCCGTAAGTCTCCTCTCAAAGCAGCTCTACTTTCGGCAATCATTCCTGGAGCAGGTAAATTGTATGTCGGAGGACAGCTAGGGCAAGGGATTTCCACCTTTATCCAAAATGCTATTTTAGGGCTACAAGCTTATGAAGGACTGCGAAAAGATGGCGTAAATAGTCCTCGCTTTATTATTTATGGTGGCCTCTTTAGCTTATTTTACCTTGGCAATATCTGGGGTAGTGCTATAAGTGTTTCTATTAAACGACAAGAATTTAACGATAAGATGAATGAACAGATTTTATTCGATATGCATATCCCTTTGCGTACTATTTTCAACTAATGCGTTCGGACAAGACTTTCGTTTTGCAGATAGTCTCTTGGTCTATAAGCAATACGCCTCTGCTATGTTGGCATACGAACAAGTTTATTTTGAACTAAGCGAATTTCCAGATACCCTGCTCACTGATACACAACAGCAACAAGCAAAAAACAGGTGTATCCTTAAAAAAGTCTATTGTCAAAAAGCCGCAGGAAAGTTTGAAGATGCCAGTAGAACAACCTTACGCTTTGATTTTACGAATTTATCCGATTCTGCTCAGTATCCTTTGCGACATGAAAGCATTGTTTGTGCCTATTTAGCTAATCAGTATGACGATGCCCTGGCTCAAATACAACAAATGAAGTTCTTTGTGAAAGACAGCACACTTACACAACAAGAAGATTTTTGGGAAATACTAGCCTTAACACAACTCAAACGATACGACGAAGCTAAGAGGCTGTTTAAGCGATATGGAGAACGAAAACTCGTAGCGGTTGACCTCGATGCTTTATTTGACTTTACGGTCAAATCACGTTTTGTTAGCCCTCAAAAAGCAGAAGCTCTTGCCACTTTTCTACCTGGAGCAGGAATGCTTTACGTAGGTAAACGAAACGAAGGTTTTGTATCACTGGGGTTACAAGTAGGAACACTGGCATTTGGGGCATACAATATCTTAAATGGATACTACTTTTCAGGACTATTTACAGGCTTAGGCTTATTTCAGGCTTTTTATTTTGGGGGAATTCGACGTAGTGAGTTACTAGCAGAACAAAAAAATGAGCAACTCCGTAAGCACTATGCCTCAAAAGTTACTAAAGCTCTACTCAGCATTGCGAACCAATAAAAAATGCCAAGGATAATTAACTATCCTTGGCATTTTTCTTCTATATAAAAGAACGATTACTTACCTCCCCACATGAAGAACTTAGGATTGTCTTCATATTTAGAAATACCTTCGTCATTCACTAATGCAATTAATAATACAACCCAGTCAACAAAAGCTACGATACCACATCCACCTAATGTAAGGATATAACCAACTCCTGTTAAAGTAGCTGTTCCCATATAGAAACGGTGGATACCTAAACCTCCTAAGAAGAATGATAAAATGAAGGCTGTTGCTGTGTTTTTACTAGAAACGGTTGTAGCAGGTAAACCAGCATTAGTTACACCTAACATATTTGCTTCTGTTGTAGCAGAAGTTTCCATTGTAGGAACTAAGCTTGCTACTTCAACACCACTGTTTAATGTTGCTTCGATAGCCACATCGTCAACGATGTACTCAGAAGTAGAGGCTAATGATTTTGTACATACTGTTAAAAACAGCATCGACGATAATAGAATAATTTTTTTCATAACTTGAAACGGATTTAAATTAAAACTAATTACCACAAAGAACTATTTTTTTTACAAAAACACCAAATTAAACGCTACATATTTAGCCTACGGTACACGTTACGCTTCTACAGCACGCTTAAACTCTGAGGTAAAGTGGAATTGAATATCTGGATTGTTCTGAATATTCATTCTCAAAATCCAATCCGATTCTGCCAAGAATACATAATTACCGTCTTTATCGGTTGCTACAAATTGACTTTTTAGACGGATAAACTCGTTTAATTTCGCTTGATCCGTTGCCGTAATCCAACAAGCTTTAGCAATATCACGGTGATCAAAACGACATTTCGCTCCGTATTCGTGTTCCAAACGGTACTGAATCACTTCGTACTGTAAGTCTCCTACCGTTCCAACAATCTTACGATTTCCTAACTGACTTTGCGTAAATAACTGAGCAACTCCTTCGTCTGTTAACTGTTGAATCCCCTTTTCCAATTGCTTCGACTTCATTGGGTCAAGGTTGATTAATTCCTTAAAGATTTCGGGAGAGAAACTTGGAATACCTTGATATTGGAATACTTCGCCTTCCGTTAAGGTATCACCAATTTTGAAGTTCCCCGTATCATATAAACCGATTACGTCGCCAGGGAATGCCTCATCAATAACTTCTTTCGCCTGAGCTAAGAAAGAGTACGGGTTATTGAAACGCATATTTTTATCTAAACGAACGTGTTTATAAAACTTATTACGCTCAAACGTTCCCGAACAAATACGTAAGAAGGCAATACGGTCACGGTGTTTAGGGTCTAAGTTAGCGTGGATTTTAAAGACAAAACCAGAGAATTTCTTTTCTGTTGGTTCGATCACCCGAACATCTGTCTGACGAGGTTGCGTACTTGGAGCAATTTCCGTAAAAGTATCCAACAACTCTTGAATCCCGAAGTTATTTACCGCCGAGCCAAAAAACACAGGAGCGATATATCCTTGTAGGTACATTTCTCTATCGAATGGTTCGTAAACACCTTCAATCAATTCAACGTCTTCACGCAATTGATTGGCATCTCTTTCTCCTACTTGTTTATCTAACTCTTCCGTCCAAATATCAACCGAAACTACTTCTTTTTCAATTTTAGTTTTGTTTGGGTTGAAGATATTCAAGGACTTATCAAACAAATTATATACCCCTTTAAAATTCTGTCCAATGTTGATTGGCCATGTCAAAGGACGTACATTGATACCTAATTTCTCCTCCAATTCATCCAACAAATCGAACGGGTTTTGCCCCTCTCTATCCATTTTGTTGATAAAGATGATTACAGGCGTATTACGCATACGACAAACCTCCATTAAACGTTCGGTTTGTTCCTCTACCCCTTTCACACAGTCAATCACCAAGATAACCGAGTCAACGGCTGTAAGCGTACGGTAGGTATCCTCCGCAAAGTCTTTGTGACCAGGCGTATCCAAGATATTGATTAAAACATTATTATATTCCAACGTCATCACGGAAGTCGCTACCGAGATACCTCTTTGGCGTTCAATTTCCATGAAATCGGAAGTTGCTCCTTTTTTGATTTTGTTAGATTTCACCGCACCCGCCGTTTGGATAGCTCCCCCAAAAAGCAAGAGTTTTTCGGTCAAGGTAGTTTTCCCAGCATCGGGGTGAGAGATAATGCCGAAGGTACGGCGTTTGTGTATTTCTTCTTGTATAGTCATAATAAAAAGCCCCCTAGCCCCCAGAGGGGGAATTTCAGAAACCGAATAAAACGCTCCCAACCTCCAAAGAAAGAAATTAAGAAACGAAATAAAAAATATAAAAACCTTAGCCCAAAAGGGACAATTTCAGAAACCGAATAAAAATAAAAAGTCCTCAAGTTCCCCTTCTGAGGATAGGGGACTTTTCATCTTGCAAAATTACTCATAAAAAAATAAACCTCACAGAATTTATTTCGGTGAGGTGGGTTTTGATTCATTCAGCTTATCTCTGGAAACATAAAGCGGTATCCTATTAATTCGTTGGGGTAATCAGGTTTATCATTAAAACCATCGAACATCTGCCTGCGACATTCAATCATAGTCAAATTGTTGAAAGCTAATATCTCCATTGTTATGCTTGCTCTCAACTGTTTTTCCTCAGATATGTATTGAAGTACTTTTATCTGATGTGTAGTATAATCATAATAAAAATACTCTTCAAATTGATAAGTCTCCTCATCTGGTCGTAATAATCGTTCATCATACTTATCACCTTTAACTTCAGCACTTTGACAATGAGTACAAGCTAAGTAAAGATTTTTCCAACAACATACCTCTAAAGGAAATTCGCTTTTGGGCTTAAAGTGATCTATTGTACGCTCTCCACTCTTCAAAGGAAATCCATCACAATACGAACAGTGACTATCTGTTTGCCCCTTTAAATCAGGTAAAAGTAGCTGATTTAGCTTTTGATTTCTTACCTGTGGCCACTGAAATATAAACCCTTCATTTTTTCTTCGATTTGCTTGATATTTCTCTCCCCAAACAACCCATTTAGGTTTATCATTTCTCTTAGCGTAAGCTTCGAGTAACACATCAGGACAGGCTTTCCTCTCAAATCTTCTCATGGTGTAAAACTAGCTAATTGTTTTGGACATAATTCGCTCAAGTTGATACTGCTCTCTTGCAATTATTTGGTATAATTCAGCACTTTGATTCGCTAAAGCATTAGCAAGCTGCTCTAAGGCCTGATTGGGATAAACCTCTTTTCCAGTCATTACCTTATCTCTTAGCACTCTAAATTTTTTCAAATCCTCTTCTACTTGAATTCCATATTGCTGGTTCACTCCAAATATTTCATCCAGAATAAGACGAGTTGATTTTCCGTCTTCTGATAGCATAGGCTCACCGTCTAAAATGGCAATATGTCCTTCTTTTTTAAGTTTATGAATCCACGCACCATCTACCGAACCGACAACAAAGGGCGAATGAGTTGAGATGAAAATCTGTGCATTTTTAAATAACTTTTGAATAACAGGCAAAATGCTTCGTTGCCACATTGGATGAAGATGAACCTCTATTTCATCAAGAAATAACACAAAGTTTTGGTGTAGCGAGATAAGCGTTGCGTCTGTCCAAGGAATATTCTCTAATCGCATCAACAAATCACCAAGCCATCTAATGGTTGATTTTATTCCATCAGGCAGTACATCTATATCAAGACTTTGTCCATCCATTTTCAATACTACACGAAGATAGGGTTTGGAAGCCAAAGAGAATTCGATACTTTTACCCGTGATTTCCGAGAGGGCTTTTTCGATTTCACTAATCGCTTTCGTGTAAGAAACATATTCCTGCTCATCCCCATTAGCCTGTGCAATCAAGGCTCTGGTTTTAGTAGTTGAAATCCAGTGTAAAAAATTAGCAGCATCAATGGTTTTATCAAACTTAACCGCCTCCACAAAGGGATGTCTTGTAATACTATTTTCAGTTTCTAAGCTTTCAAGAGCTGTTAGCTGGCGGTCATTTGAATAAGCAAAAAAGGCATAATCAGTGGTATCCTTTATAGCTTGCTCCGATTGAATCGGAACATCTGTTGAGGCATCTTTCAAGCGAAACTTAAACGTACACTTCTTTTGATATTCTTGATAATTAATTGAATAACTACTACTCCCCCATGCTCGTTTCTTACATTCTTGCTCATTAGCGTTATCCGCAAGTCCTGTTAGAAGCATTAAAATCGTAGATTTCCCAGTTCCATTCTCCCCTGTTAGAATATGAACCTCCGCCTGTTCTGAATTTATTTTTTTAGGAAAATCTAGTTTCAGATGTTCAAAAACACCGATATTCGTTATTTCTATACTTTCTATTCTAACATTTTCCATAATCCTTCTACATTTTTACCATAAACATAAGCAAAAATAAGGAAGTTTTGCAAACCGAAAAAAGCTCAATTCTTTTTCAACAAAAAAAGGACACCCCGAGGAGCATCCTTCTACTGCTTATATCGTTGATGTTTCAATACTTATTCGTTTCCGACTTTACTGTTTTTCTTTCCGTAGAAATAGTAAATCAATAAACCTAAAGCCATCCATACGAATAAACGAATCCATGTATCGCCTGGTAAGAATGACATTACGCCTACTGCACTCAATACGCCTAAAATAGGAACTACTGGGAAGAAAGGAGCTTTAAACGGACGTTTTAATTCTGGTTGTTTGTAACGTAAGAATAATACACCCAAACATACAACCGCAAAAGCGAACAACGTACCGATAGATACTAATTCTCCTAATAAATCAATCGGGAATACTCCACCAATTAGGGCTGCCATTACGCCTGTTACTACCGTAGAAAGATAAGGAGTTTTGTATTTTGAGTGAACTTTACCAAAGAATTTTGGAAGAAGTCCGTCATGAGACATCGTGAAGAAGATACGAGATTGAGCCAAAGCCATAATCAAGATTACTGAACTTAATCCTGCAATTGCACCGATTTTAACCAATGGACTCAACCAAGTTAATGAATCGCCTGCTGCGTCGATTGCTACGGCTACTGGAGCTGAAACGTTCAAGTCTTTGTAGCTTACCATACCCGTCATTACGGTTGCAAAAATGATATAAATAACCGTACAGATAAATAACGAGCCTAAGATAGCAAAAGGCATATCTTTTTGTGGATTCTTTGCTTCTTGAGCTGCGGTCGAAACGGAGTCAAAACCAATGTATGAGAAGAAAATCACCCCCGAAGCACGGAAGATACCAGACCAACCGAATTTACCCCAAACGCCCGAGTTATCAGGAATATATGGAGTTAAGTTATCCATGTTGATAAATTTGAACCCAAACAAGATGAATAAGGCGATTACCGTAATTTTAATCGCAACAATCACGTTATTCACGGTTGCTGATGCTTGTACCCCACGGTAAAGAATAGCAGAGATGATAGCAATAACCAATACCGCAGGAAGATTGATGAACGCTCCTGTTGAAGTCCAGTCACCCGTAAGGGTATCGTATTTAATTGGAGCTTCGGCTAAGTACGAAGGAATTTGTATTCCTAGGAATTTATCCAAGAAACTTATCATATAACCACTCCAACCCACAGCAACGGTTGAGCAAGCAAAAAGGTATTCTAAGATTAAATCCCAACCAATAATCCAAGCGATGAACTCTCCCATGGTTGCATAAGCATAGGTGTAAGCACTACCTGCAATTGGAATCATAGACGCTAGTTCGGCATAGCATAAACCTGCAAAAGCACAGGCAACCCCTGCCAAAATGAACGAGAACGTTACCGCTGGTCCTGCGTAGTTAGCAGCAGCAGTACCCGAAAGAGCGAAGATACCCGCACCAATAATTCCCCCGATACCCATCATCAAGAGATTCATTCGCCCAAGACTTCGCTTTAGACCACCTTTCTCTGCGGTGGCGTCATCCATTAATTGTGTTAGCGACTTTTTAGCCCAAATGTTTGCCATAATAATCTGTTGTTTTTTAGTATATGAAATGTAATTTTTTGTGTTGTTCCAATATTTCTAGTACTTTATACTCAATACATTGTACTTTCCTTATTGCAAGATAATCCAAAAATCAAAACCGTCCTATAATCCCATAAAAAAAGGACGAGCGATTATTGAATCGCCCGCCCTGTCATACTCAGTAATATATTATTGTTTTGCTGGTTCTACGGCCTTCTTTTTACCTGTTGCAAAGTCAATTACAATTGGTGTTGCTACGAAGATAGATGAATATGCACCAAATACAACCCCAATGAACATCGCAAAAGAGAAACCTCTTAATACGTCTCCACCAAATAATAACAACACAGTTACTACTAAGAATACAGTAGTTGCTGTCATTACGGTACGGCTCATCGTGTGGTTAATTGATTGGTTGATTGTTTTAATCATCAACTCCTTATCGTTTAAGTCAGCATCTAAACCGATTTCTTCACGAATACGGTCAAATACTACCACGGTATCGTTAATTGAATAACCAATTACGGTCAATACCGCTGCGATAAATACTTGGTCAACTTCTAATTCTAAACCAAAAATACGAGCGATACCCACCATTCCTAATACGACTAACGCATCGTGAACTAGGGCAACAATACCACCTAATGAATACTGCCACTTACGGAAACGAATTAAGATATAAATAAAGATGGCAATTAATGCATAGATAATTGACAAGAATGACTGCGTCAAAATATCATCGGCAATCGTTGCTCCTACTTTAGATTCCGACTGAATTACTGGTTTCGCATCTGCTAATTTAGATAAACCTGATTCTAATGCTTTACGCACCGTTTGGTTAGCTTGTGTACTTTCATCTTCAACTAAGTAAGATGTAGTCACTTTCATTTTATCTCCGTTGAATGTTTTTACTTCAACACCTTTTCCACCGAATGAATCTTTTAAGGCATCCTTCACGGTTGCAGCATCGGTTGCTTTAGCAAATTCAACGACATACGAACGACCACCTTTAAAGTCAACACCTAAGTTAAAACCTCCTTGGATTGTTAATACAATTGCACCAAGAGCAATTAAAGCCCAAGAGAATACGTAAGAAATTTTACGCTTTCCGATAAAGTCAAAGTTTGAATTCTTGAATAAATCTTTCGAGATAAATGTTTCAAACGTTACTGATTTCTCTTTTCCTGCAGCAATCGCACGTTTTGCCATCCAATCAACAAAGATGTGAGACACATATACCGATGTAAATACCGAAGTAACCAAACCAATACAAAGTGTAACCCCGAAACCTTTTACAGAACCAGAACCGAAAATAATTAAGATAACACCAATGATGATAGTAGTAACGTTACCATCAATAATCGCAGAAAGTGCTTTTTCATAACCTGCTTTAATGGCATCTAACAAACCTTTTCCTTGATGAAGTTCTTCACGAATACGCTCGTTAATCAATACGTTGGCATCGACAGCCATCCCTAAAGTAAGTACGATACCTGCGATACCTGGCAATGTCAAAGCCGCTTGAATTTGTACTAATACACCAGCAATGAAAAACACGTTGAATAAAAGTGCAGCGTTTGCCATCCAACCTGGGTTTCCGTAGTAACCAATCATAAATAC
>JACCDQ010150296.1_pt1 | contig 17701 bp, 12 predicted proteins | sample 7446031 | NCBI WGS metagenome assembly JACCDQ01 (sample SAMN15323442, study PRJNA562643) | freshwater metagenome | isolation source: river surface water | place: USA:Blue River Watershed | collected 2017-08-17
AGCAGAAATATTCACCTACCAAGACCGAGCAAAAAGAAGGAGTCGACCATGATCGACGGAAGACAGATCCGCGCCGCGCGCGCGATGCTGGGCTGGAGCCGAGAGGACCTACTCAAGGCCTCGGGCATCTCGATGTCGGCGCTGCTGCGCATGGAAGGGGCGCTGGCCGACAGCCGTGGCTCCACGCTCAACAAGGTGGCCAAGGCCCTGACCCTGGCCGGCATCGAATTCGTCACCCGCGATGACGGGGCTATCGGGGTAATCCTGAAGGCCGGACAGGCGTTGAGCGGCGCTGAGAAGTGAGAATCAAGATGAGCGGAGATTTGGAGCAGTTGGTCAGCAAGATCCGATCAGACCTTGGCTCGCCAGAGGCGGTACCCGGGTTCGACCCATTGAATGGCAACGAGCAGGCGAAGTTTCTTTTCTTGCTGGAGGCGCCAGGTCCCCAAGCGTTGAAAACTGGAAAAATCTCTTTTGACAACCCCGACCCATCCGCTCGCAACTTCAAACGGCAGTTGGAGGAGGCGGGTGTCCAGCGTGGGGACATTGCCGTTTGGAACATCGTGCCCTGGTACCTCGGCACCCCTGATCGCGCATTGATTCGTGCAGCGACCGGCGAGGATGTCCGACGGGGCATGGCGTATCTGCCGCAGTTGCTTGCTGCCTTACCGAGGCTGGAAGCCATCGTCCTGGTTGGCTCGGCCGCGCGTAAAGCGCACGTTTTCCTGTCCACGATCACTCGAGCACGGATACTTGCGTGTCACCATACCTCCGCCCGCGCACAGCAGGGGAACGCTCGGGCAGCCAATGAAAACGTCGCCGTTTTCCGAATGCTGCAGGCACAAAATCCGCCTGATGCGCCACAATGAGCACAGCATCCCGAGCCACCCAAAAGGCACAAAGGCCACCTGATGAGACACATTAGGTGGCCTTTGCACTCGATGGCTTCGGTTGGTAGGTAGTTGGTACGTCGGATTGGCTGCAAATTGCGTCTATATAGATAGGTGACGCGACTAAGTCTTTGAAAAGACAAAGTAAATATCCTGTCAGACTGAAAATATGCCTTTTGCGGTAGGAAAGTGGTCGGAAGTGGGCGCTTAGGAGGCTTCAAAACCCGCGTAAGTCTTTGACTTACAAAGGGATTGCAGAGTAGCTGGCTATTACGCTCACTACAGGTGTGGATAACTTCACCGGTACGTCTGGCAACGATACCTTTATCGCCGATAACACCCAAACCAACAAGGTTGCTAGCGTTGCTGACGTCCTGAACGGCGGTGCAGGTACTGATACCCTGACCGTTTACGGCGAACTGGCTACCACCCCCCAAATTTCCAACATCGAGAACATCGTTCTCGATACCTTTGCTGATGGCAAGGCCGGTAATTTCGCTGCGACCACTGGCGTGACCAACGTTACCCTGAAGGGTGCTGTTGCTGCCGCAACTGTGTCCGTCAACAACGGCGTCGCCGTAACGATTGAAAACAACACGCAAGCAGCCGGTAAGAATCTGACCGTCAATTACGGCGCCACCGATACTTCTGCCAATCTGACTCTGAACAAAGTCAGTATCGCCACCGGCGACAAACTGGTCGTGACCGGTACCAAGGTCGCTACCCTCAATGTTGCCACGACTGGCACGGCCAGCAGCATCGGTACCCTGGACGGCGACGCCGCCCTGACCAAGGTTGTTGTCACTGGCGACAAAGATCTGACCATCATCGACGCACTCGAAGTCACTGTTGCTACGGTCGATGCGTCGGCCTTTACTGGCAAGCTGTCCGTTGTGTCGACCAACAACGCGGCTACGCAAGATGCAGCCACTGCAGGAGTTGACACTACCGATCTGACCATCAAGGGTGGTTCTGGCAACGATACGATCAACATTGCAGCGAATCTCGCTGACAACGAAGTTTCTGTTGATGCAGGCGCTGGCGATGACAAGGTCGTCATCAAGACTGCCATTGCCTACGCTGCTGCTACCTCTACCAATGCGGGTGACAGCATTGTTGGTGGTGCTGGCACCGACACCCTGTCGGTTGACGGCGACCTCGCTGCGGCTGACATGTCTGGTGCCATTTCCGGTTTCGAAATCCTGGAATTCACGGCTTCTGCTGCTGGTACCAACATGGCCACCAACAAGCTGGGCATCAGCCAGTTCCGTTCGACCGGTGCCGGTGTCGATATGGTTCTGACCGGCCTGGCTGCGAACGCTACCGCAACTCTGGCTGATGATGGCAACGATCTGGCTGCCACCATTGGCACCGATACGACTGCTGACGTTCTGAACGTGGTTCTGGAAAGCACCGGTACGACTACCGGTTCTGCGATCACTGCAACGAACTACGAAACGCTGAACATCAACTCGACCAAGCTGTCGACTGATGCAGCTACTGCAGCCAACAAGCTGGCTGGCGTGACTGCCTCCTCGGCTACCAAGGTTACGCTGACTGGCGCCACCAACCTGGACGGTGGCACTATCACCGCTAAGGCTGCAGCCACGATTGATGCTAGCGCCTACACCGGCGACCTGACCAACACCACCTTCGGCGCTTCCGTTAAGTCGTACCTCGGTGGCACCGGTAAGGACGAAATCACCCTGGCTGCCGGTGATCTGAAGCAGGGCAATACATTTGCTGGCGGTGCTGGCACTGACAAGCTGACGGTGACTGCGTCCGCAAGCCAAGACATGGGCATCATCGGTCTGACCGGCTTCGAAACCCTGAACCTGAAGACCAGCGGCGCCAACGTTGGCGATTTCCGTAACGTCACCGATCTGGCCACGATCAATGTCACTGTCACCGCAGGTACTGACGACTTGACCCTGACCCGTCTGAGCGCCGATACGACCGTGAAGTTCGGCGCGAGCATTGACCAAGTCGTCACCACCCTGAATAGCGGTACGACCCAAAAGGTGGCTTTTGGTGGCAACTTTGCTGTTACCAGCCTGACGCTTGACTCTGGCACGACCAGCTTGACCGTGACATCCGATGACGGTGACGCCACTGCTAACGAAGCTGGTGGTTCTTTCACTGCTCTGTCTGGCACTTCGCTGGCATCCATCACCGTCCTGGGCAACGACAAGACCAACCTGGGCACGCTCAGCACGACGGTTACTAGCGTCAATGCTGCTGATGCAAAGGGTGCGCTGACAGTCACGGCTTCCGCAACCGGAACCAGCATCGTTGGCTCTCAAGTTGCTGACGCCCTCACTGGTGGTGCTGGTAACGACACCATTGAAGGTGGCAAGGGCGATGACGTGATCAGCGGCGCAGGTGGTAAGGACACCATTGTGTTTGCAGCTACTGGCGCATTGAACGGTAACGACTCCTTGACCGTGACTTTTGGTGCAGGCGCATCCGCTGACGTTCTGAACTTCAAGAACTTCCTGTCCGGTGGTGCTGTTGATCAGAATGGTGGCTCCGGCACGGCAATCGTGGCTTATGCTTCCTCGGCTACCGCTGACGTCAATATCGCCAACAAGGCTGTTGTGTTGACTGACGCAACTGGCGGCGGTGCTGTTACTGCTGTTGATACTGCTGCAGAGATCGCAGCTTTGATCCAGGGCGCTGGCAATGTGTTCTCGCTGACCTCTGGTGGCAAGGCTATCGTGATCGCCGGTGAATCCACCGGTACGAACGCTGGCTCTTACATCTACATGATTGATGACACATTGGATGGCGCAAGCGGCACCGTGAGCACCACCGATGTGGTGCTGGTTGGTACCCTGGGTACTAACTACGACATCGATACGCTGCTCACCAGCAACTTCGCATTCGCCTAATCTCCCTCGGAGACAAGCCTGTACCCCACGGGCTTGAGGTGAAAGCCATTGAAACCCCTGTGACTTCTGTTGCAGGGGTTTTTAATTTCTGCAGACGCAAAAAACCGCCCCGAGGTTTCCCAAGGGGCGGTTTCTGCTTTGGCTAAGCCGCTACCTTGCGGTAGGGGCTTTCTCCGGGTGGGAGATTAACCGAGGGTCAGCACATTGGTTATTGCGCCGTCGATCGTAGCAGTGCTCAGGTCAACCAAGCCCACCAGTTTCACAACCTGATCGGTACCTTCGGTGAACGTGGCAGCAGTGCTCTTATCTTGCACGAGGTAGGTGTCACCACCATATTGGAACCAAGTGATCAGACCGTTAGCAGCAGTGCTGGCTGCGGTGGATGCTGCAGCTGCAGACAAGAAGTCAGCAAATGCTGCAGTGCCAGCCAACGTGATCTTGGCCGTGGTGAAGGTGCCAGCTGCAGTACCATCGATGAAGTCGATTTTGTCACCCTTGCCCATACCGGTGATTGAGGCATACGTGTTGCCGTTAGCGTTGGCAGTAACGACGAAGGTGTCATCACCAGCACCGACATCAACAATATCCAAGCCTGCACCAGATGTGATGGTGTCGTTTCCTGCACCACCTGAGATGGTGTCAGCAGCAGAACCGCCAACGATGATGTCGTTACCGTCACCACCGGTCAGCGTGTTGACCTTGGTTGCAGAACCAGTGATGGTGTCGTTACCAGCACCACCGTCGATGTTGACAGTCTTGGTCACAGCGGCAGAGGCGTTCAGCACGTCATTGCCAGCGCCGCCCTTGATAGTCGCATCAGCAGCCAAGTTGCCAGTCACCAGGGTAACTGCACCTGCAGCACCAGTTGCCGTAACGCCGGTAGCGTCAAAAGACGTCAGGGTCGTAGCGTTCAAACCGGTCAGGTCGATACCAACGTTACCAGCAACCACGACCGACTTGACTGCAGCTGCAGTGATCGGAGCAGTGAAGACAGTCGTCGGAGCAGTCGTATCGGTATCAGCAGTCGTGATGTTCAGCGTTTCAACGCCAGCAGCGGTGATTGCAGCAGTGCTAGTGAAACCGTCAGTTGCAGAGAACTTCAGGTTCATCACGTCGGCAGTACCGGTGTTGTCTTTGAGGTTCAGAGCAACAGCTGCACCTTGGAGTGCTGTCGACTCGAAAGTCGAATTGCCTGCCATATTGTTAACAGTCAGGGTGCCAGTGGTAGAACCGGCGCTCACGAGGTAGGTAATACCATCGATGTACTGTGCGTCTACCACAGTGGCTGTTGCACCAGTAGCACCGATACCCAGCTTCTCGAAGTTGGAAATCGAGGCCTGGAAAGCGGCACCCAGCGTGGCGTTAGAAGTCGCAGTAGCAATGTTGGCAGCGGACAAGCTAATGGTGTCGGTACCCTCGCCACCGTCGATCGAGCCACCAGTGCCCAGAGCGGCAACGCTCATGGTCACAGCATCGTCACCAGCACCCAGAGTTTGAGCCTTGGTGGTTGCGCCGAACTGAACGGTGTCTTTTGCCGAGCTACCGGTGAATTGCTGTGCAACCAGATCCACTGCATAGGTCACGCCGCCGGTGCTGCCGGATGCATCCAAAGTCTTGGAGGGAGCAGTACCAGCGGTCAGGGTAACAGCGCCAGCGCCAGAAATCTTGACGTTTTCCAGAGCGGTGCTGTTAACCGTAACGGCGGCAGTACCGGAAGCGGTGATGTTGGCAGTCTTGGTGGTGTTGCCGGTATCAGCAACAGTCAAAGCACCTGCGGTCTTGTCAGTCGTCAGATTGACCGTATCAAGCTTGGCACCAGCCACGGAGAAGGACGCAGCACCTGCGGCAGCGGCATTGCTCAGCGTCACGGAGGTTTGGGTGGCACCCAGAGCTGCAGTCAGCGTGGTATTCGCAGCAACTTTGTTCAGCGCCAGGGTTTGACCAGTCACATTGGACAACGACACAGCCGTATCGTCAGTTTGCGACAGAGTAACGGTACCGGAGAACGAGGTGACATCCACAGCAACGTTGTTGTTGACGTTACCTGCGCCAACGAAGGTCAGGTTTTCAACGTTGGTGACGGTTCCGGTCAGCGTGTTCTTGCCGCCAGTGTTCTCGATGTTCAGCGTATCGATACCTGCACCACCGTCGATCTTGTCCAGAGCATTGGTGGTAGCGATAGCAGTGGTGCCGTCGGCAGACAGACCGGTGCTGGCATTGATCGTGTCGTTGCCAGAGGTGCCGGTGACATTGTCCGTACCAGTAGTGAGCGTGAAAGTCTGGGTAGTCGTAGCAGTTGCGGCGGCATCAGCAGTGTTGGAAGCTGTGTAGGCTTGTGCGGAAACGATGGTGGCGTTCCAGGCTGTAGCAGCTGCGCCGAATGTGGTGTCGCTTTCCAGGTTGGAGAATGCGTTGAGCATGTTCAGAACAGCAACACCTTTGGCGGAGCCAGCGGCGTTCAATTGGCCTTCCACGTAGGCAGCAGCAGCTGTGTTGCCAGTCAAGCCCAGGTTGGCCAACATGATGGCTGCAACTTCAGCAGAAGTCTTGGAGCCGAAGCTGTAGTCATAGTAGGCGTTGACGGTAGCAGACAGACCGATGTTGGCGATGTCAGCGTTGACAGCAGCGTTGGTTGTGCTGCCGAGTTTGATGCCATACAGGGCGTTGGCGAAGCGTGCAACTTGCACGGCGTTGGTTACCAAAATAGCCATTTCATTTCCTTCTAAAAAAATTAAACAAGGTCTTCTTTGCAAAGAAACCCGAGCACGAGCGCGAATCAGCCCACACTCGCTTGAACGCCCTTTGGGCAAAGACGCTCAAGCCAGAGCAGCTTGGAACAGGTCCGTTTGCACAGCGTTTCCGCAACCAAATTGACAACAATTCCGTTTTCGCAGTTCAGATGCTAATTCATTGAAAACCTTGGCCGTGTGATTATGATCACAGTTTTGTCAGTTTGAGTCTCTTATTTCTCTTTTTTGTTACTGATTTCGGCCTGTTTGGCGTGCTGACAACGCTTTTTTGCCTTCAAGCTCACAACAAACCTTCAAAAGCTCTGCGTTGTTGTTGATTTTATTGTGTTTTTACCGAATTTGTAATTTTTACAAATTCATGCAGACCCGCCTGACCGGTTGCGCTTTGCAAGTGGTTTTTTGAATCTTTTTGTTTGTAGAAAAATCCAGCCCACGACGCTGCCTGCCACCGCCTGCAGGGATGGTCATGAGGGTGAGTGAATTGCCGTGGATGTTGCGAGCAACAGCGCGTTCTATGCGCGTGGCTTCGGCTGGCGGCGAGGCTTAGTCGGAAGACCAGCGAATGCCGGTGTAGATGACGGTGTTTTTGAGCTGCGAGAGCTCGTTGTTGGAGTGCTGGCGGGTTTGCTCCAGGTCCAAACCGGCGCTCCACTGCTTGTTGAGGCGCCACCAGTAACCCAAGCCCAGATCCAGACGGCGGGTGTACACGACTTTGGGGCCCAGCAGGGGGCTCAGGATGTCGCTGTCCTGGCTGTTGTGCTGACGCATCCAGATGCTGAGCTGCGCAGGCCGCTCCTTGAAGACCAGCGGCTGGTCGTGTCGCAGCCCGTATTCGAATCGGGTTTTGTGGCCACCCGGGCGCGTGGGGTCTTGCGCACGGTCATTGCCCGTGCTGATGTGCGCGTAGCTGACGCCACCGGTGCTGTTTTTGCAGCTGCCTTCCAGGCGAGCTTGTTGGTAGGTGCCCGACATGATGGGGGCGCTTTGGTGGTGCTGGTCGGCCTTGGCCCAGACCAGTGCCCAGGGGCATTGGTTCAGTCGCCAGGCGGGTTCATATTTGAAGACCACGCCGTTTTCGTTGTAGTCGTAGGCGTCTTCCTTGTGGTAACGCAGGCTGGCCAGCTTGATGGAGGCGATGCCGGGGCCAATGGGCTGCGCATAGGCCAGCGACCCATCGGTCTGGTAGTTGTTGCCCAAAGGCGTGCCCGGTGTGTTGCGGGCCTGCAAGGCCGCTGACACACGAACCTCGCCCTGCCCCAAGGATCGCCAACCTTGCACGGCCAGCCAGTTTTTGATGCCGGTGCCTGCGCGTGGGCGCTCTGCGTCCGTCAGGTTGACAATGACCGGTCCGTTGGACAGGTACAGGGTCAAGGTGTCGGTGTGGGTGGCGCTGTCCAGGTTGGTTTCGTGTCCCAGGCTGCTTTGCAGCATGGCGCTCCACGACCAGGCTTCGCCCTTGGGCTGCGCATTAAAACTGCTCAGCCACTGGCGCAGGCCGGGCTCGATGTCGGCGCGGCCGCCGACCTGGTCAACCAGCTGCAGGGCGGCTTCTTTTTGGCCCAGCTGGGCCAGTGCCTGGGCAAAGTCGAGCTGGGCACCCGGCAGGTCAGGGTTGAGCAGCAGGGCTTTTTCGAGGTTGGTGGCGGCTTCGGACAGTCGGCCAGCCATGAGCAACAAGCTGCCTCGGTGCGCAAAGTAGTCCGCTCGGGCGTCGCAGGCTTCGGCCTGCTCGGCCAGTTTGTCCAAATAGGCCGGCTGGGCCAGGCTGGGCACCGGTGTCGCAAATGCGGCAGGGCATGGTGTGACCAGCAAGGCCACAGCGATTTGAGCCGGCGGCTGAACTGGGGCGATGTCTTGGGCCCATGCGTGTGCCTGCGCTGCGCCCAATGCCAACCAGCAGATCGCCCTGCCCCACCGGGTTTGGCGTGCTGGACGGGTTGAAATCGGCAGGGCTGGGCTGTTCATGGGTCGCCCCAGATTATGAAGCACCGGAGAACAGGGATCTGCGGGGGTGGGTGCGGCGACTTTTGAAGACGTTCAGGCCCACAGGGCTTTGTCTTCGTCGATGCTGTAGACGAGGTGCAGGTGGCTGGTTTCGTAGTGCACGGGCAGCCGGTAAATTTGGCGGGGTGCGGTCAAGCCGTCGAGCAGGAATTCACCCAGGGGCTCGGGCTTGGGGTTGGCGGCCAGGCGCACCACTTCGGGGCCCAGCAAAATGGGGTAGGCCAGATCGGCCGTCAGGCCTTCCAGGCGGGCGGCAATGGTGACGGGTTCGCCCAGCACGGCATGGACGCGGCGGTGAGCCGGACCGAATGAGCCAACCATGACCGGGCCGGACTCGATGCCCAGACCAATGTCGAGCGGAGGGGTTTGGCGAGAGGCCACGCGGGGCAGCTGGGCCAGGGCTTCGCGCCAGATTTGTTCGGCAGAGCCCAAGGCTTTGCGGGCGTGTTCCGGGCAGGGGCTGGAGCCGTTCCAGACGGCCATGATGCTGTCGCCGACCATTTGCTCGACGACGCCGCCGTGCTGGGTGACGATGCGCTCGACAGTGGTGTAGAACAGGTGCAGCACGGTGGCGGTGTCTTCAGGGCTGCGGCCTTCGCAATAGGTGGAGAAGTTGCGCACGTCAATGATCATGACGGTGGCGTCCTGGCGCTGGGCGGCCACTTGGGCAGTAGGCCCCTGAAAAGCGACCTTTTGCGCCGCTGCAGCAGGCAGGTAGCTGGCCAGGTTGACGAAGAGACGTTCGCGTTCAAGGCGCACACGCAAGGTGTCGGCACTGAGCACCAACAAGGCCGCCAGGCAAGCGAACAGTGCGGGCGTGCCCCAAGCCAAGACCTGGGCATGCGCCAGCAGCGCGTAGGCATGCACAGCAAACAGGCTGGCGATGCTGATGATGGCCGCCAACGGCGCCATGACAGCTGCGCCCAGTCGGCCAGTGCGCAAGGCAACAAACAGGACGATCAGGCTGAACAACCCTGCGGCCCATGGCCAAAGCGCGGCAACCGTGGGCACATAGGGGGTGCGGGCGTCGAGGGCTGCCGCCATGAGCTGGGCGTGGACTTCGATGCCGCCAACTGCGCCACCTTGCGGCGTAGGAACGGCGTCGCCTGCGCCCATGGCGGTGGAGCCGATCAAGGCCCAGGCGCCTTTGAGGAGCCCAGCCGGGACCTTGCCCGCCAAGACGTCAGAAGCAGACACCGACAGGAAGCCGGTGCGTGGCACCTGGTAGGACACCGTAAGCTGGCCTTTGCTGTCCAGCGGGAGTTCAAAGCCACCGATATCCAGCACCGGGCGGGTGGCCCAGAAGTCGACCCGGTTGTTCAGCTGGGGTTGTGCGCCCGTGGCGGCGGCCAGTGCCGACACCACCAGTGCGGGGTAGGTTTGGCCTTGGTAGCAAACCAAGGCCGGCACCTGGCGCACCGCACCGTCGGGCGAAATGATGGGGGTGATGTGGCCAACGGCCTGCCCGCTTTGCAACAGACTGCCAGCAGGTGACAAGTGGCCAAAAGCGGGTGTACTTGAAGAGGGGCAGGCTTGGCCTAGCAGCGCCGATGCAGGCAAAGCGCCGGTCAACGCGCCTGTGCGCACAGCCGGATCGGCTTGCAATGAAAAGAGCTGGGCGATGACGCTGGGGGCACCTTGTTGCAGGGCTTTGGCCAGCGCTGGGTCTTGGGCCTGGGCGCCGTCAAACAGGATGTCAACCACTTTGAGGTTGACGCCTTGGGCATCGAGCGCGGTCAGCAGCTGGGCAACGCGCTCGCGGGGCCAGGGCCATGCACCCAACTGCTGCACGCTTTTTTCGTCAATGTCGACCACCACCACCCGGCGCTCCAGGGATTGGCTGTCGGCCAAGGACCAGGTTTGGCTGGTCAGGCGGTCATTCCAGCTGGACACCCAGGCAGTTGCTTGTGTTTGCAGCAGGGCCAGCACTGCCAGCGCCAGCGCAATGGCTGCGCTGCGCATCCAAAACGGGCTGAGCAGAAAACGGGCCATGGCCGCCACCGCTTGGGCGCGAAGCGGCATGACTTGGTCCGTGCTGGCGTTTGAAGTCATTTTCAGCGGCCCCAGAGGGTGGCCCCCGATAAATTACCGTTGCCCACGGGCTGACTGAAGAGGTAACCAGCCTGGCGGCCAGTGAGGCTCAGGGCTCCCGCCAGACTGCCTTTGCCCTGACCACCTTCGCTGAGGAAGATGCCCGAGTTGACGTCGACCTTGCCTGAGTAGGACAGCGACTGGCTGGCAATGCCTGGTGCGGACAGCTGAAGCTGGGTGGCATAGGTGCGGTTGGCAAAGTCAAGCTTGAGGCTGGCCGCATCCACCTGGGCGGCACTGACCTCATTGGACGGCGAGCGGTATTGGGCCGAAGAGGCGTTGAGCTTGAACTCGGCCTGGTTGTTCAGGCTGGGCAGGAAGTTGACGGCGCCTGTTTCGCGGAACAAGAAGTAATAACCGTCGCCCACGGTCACATCCTTGCCCTGCATGGCTTCACGGAATGTGGTGGTCATGTTGTCGCCAGGCGCAGGGGTGCGGCTCCAGCGGCCCCAAGCCAGTCGGGAACCCGGGAAAAGGCCTTCGATCAGCTTGTCGTCGACGTTTTTGATTTTGGGGTCGTCGATGCCTTTGCGGTCAGACGACAGAGGCTTGGCGGGGTCTTTGGCGCCAGGCAGGATTTGCAAGCTGGGGTCGGCAAAGCCGGTTTTGTAGATGAGCGCCATGCCCACCATCTCGGCGGTGAGCTCACGTGCCCGAGCGCCTGAGCAAATACCGAGCGCCTGAACCTGGCAGTTCTGGTCAAAGGGCGCCATGACGATGGCGCCCTGGTTGACCACGACACGGGTGCCTTCCTGACTGGTTTGGGTGACAAAGTCGGTACCCTTGACACCGATGGCCACCAAGGGCGTATTGAGACGGAATCGGTCTTTGGCGGCTTGGGCAGCAGCCCCCGAAATGGAGCGGACCTCACCCCGGTCCAGGCTCATGCGCACCACGGAGACGGCGGGGTCAGCCGGGTTGTAGCGAAATTCTTGGATGGAAAGCACCGAGTTGGGACGGACACTGACCAGGGCCCCATCGACAAAACGGATGTGGATGTGGCCGCTGGCCGATGTTTTGATGACATCGCCCTGCTGAATGGCGTCGCCTTTGGCCGGCGCAAGGTTGGGGCCGGTGCTTCGTTCGATCTCGGATTGCCCAATGACGAGTGTGATCTCACCGACGCGGCTCCAGGCCCATGCGGGTTGCATCAGGGTGATGACCAGCAAAGTCATCATCCAGCATTTCAAGCGCGAACCAAGGGGATAGGTCATGAGGGGTGGGCGTATGGAGAGTTGTGGATTTTAAGAAAAGAAGCTGAATCATCGATGTGAGTGCAATCACATGGGCAAGAAGATTATGAACACTGTCGCTGTTTCATAATATGACGTCAATGGCCATTCATTCGTCCCTGTTATTGCAGTTTTCACTGCTGAGGCATTTGCCTGCGTCGGTTTTGCCGGAAGTGGCCGAAGCGTCTGCGCTCAAGACTTTTGCCAAGCGCGAGGTGGTGCTGAACAAGGAGGCTGTGTCACAGCATCTTTATTTTCTGCTGGAGGGGCGACTGCAGGCCACAGACTTCACACTGGATGGCAAGGAAGTCGGTCTTTACTTCATTGACGAAGGCGAATATTTTGGCGAAATCGCCATGCTGGATGGTTTGGCGCAGCCCGAAATCATGATCGCCAACAAAAAATCGCAAGTGATTGTGGTGCCCAACAGGCTGATTCGGACTTTGATTTTGTCGCACCCCACCATGACCGAAGCGATTACCACGGGCTTGACCAGGCGCATTCGGGTACAAAGCGAACAGCGGCAGATTTTGTCGATCAATAACCCGCTGCAAAGGGTGTGTGCACAAATTCTGCTTTTGTTGCGTTACTCGCCGGGACAGCCTGATGATGTCAAAGTGGTGGACAGGCGCACTTTGAACAATGCCCCGACGCATCAGGAATTGGCCATGATGGTCAATCTGAGCCGGGAAACCGTGACGCGCGTTTTTCAGGTGCTGCAGTCCAACGGTGCGCTGGACCGCCAGTCCGACAACATGAGCGTGGACATGAAGCGCATCGCGGATTTGGCCCACAACGCAGATTGACACCAACCAATTAACGCGAACCCACTGGCGCGAACCGGACGGCCGTGCTCTGTCGGTCAGCGAGGCAGTTGCCCTTGGGGCCCTGTGCGGCCCGCCCAGCCATCCACGAAGCCGCGCAGCACGCAGCGCAATCGCTCTGATCGCTGGGGCGCGAGCAACAAGTTGGCCAAAATGACCCGCAGGGCATAGAGCAAGTGGTGCGTGCGCCAGCCTGGGGCAAAGCGTTTGTCGCGCCAGATGATCAGAGCGTTGCGCAAGACAAAATAATGGCGAAAAGGGGCATGTACATGAAAGTGACGACCCAAAAGCGCCTGAGAACGGTTGCCGATGCGGTGGCGCAGGACAGCATCACCGTCCATGAGCAGTGTGTAGCCGGCCAGGCGGGCACGCCCGCACCACTCGACGTCAATCCAATCAATGAACAGCTCGGCGTTCATGGGGCCTGTAGCTTTCCAGGCTTCTAGCGGAATCAGGCTGCCGGAGGTGATGAGGTGGTCCACACGCCAACGCTCCCCGGGAAGCGGACGAATGCGCTTCCGAAGCCAGTTGTAGGGGGCGAAGGTGTCCAGCAAATGCGCCCCATCCCTGTCGCAGGTGGCAGGCCCCATGGCCCCCAGCCTGAGGTGCGGTTGGCGCTGGAGCTCCTGATTCCAGTGGGCCTGCAGTTGCGCCACCAGTCCCGGAGCTGGCTCACTGTCTTGGTCAAATCCGATCACGGCATCTGCGCCAGCGGCATAGGCGCGTTCAAAACCCTCATTGAGCGCAGCAGCCACACCCAAGTTGCGCCCAAGTTCGATGGCATGAACTTGTGGGCCCAGATCGGCGGGCAGTTCGCCCTGGGTGCCGTTGTTGACCAACCAGACGTGCTGGACATCGGGCAAAAGCTGCAGGACAAGTTGGCGCAGCGTGACGGGGTCTGGGTGAAAGCAAACGACCACCGCCGAGACCACATGGATGGCTTGGCTCATGAGGCTTGAACGGGCGGTGTATTGGGCAAACCGCTGTACCAATGCCAGCCCTGCCAGGCCCAGGGCGCCTGAAGGACGCAACGGGCCAAGAAGTCAAAATAGGCCTGCAATATTTCAGGCGCTGACAAGTTTTGTGACAAACTTTTCAAACGCAAGACGTACCCGCCTTTGAGGTCTGGATAAAGCAGCGCCAGCGTGATGGGCACGCCTTGCGCCAAGGCCTGCTCGAGCACGCCTGAGCCGACATGGAATGTTTTGCCCATGAAATGAACCGGGGGCTGCGCCCCTGAAGGCATGGGGTTGTCGCAAAGGCTGACGACCGCATGCTTTTGGCCGAAGGCTTGCTTGAGGCCCCGCAGCAAATTGCGCGGTTCGTCGGTGAACAGGTAGCGTCCCCCGCCAAATTTGGCTTCGCTTTGGCCGTTGATGATGCGCATAAACGGCCCTGTGTACGGCGCCATGGGTGACGCTTTTTCGGTGGCAGCCACACCCCAGGTGGTAACGCCGGATTGCCCCAGCACAATGCCCAGTGTGTTGTGGTGATGGGAGTGGTAGGTCAGCACCAGCCCGCCTTGGGCTCTGAGGGCATCCATGATTTCGGGCTGATCCATTTGCACATGCCGCTGCACCCAGGCGGGATTCATGCAGTGGTATGAAAAGATGCTGGTGCCAAAAAGTCCGTGACTGGCCAGCCACTGCATGGTCAGAGAGTGCGCCACTTGGGGGGTGGCATGAAAGGCTTGCATGTAAGCGTTTTGCAGATCGGTCTGGTCTGCCACATAGGGCGAGGCCAGTCGCCCCCACCTGCGCGAGAGCCGAACATTTGCAAATGGCAGCCGGGCGATCCACTGGGCCCCCCGGAAAAACCGGCGGCTGGCCAAGGCGAATTCAAGTTGTTTGCCTTCCATCAGTGGGCCTGCCATTGGTGCGGGATGGATACAACGCCTTGCTCCAGGTGTGACTGGGAGACATGCACGCTGGCAAAGTGCGAGACGGCCTCGTAAACATGCACGGCTCGCTCGCACATCAGGTAGGCAGAAAGGGTGTAGACCCCTTTGAGCAGCGGCAGCCGCGGATATTTGAGCGATGCGCGACCATGTCCGTTGGCGTCGCGTTGCAGCGTGACGCCGTCAATCCAGGTTCCCGTGCTGCACAGCACGCGGCCATCTGCACCGTAAACCATCAGGGCCAAATTGGGCACCGGCAGTTGGGGGTCGGTGTCAAACTCGATGTCAACGGCCAGCTCGCTTTCGCCGCTTCGGGCGTAAAGCACCTTGCCGCTGGCACCGTCGCAAAGGGCCTGAAGGCTGGAAATGCGGGCCAGACCGGTGGCGGCAAGCGGAGCTTGCAAAGGGACGTGCCCCTCGACTTGTGGCGGCTGAGCGGCGGCTGCGCTCTGGGCCAGCCAATCGTTGTATTGGGCGATGACTTCTGCGGACGGCCCCAACGCCATCACCTGGCCTTTGTTCAACCAAAGGCAACGATCACAAAGTGCCTCGACCTGAAACAAGGAGTGGGAGCAAAACAGGAGTGTGACTCCGTCTTGCTTGAGTTGCATGATGCGGTCAAAGGATTTGCGGGCAAACACACCATCGCCAACCGCCAGTGCTTCGTCGATGACCAAAATGTCAGGCTTGACGGATGTGGCAATGGAAAAGGCCAGACGTACATACATGCCGCTGGAGTAGGTGCGCACAGGCTGGTCGATGAATTCACCAATGTCGGCGAATTCAATGATTTCCTGCATGTGCTGTTCAATTTGCTGTGGCTGCTGGCCGTACAAGGCAGCGCTGAACAGGATGTTTTCGCGACCGGTGAATTCAGGATTGAATCCAGCGCCGAGCTCCAGCAGGGCCGCCACATGGCCATTGACCTGCAGACTGCCGTGACTGGGGTTCAGGGTGCCACACAGAAGTTGCAAAAGCGTTGACTTGCCCGCGCCGTTGTGGCCAATCAATCCGATGGACTCGCCGGCCGCGACACGCAGGTTCACGCCCGTCAAGGCATCGAAGTAGTCGGTGTTGCCCTCACGACCGATGAGTTGGTCCCACAAACGCCGGTATGAGGAAGCGCCAAGGGCATACCGCTTGCCCAGGTTCTGGGCGAGTATGACGTCACCACTGGACTCAAAGGACATCGGCGAACCCCCCGCGAACACGTCGGAAAAAAGCATAGGCCAATACCGCCAGCAAGGTGCTGACCATCAACGACTGCGCCCACATTTGAATGGAGGGCAATGCCCCGGAAAACACCAATGCCCGAACTTGCTCGATGAACACGGTCAGGGGATTCCAGCCCAGCACGGGCTGCAAGGCGGGTGGCAACGCCGACACCGGGTAAAAAACCGGGCTCAAAAACTGCAGCAAACTCAGAATCAGGCTGACCACCTGTGGCAAATCCCGAATGTAGACCCCCAAAGAAGCCAGCAACAAACTACCACCCCAAAGCAAAACGCCCAGGGGGAACAGCACAAGCGGCAAAAGCAACCATTGGACATGGGGCTGCACGCCCCAGACAAGTGCAAGCACGAGCAACAAGCCCATGGACATGCCAACGTGAAACAGCGCGTTGAAGACGGGAGCCCAGGGCAGCAGCGCCAAAGGGAACACTACTTTTTTGACCAAGTGAGGCTGATCGACGACCAGGCGCGATGAGCGCCCCCAACATTCCGCCGCAGCCTGAAACACCAGCAAACCGGCAAAAAGGTGCAGGGCAAACTCGACAGCCCCCTCCCCTGCCCCGGGCCAACGCACCTTGAAGACATATTTGAAAGCGAGGGTGTAAACACCGAGCATGAGCATGGGCGAAACAAACGCCCAAACCCAACCCAAACTGGTGCCCATATAACGAACCTGGATGTCTCTTCGAGCCAATTGCAAGGCCAGCCATGCGTAGTAGCGCAGACTTTGCCTTTTACGAAGCAAGTACTCGGTTAAATGTAAATCAGACATGCCGGAATTGTATGATGCAGACATATGTCTACACCGCTAGTTTCCATACTTATACGCAGCATTGCCAGAAACACACTCCAGGAAACATTGGACTCTGTTGGCAAACAGGATTACCCCGCGATTGAAGTCCTGGTGGTGGCGGCCGTGCCAGACCACCCACCTTTGAGCAAGCGTTCGGACGGCTTGCAAGCACAGCTGATTTTGACCGACAACCGCTTGCACCGATCGATGGCGGCCAACAAGGCACTTGAATTGGCGCGTGGCGAGTACGCGCTGATTTTGGACGACGATGACTGGATCGCACCCAAGCACATCAGCAACCTGGTGCAAGCCATTCAGGATGCCCCCGCTTGCCTGGTGGCCTACAGCCGCACCCAAACAGTCGACGCTGAGGGTCAAGCGGGCGACCTGCCTGTGATGGGCTTGCCTTACGACCCTCTTCGCTTGCTGGCTGGCAACTCGATTCCCATGCACAGCGTTCTTTTTTCACTGCGGTTGCGTGAAATGGGCTGCCGTTTTGACGAAAAACTGGACCTTTATGAAGATTGGGATTTCTGGTTGCAAGCAGCTGAGCACACCGATTTCCTGTTCATTCCTGTTACCACGGCGTTTTATCGGATTCACAGCAGCTCTGGCGTTCATGAACATGTTCAGTTTCATGGCCACGCATCACGCCTGATTTATGAAAAGTGGCGAAATCGCTGGACGCCGGAGCAATTAAGTCTGTTGATGGAACGCAGCTGGCAGCACACAGACTTGGTCCAGACGCTGAACAACGTTCGTCAGGAGTTGGAAACACAGCGGATGAAACTGCACCCACTGGAAACACTGAACACGGAACTGGAAAGTCGCATCAGCGCCTTGGAACAAGCCTTGCAACAATTCAAGGCCGACCATGTGCCCAAAGCATTTCACGAGCAGGCCTTGAACCAGATTTTGAACAGCCACAGCTGGCGCCTGATGGCGCCTGTGCGGCATCTTTTCAATGCGCTCAGGAATTTGAAGGCGCAATCGAGGACATGGCTTCGGGTGCTGAAAACTGCAGTGACCGCACTGCCGAGATTGCCTCAACTGATTCGCCAATACGGCGTCAGGGAATTGACTCAAAAAGTGCGCGG
>JACCDQ012015676.1_pt1 | contig 17700 bp, 18 predicted proteins | sample 7446031 | NCBI WGS metagenome assembly JACCDQ01 (sample SAMN15323442, study PRJNA562643) | freshwater metagenome | isolation source: river surface water | place: USA:Blue River Watershed | collected 2017-08-17
GGGATGCCAACGATGCCCGTATCCGATTTACGACAGAACTTTCCCAATTCCGTAAAAACTACCAAGACAGCAACCTTATCCGTCCCAACTACGCGGATAGTCGTAAATATTTTGATATTATCAATACCGGAAGCGGTACACTGACTATCTCTGAACTGCGGATTAACGTCGCTGGGGTTAGCACCGATCTGGATCTCACTCAGGGAGATTTACTTCTGAATCCCAACGAAAGTCAGCGCGTCAACCTGACCTACAGCCCCTCCGCCGCCAGAGAAGTCTTTGATCGCTCCGATGCCCTTGTCCTTGTGACCAATGCTATTAATGCCCCCGAATTGGCGATCGCCTTAGCTGGTCAATCCACCTTTAACGCAGATATTAACTATGACGGAAAAGTAGGGGTAGGAGACCTCGGTTCCCTCAATCAGGGTAAAGCCAACCTCAATAAGGGAATCTATGACCCGACTGCCGATATTAATGGAGATGGGCTGTTTAATAGTCTGGATGTGACTCTGCTACAGTCCGAGAATAAATTATCCCTTTTTGCGTAGGTCTAGTTTCCCCAAAAGGGCAATAAAGGGCGATCGCCCCTAACAACGGCAAAAATACCTAAATCGAACTAGAGATCAAACGCCCAAACCGTACTCACCCTAGAAGATTAACGGAAAGATTGTAATTTATCCTGATAGGCCTTGTTGTCTAAGCCCGTACCCTGTTCGGCCCAGTCAGGACTAATCTTACGTTGAAGAGCAATCACTCGATTTTGGGTATCGGGATGACTGCTCAAAATTTCTGGAGGCGATCCCCCCTTACTCTGGAGTTTTTTCATAAAATTGACCATGCCAATTGGGGCATAACCCGCACGAGTTAACATCTTCAATCCCAGTTGATCCGCCTCCATTTCCGCTTCTCGACTCATCGGTAAATTCACCGCTAACTGTACCCCCATATTAACAATCGTACTTTCTTGCAGTCCTGCCGCCGTCATTAACCCCTGGGATAAAGCCATATCTCGCATCCGTGTTACAGAATGGCGGGCCGCAATATGACCAATTTCGTGAGCAATCACACTGGCTAATTCGGCCTCATTACTCGCCGCCAAAATCGTTCCCGTATTGATATAGACAAAACCCCCCATGGTTGCAAAGGCATTAATGGCCCGATCATTAACCACTTGAAAGGTATAGGGTAAATCGGGGCGATCGCTTTTTTGGGCGAGACGTTGACCAATTTCATTAACATATTCATTGAGAGGACGATTTCGTACCGGACGAAACTGGCCTTGGTTAAGTAATTGTTGATTAATTTGTTGACCTAAATTCACTTCCTGACGGGGGGAAAGATTCGAGAGTTGTAAAACCTGTACCCCTTGGAACAGCATTTGTAACCAGGATTGGCTGTGAGCCGGTGGAGACATCGTTACAATCAGTCCCCAACTCAGACAAGCGATTAACATCCAAGTCCGCCAACGTTGCCCGAAACGATTCATATCTATCATCTTTTTTAGTCTGGATACTAACCAGAATTTCTTAGCCCTAGAGAATTATTTTTACAGTACCAAAACTGCGAAATCTGGGGAGACTTTCCTAGACAGTTATTCAGCTTTCACAGGTTTTTCCTCGCTGTTCTCTGAACCTTCAACCTAACGCAAATAATTCATAATGCCGGCGGCGATCGCCTCAGCCATCCGTTGCCGGTATTGGGGATTAGCTAACTTACGATTGTCCTCTGCTCCGGTCACAAAACCGACTTCCACCAGGGTAGAAGGCATCGAAGTTTTGCGTAACACATAGAAACGGGCGCGGCGAACCCCTCGGTCTTTGATCGCTACCCGATTAAGAATACTGCGATGAATACTGCGGGCCAGGGAAGCCCCTGACGAATAATGATAGGTTTCTAAACCGTTAATATCAGGACGGCTTCGACCCATCGAATTAGCATGGATACTCACAAAAATCGTGGCATTTACCGCCTCTGCTTTGACAACCCGACCCTTGAGAGAAATAAACCGGTCATCCTCACGGGTCATCACCACATTCAGACCCTGAGCTTCTAGTTCCTTAGCCACGGCCCTAGCAATCGCCAACACAATGACTTTTTCCTGTTGACCCCGCAAACCGATCGCCCCTGGATCTCTCCCACCATGGCCCGGATCAATCACCACCGTCAAAGCCCGTCGGGAACGAGGCGGGACAGCCGGGGCTGGCTTGGGTTCCGGAACGGCGATCGCCACCTGAGCCTCCGGCAACGTATATTCCGCCGGGGTTAATAGCGTGGGTAACTGAGCCGTCCAACGATTCGGCGCGAGGCCTTGCACTTTAACCTCCCAGGGACGCATTTGATAATCCCCCGCCAACTCAATCACAATGCGGGTCGTACTACCATCCACCCGACCCAGACGCACGGCTCTAATATAGCTAGTGACCGGTTTTTCTACCGTTGGCCCCGGATGAATAATCCCCGGCAAATCAATCACCAAACGAGTCGGATTAGCCACCAACTGCACCTGGGGACGTACCGCTTGATCCGTAATAATATCCAGGCGACCATCCTGCACATTAAACTTCCAATACTCTAGCGACCCCGCCCAAGCAGACAACGTCACCAGAGGAATACTACCCACTGCCGCCAACAGTGTCAGCCATTGCTTCATCTTCATCCTTTCCTGACTCCTCACCACTGCCGTCCATCAGACTAGCAAACGGCTAGATTATAGCGGATTCTCTTCAACTATCCCATTGAAGCTTAACCTATGAATATCAAGGCATAAGCATGAATATTGAGGCATAAGACAGTGATATACTGAAAATCAATTTTCCCTATGTTTGTACAAATTGGGGTAAAATCTGACGACTCAACGTTTGACCTTGTTTTTCTTTCCCATTATCCATGTTTGGTCTTATTGGACATCTAACTAGCCTAGAACACGCTCAATCAGTGGCGGCCGCCCTGGGATACCCCGAATATGCCGAACAAGATTTAGATTTCTGGTGTTCCGCACCGCCCCAAGTGGTGGATCATTTCCATGTCACCAGTGTTACGGGTCAGATGATCGAGGGAAAATATGTTGAATCCTGTTTTTTGCCCGAAATGTTACTCAATCGGCGGATTAAAGCGGCCATTCGCAAAATTTTGAATGCGATGGCCCTCGCCCAAAAAGTGGGACTGCACATTACCGCCCTAGGGGGATTTTCTTCTATTATTTTTGAGGAATTTAACCTCAAGGAAAATCACCAGGTTCGCAACGTTGAGTTAGATTTCACACGCTTCACGACGGGGAACACCCACACAGCCTATGTGATCTGTCGTCAGGTTGAACAAATGTCTGCCCAATTAGGGATTGATCTCTCTACAGCGACGATCGCCGTTTGTGGTGCGACGGGAGACATTGGTAGCGCGGTCTGTCGTTGGTTAGAACAGAAACAAAATGTCCAGGAATTACTCTTAATTGCGCGTAATCGAGAACGGTTAGAAAATCTGCGATCAGAATTAGGCCGAGGTAAAATTTTAGATTTACAAGACGCTCTACCCCAGGCCGACATTATTGTTTGGGTCGCTAGTATGCCCAAGGGTGTAGAAATTAACCCGGAAACCCTCAAGCAACCCTGTCTAATTATTGATGGGGGTTATCCTAAAAATTTAGACAGTAAAATTAGGCATCCTGGTATTCATATTTTAAAGGGCGGCATTGTAGAACATTCTTTGGATATTGACTGGAAAATTATGGAAATTGTCAACATGGATGTGCCGTCTCGTCAAATGTTTGCCTGCTTTGCCGAAGCAATTTTATTAGAGTTTGAAGGTTGGCATACCAACTTTTCCTGGGGACGTAATCAAATCACTGTCAGTAAAATGGAACAAATCGGCGAAGCCTCCCTCAAACATGGTTTCCGACCATTACTCAGTCTGTGATAGCTCAAACCCTTGAAGCCAATTTAATCGCTTGAACCAAATAGCCAAGCAAAAATGCCCACCCCGACTATCTCTATGCCCCAGGTGCTCAGGGTTTGCAATCCCTGGAAAAGATGAATCGGATCGTGGACAAAAAGAGTCGTAAATATCCAGTTGCCCAGAAAAAGTCCACCAAACAGCCAGAAAATTGCCATGGGCTACGGGTTCCTCGATCAGTTTTCGGTCTCTAGCCTAACGCCAATTTAAACCCATGTCCCCATCTGTGAGTAAACCCTAACCGGGATCGGGGATGACCCATCGGGAATCGTTCACAATGAAGCGGGAAGGGATAAAATAAAAGCATTATCTAAAAACCAAAAGGATTTGATTGGGTGCTATCCTCTCTCATTGCTGACTACCGCATCATTTTTGAGCGTGACCCTGCCGCCCGTAATGGGTTAGAGGTACTCTTTTGTTATCCTGGATTCCATGCGATCGCCATTCATCGCTTTTCCCATCAACTCTACCGTTGGCGCATTCCCCTGATTCCCCGGTTATTGTCCCACCTAGCGCGTTTTTTGACAGGGATTGAAATTCACCCAGGGGCGCAAATTGGCCAAAGTGTCTTTATTGACCATGGTATGGGGGTCGTCATCGGTGAAACCGCCGTGATTGGAGACTATGCCCTCATTTACCAAGGCGTGACCTTGGGCGGCACCGGCAAAGAAATTGGAAAACGTCATCCTACGTTAGGCGAAAATGTGGTTGTTGGGGCGGGAGCCAAGGTCTTAGGCAATATTTATATTGGGGATAATGTACGGATTGGCGCAGGCTCGGTTGTGTTGCGGGGAGTTCCCTCGGATTGCACGGTGGTGGGTGTGCCGGGTAGAGTGGTGCATCGGTCGGGCGTGAAGGTCAATCCCCTCGAACATGGTAATTTACCCGATTCCGAGGCAACGGTCATTCGGCTGTTATTAGACCGCATTGAATCCCTCGAAAAACAGGTGGAAACCTTACAAGAAGCGAAACAAAAAGAGTTAGAAACCTTTTCTTCGGCGTTTTATCAGTCCTGTTCCGAAAGTTTATTAACCAGTACGGGCAAAACTTGTCGGCTCGGCGATCGGGAAATTGAGGAATTTTTAGGGGGAACGCTCTAGGATGGTGATGCAATGGATTAATGCGTTATCCACCCGTCCTTCCCTGGAAGCGGCAGTGAATGAGGTTGTCGAAGCAATCCAAGCCCAGTTATCCACGCCGGCCCAATTAGGTCTCGTTTTCCTGTCTTCAACGTTTGCCAGCGACTATCCCCGTTTAGTCCCTTTGTTATTAGAAAAACTTCCTTTACCCGTGTTGTTGGGATGTGGTGGGGCCGGGATCGTCGGCATGAAAGGGACACTCCCCCTGGAAATTGAACAAACCCCGGCCTTGAGTTTAATGGTGGCCAGTTTACCCGATGTGACGGTGCAACCCTTTCAGATTAACCCCGATCAATTACCCGATTTGGACAGTCCACCCCAACAATGGTGGGAACTACTAGAAGTTGCACCGGAGAGTAATCCCCATTTTCTGCTGTTGTGCGATCCCATGACTTCGGGATTAACGGATCTCTTAGCCGGTTTGGATTTTGCCTATCCCCAGTCGGTAAAAATTGGCGGATTAGCCAGTAGCAATATTCATCAGTCTTCGGGCAATCTCTTCTTTTTTGATCAACGGCGATCCTCTGCGACCCTTTACCCCCAGGGAATCATCGGGGTAGCTCTCTGGGGCAATCTTTGGATTGATACCGTTGTGGCCCAGGGCTGTCGTCCCATTGGGGAGCCGATCCAAATCCACCAAGGGGAACGCAATATTATTACCGAGGTGCTAGTTCCCCAGGATAATCGGGAAGGATTAGTTGCCCGGCCGCCCCTGGACGTGTTACGGGAATTAGTCCAAACGCTGAGTGAAGCGGATCAAAAATTAGCTCAGGAATCTCTCTTTGTCGGGTTAGCCATGGATGAGTTTAAGATGGCCTTACAAGCGGGAGATTTTCTGATTCGGAATTTGTTGGGGGTTGATCCCCGTCATGGGGCTATTGCCATTGGCGATCGCGTCCGACCGGGCCAACGGTTGCAATTTCACCTGCGGGATGCCCGGACTTCGGCAGAGGACTTGACCCTGTTGTTAGATAACTATCGTCTGCATCAAGTGGGTCATTTATTGCCAAAGGGAGCCTTAATGTTTTCTTGCCTAGGGCGTGGGGAATCGCTCTATGGGAAACCGAATTTTGATGCTGAACTCTTTCGTCACTATCTGCCCCAGGTGTCTCTAGGGGGCTTCTTCTGCAATGGCGAGATCGGCCCCGTCGGCAATAGCACTTTTCTCCATGGCTATACCTCCGCTTTTGCCATTTTTCGACCGCTATACTAAATTCTTCAAGGACATAACATACTATGCCCCTACAACAAATTCGTTTGATATTGATGGGGTCGCTCTACTGAAGTTAATCTGGCTGTTTAACTAAGGGATTCAAAATAGTCACGAATGCGATCGCGGCGGCGGGGATGACGCAATTTTTGTAAGGCTTTGGCTTCAATTTGCCGGACTCTTTCCCTTGACAACTTCAATAAGCGACCAATATCGGAAAGTGAATAGGCTGTGCCATCCTGAAAGCCATAGCGCAGGGCGATCACTTCCTGTTCCCTGGTGGTCAGTTCTCCTAAAATTTGCTGAATATCCTTGCGGAGAGACTCGTGGATCAAGGTATCTTCGGGAGAGGTTTCTTCCGTTTCCAGGAGGTCAATTAATTCCGTATCTTTTTCTTTCCCCACTTTTAATTCGAGGGAAACCGATCGCGGTACACGGGTTAACACCTCTCGAACTTGAGCCGTTGTCATCTCCAATTCTTTAGCCACTTCTTCAAGGGTGGGGGTGTGGCCTTGCTCCTGGGAGAGTTTCCGTTGAGCGCGTTTAATCTTGTTCAGCTTTTCTGTGACATGAACCGGTAGCCGAATCATCCGACTTTGAGTCGCTAGAGCGCGGGTAATGCCTTGACGAATCCACCAATAGGCATAGGTACTGAAACGATAGCCCTTACCGGGATCAAATTTCTCAACGGCCCGTTCTAAGCCCAGGGTTCCTTCTTGAATCAGATCTAACAGTTCTAAGCCTCGATGTTGATATTTCTTCGCCACAGAAACCACCAGCCGGAGATTGGCCTTAATCATTTGCTCTTTGGCGCGAATCCCTTGTTTTTGAGACTGTTCAAGTTCCTGCACCGAAAGATTCACCAATTTAGCCCACTCCTGTTTGCCTTCGCTGAGGGTGGTTTTGAGGGTGGCTACGTCGGTCTGGGCCGTTTTAGCCCACCGTTCAAAGGAGGGACGATGGCCTAATTGGGACACCAAAGTGTCGTGAACGTGAATAATACTGATAAACTCGGCCAGTAACGTATTGCCTTCCTGGGCGGCGATCGCCCGTTTATCCAAAAGCTCCAGATAGCGTTGAACCTGCTGGGCCTTACTAATCTCCTCTTCTTTTTTGAGCAGAGGAACTCGACCAATATCCTGAAGATAGAGACGCACCAAGTCGGTCGAGGCTTTCTGGCGACTGACCACTTCCGAAAAAACGAGATCCGGCAATTCCCCGGTTAAGGTCGCTTCATCCGCCGGAGACATCACATCTATATCCAAATCTCCTGGGTCAGAGTCGTCCGTAAGCGGAACTGCTAACGATGGACGAGGGCGAGAATTATCCATTGTCAATACCCTGTCGAACTGAAAAAGACTGCTTACCATAGTTTTGCTCAATAGCTGTGATTGGTGGCCAACTATCTAGTTGATCTTGATCACTATTAATGTTCCACAGTCTTCCTCCAGGGTAACATTTTCTTTCCCAGAAGTGGGATCTAAATCCTGCCTTGGCGGGAGCCAGAGTCCGTAACGTTGTCCAACGGTGAGCAAGGGCCAGCCCACCCGACTCTATCCCGCTAAATTTGTCTCTACAAGCGGTTTTCCCAGTCTGGGAGGGATGAAATTTCATCAATTTTTGGGAAAAACGATTCATTCCGTCAAGACTTCTGCTACAATGACTGCAATGCCTGGAGAGGTGGCTGAGTGGTTGAAAGCGGCAGATTGCTAATCTGTTGTACGGATCGTAAGGCCGTACCGAGGGTTCGAATCCCTCCCTCTCCGTTTTCAGTGAATGATAGTGTTTGATGGGGACAAGAAAACCCTTGACGGCTACGGATAGGACTGCTCTTCCCCGGCTAGTGTCAAATACCCTATGAGCAAACGATGGCGAATTATCCTAGAGCGTCGTTGGCAGGTTTTTCGTCGCAATCCCTACCAACATCTCTTTTTATCCTTACTCGCAATTTTTGTGGGTTTTGCCACCATTGATGATAAAGGTTCCCTAGGGGCAATCGGATTAAGCTTGTTGTTTTTAATCACAGTTTTGTTCGTTATTGAAACTTTTAATCTGCGACATTCCCAACTCCAGTTATTACGGGCGATCGCCATTTTGAGCTTTTTATGTAGTAGTTATATTGTCTGGATTGAAGATCAAAGTTTATGGGGGATTTCATTATTTAATCGTTTAGTACAGTTTACCTTTTTGGTTAGCTCTATTTTCATTATTCTGACAGGAATTTTTCAAGCCAAAAAAGTCACGGCGGACACGATAACTGGAGGGATTTGTATCTATTTAATGCTGGGATTAGTCTGGTTTGAATTGTATGATATTCTTCTGCTCTTTGATCCGGCGGCTTTTTCCCACCCAATGCCTTTCTATCGAACCTTTTATTTTAGTTTTGTGACCTTAACCACCGTCGGTTATGGGGATGTGGTTCCCGTCCATCGCTTGGCTATGATGTTAGCGAACCTAGAAGCGGTGATTGGGCAAATCTACCTAGCTGTCATTGTGGCTCGTCTCGTCAGTCTCTATGCCAACGAAAAGAAAGATGATTCCGAAGAACCTCTAAATAAACAATAGTGATAAAATCAGCAAGGATTCGGGATTTTTTCGACAAAAGACTGCCCCCCGTCGTCAATAACCTATCCGTAGGAGAACGTTAAAATCTCAACAATGGGGCTAAACATCCACCCAATACAATGATTCATCAATCAGTAAATCCATGGGCGAAAGCATTACTCTTCTCTCTAAGCGTGAAATTGAAAAAATGCGTCGGGCGGGCCAATTAGCCGCTCAACTCCTCGATTATTTGGCTCCCCTGGTCACGCCGGGAATTAGCACCCAAGAACTCAATGACCAAGCGGAACAATGGACAGCCGAGCGAGGAGCCGTGAGTGCGCCCCTGGGCTACAACGGTTTTCCTAAGTCAATTTGTACGAGTGTTAATGAGGTCATTTGCCATGGCATTCCGAACCCCAAACAGATTTTAAAAGAAGGCGATATTATTAACATTGATGTTACGCCCATTGTAGAGGGTTACCATGGGGATTGTTCGCGGACTTTTTTTGTGGGAACCCCTTCGCCTCTGGCCCAAAAGTTAGTCCAGGTGACGGAAGAATGTCTTTATCGAGGGATTGCGGCGGTTAGGCCTGGGGGCAAAATTGGCGATATTGGCGCGGCGATTCAGGAATATGCAGAAAGCCATGGATTTTCTGTGGTGAGGGATTTTGTGGGCCATGGCATTAGTCATATTTTTCATACGCCGCCCCAGGTTCCCCATTTTGGCGTAAGAGGTAAGGGCAAAAAATTGCGTCCGGGGATGGTGTTTACCATTGAACCGATGATCAATGAAGGAACCTATGAACATATTTTGTTAGAAGATGGTTGGACAGCTATTACCAAAGATCGCAAGTTATCTGCCCAATTTGAACATACGATCGCCGTTACGGAAACGGGCGTTGAAATTCTGACTCGTTTGGAAGATTAATTGGCCGAGAAATCTGGGTTGAGCAAGCGAGAAAATTCATTCAAATGACGATGAAAATTCATACAGCTTTTATCGCTTTAGGGACGACCCAATGGGATGAAGTCATCACGTTTTATCGTCAATTATTGGAGCAAGACCCCCATCCCTATCAACCCCATCGCTATGCAGAATTTGTCTTCGCTGGGTTAACCTTAGCCATTTTTGTTCCCCAGGCAGACCAGGAACTCGAATTTTCCCAATCTCGACTGAGTGGTTTAAGTCTCTGTTTGACGGTGGATGACCTAGACGCGGCGATCGCCCATTTACAACAGATTGGCTATGGTCAGGTATTGAAGGTTCAAACCGCTTCCCATGGTCAAGAATTGTTGGTTTATGATCCGGCGGGTAATCGGCTTATTTTCTACTTCCCCAGCACCTCCCATGACTCATCGCCTAACCCTTGAATTTTCTGTGATGACTGTTAATGCCCAGGGTCAACTAGAACAGCAAGAACAGAAACAAAATCAAGCCTATGCCCTTTCCTTACCCGAAGCGGTGGGATTAACCCTGGCGGCCATTCCGTCTGGGGCCTTTGTCATGGGCGCATCCGCCACTGAAGAGGGCTTTAAACGTTCCCAGGGGCCTCAGCACTGGGTTGATCTGCCGTCCTTTTGGATGAGTCAAACCCCCATTACCCAAGCTCAATGGGAAGTCGTGACACTTTTGCCCAAGGTGAATATTTCTCTTGATCCCTATCCCGCCAATTTTGTGGGAGATAATCGCCCCGTCGAAAAGATTTCCTGGTATGAAGCCCGCGAATTTTGCGATCGCCTTTCCCGATTTACCCAACAAACTTACCGTCTGCCTAGGGAAGCGGAATGGGAATATGCCTGCCGGGGGGGAACCGTAACGCCTTTTCACTTTGGCCCGACCCTGACAACGGATTTGGCTAACTATTCGGGGATTGATTGGGATTATCAGGGCAAAATTTGTAATCGTGGAGCCTATGGTCAGGGGCCGTTGGGGGAAGATCGTCGTCAAACCGTAGAAGTGGGTAGCTTGGGCGGAGCTAACCTTTGGGGACTCTACGACTGCCATGGCAATGTGCGGGAATGGTGTGCCGATCCCTGGTCTCCCGATTATCTCCACCCACCGCCAGACGATTCCCTCCCGTTAACGGAAGCAGACGCAACCAAACGGGTGGTAAGGGGCGGCTCCTGGAATACAGGCCCCCATCAATGCCGGTCAGCCTACCGCGATCGCCTCGATCCCCAGGCCAGACGCTATGATGTGGGATTTCGTGTCGTTTTGGAAGACCACTAAAAAGCGCGAAAGTAAGGCCGCGACTGATGCTATGCTAGATCAAGTGCCTTTAATACCCACCATTATCATGACCGTTTCGACCTCAACTCGCACTATCCGCATCGGCTCCCGCAAAAGCCAACTGGCCCTTGTGCAAACCTATTGGGTGCAGAAGCAACTGCAAAAACATTTTCCGGAGCGACAGTTTGAAGTCGAGACCATGAGTACCCAGGGAGACAAAATTTTGGATGTCGCCTTGGCGAAAATTGGGGATAAGGGCCTCTTTACCAAAGAATTAGAAGTGGGAATGTTAGAGGGCAGTATTGACCTAGCCGTTCATTCCCTCAAGGATTTACCGACTAAGTTACCCGATGGGTTGATATTAGGTTGCGTCACGGAACGGGTGAATCCTGCTGATGCGTTGGTGGTTAACGAGAAACATAAAGATAAACAACTGGATACTTTACCCCCAGGGGCGGTGATCGGCACTTCTTCTCTGCGACGTTTAGCCCAATTACGCCATTATTATCCTCACCTGGCTTTTAAGGATGTGCGAGGCAATGTCAATACCCGTCTAGCCAAATTAGATGCCGGGGAATACGATGCGATTATTCTGGCTGTCGCCGGTTTACAACGTCTCGGTTTTGGCGATCTCATCCATCAAGTGATTCCTGCTGAAATTTCCCTCCATGCAGTAGGGCAAGGGGCCTTGGGCATTGAATGCCGAGGAGATGATACCGAAGTGTTAGAGATTCTGAAGGTCTTAGAAGATATTGCCAGCCGTGATCGCGCTTTAGCAGAACGGGCCTTTTTACGGGAATTAGAAGGTGGTTGTCAGGTTCCCATCGGCGTGAATACCAGTATTGAAGGTAATACCCTCACCTTAACGGGATTAGTCGCCAGTCTGGATGGTCAACGGTTGGTGAAAGATACCATTCAAGGCAATGCGGCTCAGGCGGAAGACCTGGGTAAGACCCTAGCCCAACAACTCCACCAGGCTGGAGCCGGCGAGATTCTGGCGGAAATTTTAGCCGAGATTGAACGGAACTAAAAACATTCGTTAGAATCGGGCTGTTCTGCTCCTCGCTTGACCATGTTTGGAACCTTTCAACAAAGTCATCTCCGCCTCGAAGTGGCCGCCAACGCTAAAGCCCTAGGAGAGAGTTTAATCACCGTGGCCAAACTGCGTCAGTGGTTAGCTCCCCAACTTTTAGATTGGGATTTACCCGAAACCTTGACTCCAGGTTTGCAATTTACCAGTTGGCTGGGCCCGATCCCCGTAGCCCATCAAGTAGCCGAATTAACGGATAACAGTTTGCGGCTACTGTTGAGTCAGGGAATTGACGGCTACCATGCCTGGCATTGGGGGGATGGTTGGGTACAGTCCAGTTTAGAAGGCATTTCCTTACTCCCCTTAAATCTAGGGCAAACGGCCAGTCTGTTACGGTTCCGCTATTTTGTTGAACACTGCGGCCATAAACAACTACAGTCTCCTGATTAGGCTTACAACCCAAAATAGTCTTTGACCATGGTCACAATGCGATCGCTGGCTTGACCGTCCCCAAAGGGATTCACCGCATTGGCCATGGCCTGATAGGCGGCCGGTTGACTCAGTAAAATCCTCGCCTCTCCCACCACTTTATCCGGTTGGGTTCCCACTAATTTGGCTGTGCCGGCGGCGATCGCCTCTGGTCTTTCCGTCGTATCGCGTAACACTAAAACCGGTTTACCCAGACTAGGAGCTTCTTCCTGTAAGCCCCCCGAATCCGTGAGGAGGAGATAAGAACGTTGAATTGCACCGACTAACTGGGCATAGTCCAACGGCTCCGTTAAAAAGACCCTGGGATGATTCCCTAAATGCGCCTGAATGGGATCGCGCACAGTCGGATTGCGGTGCATCGGTAACAATAACGCTGTATCGGGAAACTCCCCTAAAATTTGCTCAAAACTGGCCAAAATATCCTGTAACGGTTCCCCCCAATTTTCCCGACGATGGACAGTAGCCAATAACACCCGATGCTGTCCCCAATCCAAACCCGGAATTTCACAGGGCGGTTTTTGGTCAGCCACCGTCAATAACGCATCAATCACGGTATTGCCCGTTAACTGAACTTGCCCGGTCACACCCGATCGCCCCAAATTTTCGAGGGAGAGTTGAGTTGGCGCAAAATGCAGTTGAGCCAGTTGAGAAATCAGACGACGATTCGCTTCTTCTGGAAACGGATTAAACAAATTATCGGTTCTTAGCCCGGCTTCCACATGACCCACCGGAATTTGCTGATAAAATGCCGCCAGGGCCGCCGCAAAAGCGGTTGTGGTATCTCCCTGAACGATCACAATCTGGGGTTTCAGACTTTGAAATAAACTTTCTAATCCTTGTAAACTGCGACAGGTAATCTCCGTTAACGTCTGCTGGGGTTGCATAATTTTGAGGTCTTGATCCGCCGTTAAGCCAAAGAGATCCATCACCTGTTGCACCATTTCCCGGTGTTGTCCCGTTAAGACTACTTGGGTTTGGAACTGGGGAGACCGTTGAAAAGCCTGGATGACCGGAGCCAACTTAATTGCTTCAGGACGAGTGCCGAGGGTAATACAAACGGAAAGGGGAGAAACTGTCATGAAAAATTATTATGTCCAGGGATCTGGAAAGTTCGGGGGTTTACGCTAATCTTTTAAATAATACGGTAAAAACCGACGTTAAAAACTAGGGAGCTTTGCCGTCCCCTAACTCTTCCCTATGGCAAATACTGATCAAAAACATCCCCAGGAAAAAAACGATCGCCTGATTGTGGATCAGCTATTAAGAGCTAACCCCGAACCCTTTAACTTGGCTGAATTAGCCCGTTTACGCATTCGTTACCACAATTTTCCGGGAGCCAGGGCCATTCAACGGGATTTAGACTATATCTTGCAACAATGGCAATTAACGGAAGAAGACTTATTTGCTAAAACACGAGCCATTTATGCTTCTGGAAAAGCCTATCAAATCCGGAATGCCGAAGAGTCAGAGGACTGGGTTTAACCAAGAGGTCAACTCGCTAACACCTCCGATAGATAATCTGCCGTAGATTCCACTAAAGAAATGGCTTGTTCGTAGAGCATTCGCGTTGGGCCAATCACTCCAACACTGCCTACCGCTTGATCTCCCTGATAATAAAAGGCAGACACCAGGGTACAAGGCCGCATGGATTCTAAGGGATTTTCAGAACCAATACGGATGGTGACGGTTTTCGGGTAATCATTGCCATTTGTTTGTTCAAAGACTAACGGAAAGAGTTGATCCTGCTCCTGCTCCAATAAATGCAACAACATTTGGATTTGTTCGAGTTGGGAAAATTCCGGTTGGCGAATCACTTCTGAAACGCCATGGATCGCCATGGGCATGGTTGCCTGGGGCTGGAGAAAGGGCGATAGTTGTTGAATTAACCCCTTCAGAAAATCGGTATAATGAATAAATTCTTGATCAATTTCTGACCAATTGAGATGGGCTAATTGACTCAGAGTTTTGCCGCGTAGTTTATGATTTAAAAAATTAGAAAGAATTTGTAATTCCTGATCAAGAATTTCCGGACTTTCGTGGTTAGCCAATTCTGCCGGCAGTTCCATTAAAACCGACTGGGTTTGATAACTATCGGTGACTAAAATAATCATCACTTGATGGTTAGCCAGGGGCAGTAGTTGGAGATGGCGGAGTTGTACTGTCGAGGTTTGGGGAAAGGTAATAAGGGCAATATAACCGGTTAAATTGGCTAATAATTGGGTTGCTCGTTGTAATAAACTTTCAAAATGGCGGGATTCTTCCTTCAGGGTTTGGTGTAATTTACGCTCTAGGGTTTTACGGGTCTGTTGACTAACGGTCAGAAGTTGATCCACATAGGTGCGATAGCCCCAATCCGATGGAATGCGCCCGGCGGAAATATGGGGTTGATAGAGTAAGCCGGCTTTTTCAAGTTGTCCTAACGCATTGCGAATCGTCGCTGAACTAATGGGAAAGTGATATTCTTCTAATAGGGTTTTTGAACCGACGGGTTCCGCCGTTGCAATATAATGTTGAATGGTTGCTCGTAGGATCGTTTGATAGCGATCGCTGAGTTGAATGGGGGTTAACATTGTTGGGGATTGGGGAATTAGGGGATAACAATCAATCAGTAAAATTTTGATAATTAATAATGCAAATTTAATGTGAGTTTAATGCCAATAAATTTAACCCAGGTTTAAAATGAATAATGAATTTGTATAAATTTGAGCAAGCCACTAGGTGAATTTTAGTAACGCGGTAAACTGGGGTCAACTTCTCGCGCATAGGCATCTATACCACCCATCACATTTTTGACTTGAGTAAAGCCAATATTCCGTAACCATTGACACATTCTTTCGGAACGCATCCCGTGATGACACAGTACAAATGTTTCCGTGGTGGGATCGTATTTTTTAAGGATTTCCTTTGACCATTCGGCAAAGGCACTCAGAGGTAAAATATCAAAGCCCTCAATATGGGCGATCGCCGCCTCATGGGGTTCCCGGACATCAATCAGTTGCGGTAAGAGATTAGATTGTTGGAGACGCAGGGCTAGTTCTTGAACGGAGATTTCTAAAACGGGTTTCGTCATGCAGATTCAGGGTTTTATGATAAGTGTTTTCTAAGGTAACAGGTTGCCTGCGGAAAAAACGAGGCCAGGAATTGATTTTTGCAAATCGTTAAAATTGCCTCGGAGGGGCCTTTCGCCCCTGATAATGGGAATGCTGACCTCGCCGTTTTGGATTGACCGTGAAACCCCGTGCTTTTTTTCTGACTCTTGCTCTCCTGGTGATTGTTTCCTTGGCAATCGCCTCTGGAGGTGTTTATTGGGCATTGGCCCAGAGTCCCCTCAGTTTGTTGTCGGGAGGGGTCACGCGCTCGCCCCTGGCCACGGCCTTTATGCCCAAGCAAACAACGGCTCTGGTCTCTTTGTTGGTTAGTCCCAATCGTTTAGAAGCCTTTAGTCAATGGATTGCTCAACCGGCCAATCGTCGGCAAAGTCAGCGCGAAATCCGCGAATTTGAACAGAGTTTATTGGCCAAAACGGGTCTCAGTTATCGGCGGGAAGTCCAACCCTGGTTAGGGGAAGAGGTGACTTTGGCGGTAACGTCCCTGGATTATGACCGAGATAGTAGCAATGGCAGTCAACCGGGTTATCTGCTGGTCGTAGAAACAAAAGATCCCCAACTCAGCAAAGAATTTTTACAACTTTCCTATACGGAATTGGCGATCGCGGGGGATGTGGAATTAGTGAGCGATACCTACCAGGGAGTCAACATTACCTATAAGCGACCCCTGACCTCGGTTCCCAATAACCAATTTTTAGCCCAAGCGGTGGTCGGGAATTACGTCCTGTTTGCCAATCATCCCAAGGTTTTACGGGAAGCCCTGAATACGGCTCAAGCCCCGGAACTCAGTTTGGGTCAAACCTCAGCCTATCAAGCGGCTCTGAAAACGGTGGATCAACCCCGGATTGGACTGTTGTACGCCAATTTTCCGGCTTTGTCGGCCTGGTTAAGTCAACAACCCAAACCCACACAGCCGGATATTACCCAAACCTTAACGGTGACGTTGGCCCTTAAAGCCCAGGGACTACTGGCCCAAACCGCGTTAATTGGCGTTACCGGTGAGCAATCTCCCGTTTTAAATCAACCAGTGAGTTTGTTAACGCACATTCCGGAGCAGAGTTTACTGACCGCCGCCAGCCGCGATTTAAACCAGTTTTGGCAACAGGTCGAAACCGCCTTAGCTCCCCAGAGTCCTCTGCAAGGGCTAGTCCAAGGCTTTATTACCCAGTTACAAACGCCGTTGGGTCTGGATTTTGCCCATGATATTTTCCCCTGGGTGCAGGGAGAATATGCTTTGGCGTTCTTGCCCCCCGAAAAAGGGCGTTCTTCAGACTGGATTTTTCTGGCTGAACGTTTACCCAATGCCGAGGTGGATACCGCGATCGCCCATTTAGATGATCTAGCCCGCCAACAGGGTTATACGCCCCAAACCGTTAAGCTGGGGGAACAGGAGGTTACAGCCTGGACAAAGGTGGTTGCTACGGCGCAAAATCAAATTTCCCGTTTAGAAACCTCGGTGGCTGGGGTGCATGGGGTCATCCAACAAACCCAGGTACTAGCCAGTTCCCTAGAAGCTTTTTCTCAGGTGCTTTTAGCTGATCAGCATCCCCTAACGACAACCCCGAAATTTCAACAGGCGATCGCCGCCTTACCCTTAACCAATAATGGTTATTTCTATGTGGATTGGAATGCCAGTGAACCCCTTTTACAGCAACAATTTCCCTTTGTGCAAGTGTTGGAATTGGGAGCCAAACCCCTCTTTAAAAATCTGCGATCGCTGACCTTAAGTAATGAAGGTTCAATTAACGGTATTCGTTGCAATTCTCTGTATATTAATTTAGGGGTTCGGGAGCCGGCCTAGGATTGGGGATTTAGAAGAATAAAATCAACTTTAGTAATCGCCCCTAGACCAACTTGGAAACAGAAAAATTAACGGTTCCAAGTCCCCCTTTTTAAGGGTAGGGCTGGTTCATTCTAGCAAATCGCAAAGCCTGAACCATCTGTAATTAAGCCATCTTTGCCCTTCCGTAATAGAGAGAAAACCTAAACTTCTGAAAAGATTGAGA
>JACCDQ012100400.1_pt1 | contig 17696 bp, 17 predicted proteins | sample 7446031 | NCBI WGS metagenome assembly JACCDQ01 (sample SAMN15323442, study PRJNA562643) | freshwater metagenome | isolation source: river surface water | place: USA:Blue River Watershed | collected 2017-08-17
GGTCATAGCTGGATTGTTTAATCCAGATGCGCCGGGTGCCAGCGTGATACGTGACTTACGCCTACCGCGTACATTGGCGGCATTTGCTTGCGGTGGGCTGTTAGCGTTGGCGGGAGCGCTGATGCAGGTGTTGCTCCGAAACCCGCTCGCGGATCCTTACATCCTAGGGATTTCCGGAGGCGCCGGCGTTGGTGCGCTGCTTGCAATCTTCTTTGGCCTGGGTGTTGCAGGCTTGAATGGTTTTGCGTTTCTGGGCGCGCTACTGGCGATACTGATTGTCTTTGGCCTTGCCCATGGGGATGGTAGTTGGACCCAGACTCGTCTATTGCTGACAGGGGTGATGGTAGCAGCGGGTTGCGGCGCGATGATCACGCTGCTGTTATCCATTGCGCCCGAAGAACGCTTGCGGGGGATGCTCTTCTGGTTGATGGGGGATTTCTCGCAGGGAGTGAATCCAACTTATGCGCTGATCGGCCTTGTCATCATCGGTTTGCTCACCGCACCGCTCGCCAGAGATCTCAATGTGCTGATTCGCGGCAACGACACCGCAAAAGCACTGGGTGTCTCTGTTAGCTTTGTTCGGATTGCTGTCTACTTGCTAGCATCGATGGCTACTGCAGTTTCGGTCACGACAGCCGGTTCCGTTGGTTTTGTTGGTCTCGTTATCCCGCACCTGACGCGGATGATCGTGGGTAATGATCAACGGGTGCTGTTGCCAACCTCGATGCTGGCGGGTGGTACCTTTCTTGTCCTCGCCGATGCAGTGGCGAGAATTCTCATAGCCCCTCAGCAACTTCCCGTGGGTGTCGTGACAGCGCTGATCGGTGTGCCCGTGTTTCTGTATCTGCTGAACAGGACGCGTTACCAATGACCACGCATCCCGCCCAAACGATAGATAAGCTCAGCGCGATTTTCAGGGTTGATGCGCTGGATCTGCGTATTGGGAACATCGAGGTCGTTAAACAACTGGCGTTCGAGGTGTATCCCGGAGAAACCGTAGGGATCCTGGGGCGTAATGGTGTCGGAAAATCGACGCTGCTGTCCTGTCTGGCTGGCTTGCCGCGGGGTAATCTTGTCGGAGATATCCTTCTCGGTGGCAAGAGTTACGCGCAATGGGGTGATCGTGCCGCCGCCTGCTGGCGCGGCTGGTTGGCGCAGAAACAGCAGGATCAGTTCAGCGCGACGGTCCTCGAAACCGTCATATCAGGGCGTCATCCGCATCTCAGCCGTTGGGCCTGGGAATCCGCGGATGACCATGCATTAGCGTGCGCCTCATTGGCGGCAGTCGGCATGGCAGATTTTGCGGACAGAGATGTGCAGACCCTGTCGGGTGGCGAGCGGCAGCGAATTGCTGTGGCCACGATTCTGACGCAGAACCCGACGCTGTACTTCATGGATGAACCCCTGGCTCATCTTGATCTGAATCATCAGATCGAAGTGCTTAATCTCATGCAGTCGCGGGCGCGGCAGGATCATGTTTGCTGCCTGATGGTGTTACATGAACCCGGGCTGGCCTATCGGACCTGCGACTCAGTACTGCTGCTTTTTGGCGAGGGCGAATGGGTATACGGTTCTGCAGACACCGTACTGACGGCTGAAAATCTTTCCAGGCTCTACGGCCATCCCCTGGTGCAAATTGACCGCGCCGATGAGCATGGCAACCAGCAACGCTGGTTTGTGCCAGCCTGAGGGCGTTTAGCGTAGGGCCGCCAGAGCGCCCAGGTAGAAAGCGACTTCACTGAGCTGTTGTACGGCACCCAGGCAGTCGCCTGTATAGCCGCCCAACCATTTCTGCAACTGACGCCCCATCCATATAGTGGCTAGTAGCCCGGCGACCAGGCCAAGCAGCATTGCCGGAAAGGGTAACAAAAGCAGTGGCACGAGTCCGAAGAGCGATGCAATGATCAGCGTGTTTCTAGATAAATTGTCAGCGAATGGCCTTGCCTTGCTGGATGCATCCGTGCGCACATAGTGCATGCCCGACATAATCAGTATTGCGCAGTAGCGGGAAAATGCGTGACCGCATACCAGAAGGACAGGAATCCAGATCGTTGCGACATCGCTTAGGCTGGCAAGTTTGAGCATCAGGACCATCACGATGGCGATGACACCATAACTACCGACCCGGGAATCCTTCATGATGGCCAGTATCCGATCTTTTTCCCATCCACCGCCCAGACCATCGGCCGTATCAGAGAGTCCATCTTCATGAAAAGCACCGGTCATGAGCAGGCTCGTTATCACAGCCAGAAGAACACTCACTGTCTTAGGAAAGACCAGTAGTGACAGAATAAACACCAGGGCGCTGGCCGCGCCAACGATCAGGCCAACTGCAGGAAGGTATTTTGTGCTTAGGGCCTGGAGTTCTGCCGTAAAGGGAATATGATCCGGCACCCGGATTCGTGTAAAGAACCGGATGCTATTAAGGAAAGCGAACCACTCCTGCTGCACGCCGGCGCCCCGGTCCCTGCTCATCGTCTGTCGCCCGGCCGGTGATCACGTGCTGCTTGCAGCGCTTCGCAGAGGCGTTCTGTGCCATCCAGAATGCGTGGTCCGCTCCGGTTCATCAGGTCAGACTGGATGAAGAAGAAATTATTTCGCTGTGTTGCCGTCAGATTCGGCCATTTCTTCCATGCATCCAGCAACTCAGGGCTCTGGTCTGCCATGCCCGAGGTCACAATCGCTTCCGGATTCGCCGCGATGACGGCCTCAAAGCTCACGCGGGGCGCCAGTGGTTTCAGGTTGCCGAAGATATTCTCGCCACGGCATAGCGTGATGGCATCCGACATGATCTGCTGTCCACCAATGGTAATGAGCGGATTCTGCCAGACCTGATAGAACACCGTGACGGTTGAGCGATTTTTATATTTTTTGGCTAACCCGTCATGCCGTTTGCGAAATTCAGCCGCTGCCTTCTTGGCAACCGTTTCTGAGCCGGTAAGGGTACCGATGCGCTCAATCTCGCCGGGAATATCGCTCATCTTGTGGGGTTGCGACATATAGACAGGTATACCCAGCTGTCGGATTTTCTCGATGGCGCTTGGCGAGTTGCCTGATTCCCAGGCAATCACCAGATCAGGTTTCGCCGCGACAACGGCTTCAAGGTTGATTTTCGAGTGCCCGCCAACGCGAGGGATTTTTTGGGCTGCGAGTGGGAAATCGCTGTACTCAACTGTGCCCACGATCTTGTCGCCCGCACCGGCAGCATAAGTGACCTCGACAACAGAAGGCGATAGGGTCACGATACGGTTCGCCGGGCCTGGCAGGGTCACAGTATTGCCAAGGTCATCCTTGACACTGATCGGCGCAGCCGCCAGTGCGCCCGATACGATAAACAATCCGACGCATGTGAACCAGCGGCGACATATCTGAAATGAGTTAAATGCGTTCATGGATATAGTTTAAAAGAACAGCGTCAATAGGGCGCAAATTATCAGCGCGCCAAGCCAAATCCAGAGGGCTCTACGCAATAACTGCTGAGCGAGACCAATACCTTCGGGTGAAGGGGGCTGGCCATGCCCCAAATGGGGTCGTGATTCAGTGGCACCGTGGTATTCGGCAGCGCCACCTAGTTCCAGATTGAGTGCGCCTGCGCCGGCAGCCATAACTGGGCCTGCATTAGGGCTGTCCCAGTCAGGTGCTTGGACGCGCCAGCATTGGAATGCTTGGGCGGTGTTCCCAGCCAGGCAATAAGCCAGTGCGGTTAATCGCGCGGGCAGGTAGTTCAATACATCGTCCAGCCGCGCAGCGGCGCGGCCAAAGTTGATATAGCGTGGGGTGCGGTAGCCCCACATCGCATCCAGCGTATTGGCGAACCGGTAGAGAATGGCGCCCGCGGGGCCGAGCAGACAGAACCAGAATATGGGTGCAAAGAGGGCGTCGTTTCCATTTTCGAGCACAGATTCGATACAGGCTTTGCTGATACCGGTCTCATCCAGTTGGCGCGTGTCGCGGGAAACTAGCCAGCTAACATGAGTGCGTGCATCCTGCAGGCGACCCGCATGTAAATCCTTGTAAACGCGCGTTGCATGCTCCTGCAAAGAGCGGCCGCCAATAACAAGATAGAGAATGATGGTGCCGAGGAGAATCTGGAGCCAGGTATCCAGCAAGGGCAACAATAAGGTGACAGTCAGCGCGGGCAAGGCCACGAGTGCAGCCCAACATAGGAGACCATAGCGCTGCAGATTGGTCGCCGAGGTCTTGCTGATGTCGAATCCTTTTTCGAGACGACTCGCCAAATGACCGAAGCCGACGAGTGGGTGAAAGCGCGATGGTTCACCCAGCAACCGGTCCAGAGCGCAAGCGGCTAAGACCATCAACGTCAAGGTTGGCAGACTGAGCATTTTCAATCGTGTAGCAAGTCGGCCACAACGCGAGGCGCACTCGGAAAGTAGGCATGGAAATACGTGGCGGTCAGACGGTTGATGCCATAGACGGCCTCACTCTGTTTCTGATGTGTGTCTTGCGTATGGGCAATAGGTTCAAGCGGGCAATCAAATGTCGAATAGTGAAATGTATGTCCGCCCAGTCTGCCGCCGGATAATGTTAGCGATTGCATGCCCAAGGCAGCCAGCTTTTTCTGCATCTGGACTGTGCCCGGCAGAATGCCCATTAAGGGATGTTGAGTGCCATCGATATCGACCAGGGTTTCAGCCAGCGCAATCATGCCACCACATTCGGCGAGCACAGGCTTGCCTGCCTGAATGTGCGATTGTAGCGATGCAATCATCGAGCGGTTATTGGCGAGCGCATCGGGGTGTAGTTCAGGGTACCCACCAGGTAACCATACAGCGTCACAATCCGGCAGCGTGGCATCGTGCAAGGGTGAAAAGAAGCGTAGCGACGCCCCCATGGCTTTAAGACATTCAATGTTGGCGGGGTAGGCAAAACAGAACGCCGCATCGCGGGCAACCGCAATAGTGTTACCCGCCAACAGCGCAGGAACTTCTGGCATGGGGGTGTCTGGGAATGTGGCAACGGGGGGTAGTGCTGCAGCGGCAGTTTCTGCAATGCGATCTGCCAACTGATCAATCCGTTGAGCAAGGTCGGTGATCTCTGCAGCGGGTAGTAGACCCAGATGGCGTTCCGGAAGCGCCGATTCAGCACTGCGTGGAACCGCACCAAACCAGGCGATACCCTCAGGCAGGCTCTGCTCGAGTAGTTGAGCGTGATAAGCCGAACCAACACAGTTGGCTAAAGCGCCCACGACCCGGGTATCCGGCTCGTAGGTTTTCATGCCGAGTGCGATGGCGCCAAAGGATCTGGCCATGGCGCTGCCATCAATGACGACCAGAATCGGCAGGTTGAAGCGACGTGCCAGATCAGCGGCAGATGGTTCGCCATCGAATAGACCCATGACACCTTCGATAAGAATCACATCATTGTCGCGGGCGGCACGTGCCAACCGCCAGGCAACATCGACCTCGCCGCCCATACGAAAGTCCAGGTTTTCGCAGGGAGCCCCGCTGGCAATGGCATGAATCTGCGGATCCAAAAAATCTGGCCCACACTTAAAGACTTTGACGCGGCGCCCCTGGCGATGGTGCAGTCGTGCCAAGGCGGCAGTGATCATGGTTTTTCCCTGGCCAGAGGCCGGTGCTGCAATCATGAGTGCCGGGCACGAGACAGTCTGGTTCATGCTTAGTGCTCGATGCCGGGCATTGCCTTAATGCCCTGCTGGAAAGCATGCTTCACCATGCCCATCTCCGTTACCGTATCGGCAATTTCAATCAGTGCTGGCGGCGCGGCGCGTCCAGTGATAATGACGTGCTGCATGGGAGGCCGGTTTTGAAGTGCGGCAATAACTGGTTCAAGGTCCAGCCACCCGAATTTGAAGGCATAGGTGAACTCATCAAGAATCACCAGATTGATTGTGGGATCTGCCAGTTTCTTGCAGACCTCTTCCCAGGCCGCTACGGCGGCGCGTTTGTCACGTTCGCGATCCTGGGTTTCCCAGGTAAAGCCTTCGCCCATGACCTGCCAGGAAAGCTGCTGCGGAAATTTCCGGAAGAAGGCTTCTTCGCCGGAATCGGAGCGACTTTTTACAAACTGGATGACTGCGCAGTTAAGCCCATGACCGATCGCACGCGCAAGCACGCCAAATGCCGAGGACGATTTGCCCTTCCCGTTGCCTGTATGAATGAGCAGTAGCCCCTTCTCTGTCTGGGCAGCAGCAATCTTTTCGTCAACCACATCCTTTTTGCGCACCATACGTTGCTGGTGTCGTTCGTTACGGCCACTTTCATCGATTTCCGGCATGTTGTCAGTTGTCATGATGATCCAGAGGTTGGTTTTGCCACGATTGCAGCTGTAGGGTTAGGCGGTTCCAATCGTGCTCGTCAGGTATCCCGATGCGCACAAGGCCTTCTGTTTTAAAAAGGCGTGTCAGAATACCGCCCTGTGCAAGGTGTTCAAAAAGACTGCCTGCTGCCGCAGGCGTGCTAAACGCACAGGTGCTGAACAGCCCTGTTGACTTGATTTGTGCAGCGGCAAGAGAGACTCGTAATAGAGACTCGAGTTGCGCACCAGCCGCGATAATTCGAGCTTGTTGTTGTGCGTGCCAGGCCAAGTCACCCAGCGCGCGCTCGGCGACCCAGCGGGCTGGGCCGTTGATCGTCCACGGACCCAGCAGATCGTTAAGTCGGTCGAGCATTTCCGGGTCACCAAATACGAAACCAACCCGGGCGCCCGCCAAGCCGAAAAATTTGCCAAGGGAGCGCAACGTGATCAGTTGAGGTGCCCTAGTCGTGCCGGCATATGGGGTAACGCTGAGCGCCGGAAAGGCATCGCCATACGCTTCGTCGACAATCAGGCGGCCCTGGCATCTCCCGAGCTGCGATGCAGCGTCGAGCAGTTGATCCGGTGAGGTATGCATGGCCGTCGGGTTATTCGGATTGCACAGTAGCGTGATTGGCGCAGCGCGTGCGATGGCTTCTTTGAGTGTCTTGACTATGTACACATCGTGACTGGCACCAGACCATGCGGCAGCATGTTCGTTGTAGGTTGGCCCGATAATTGTGACAGCCCCTCTGGGAAAGAGATGTGGCAGAGCCTGAATTGCTGCCTGGCTGCCTGAAGTCGCGAGGAGTCGTGTATTGCCGTAGTAGCGAGCGGCCGTGGCATCCAGGGCGTCATCTGGTTCAGGCAAGCGGTGCCAGACGGATGATGGCACGTCGGGTATGGGGTAGCACCAGGGGCTGATCCCTGTTGACAGATCCAGCCACGATGCCAGTGGAATGTCATAGCGCCATGCTGCACTACGAAGGCGTCCGCCATGTTCAAGCATAGCCGTATCGCTTTCTCATCGCCTGGTAATGAGGGGCCAGGCTATCGTTCGGCCCCCCGGTCTGTCCCCAGGTTTCATGAAAAACTAGATCTTCGAGCGGTAGGCGTGACAACCATCCGGCCTTTTCCAGTTCGGGTTTTTCGAGAAACTCGCTCACATACCCAAGACAGAGGTAGGCGATCGGCACAATTCGCTCCGGAATCCCCAGCGCCTTCTGAAGCTCGTCGCGGTGGAAGATGCTGACCCAGCCAACCCCAACGCCTTCGGCACGCGCCGCAAGCCAGAGGTTCTGTACGGCACAGACGGTGCTGTAGAGATCCATCTCTGTCATGTGGGTGCGCCCTAGGACTGTTTGCCCGGTGCGTTCACGATCACACGTAATGCAGAGGTTGACGGGCGCATCAAGTATTCCCTCGAGCTTCAGGCGGCTGTAGAGATCTTTGCGGTCTCCCGTAAATTGTGTCCGGGCTTCATCATTCGCTTTTCTGAAGAGATCCTGAACCCGCGCCTTGGATTCCGGGGAGCGGATCAACAGAAAATTCCAGGGCTGCATGAAGCCGACCGATGGTGCATGATGTGCTGCCATCAAAAGGCGTCCGAGTACTGTATCCGGAATCGGGTCGGGGAGGAATTGGCTGCGCACATCCCGACGCGAAAAAATAGCCTGATACACCGCATCTCGGGCGGCTTCGGCAAAGGGGTGAGTATTGGGGGATTGCGGGGCGTTCATTCAACGTAAAACCTTGTCAGGCATGGGATAATAAACGATTACGCGCCCCAAGAATCGCCCCGCCAGCCGGACGCCGGCCTTTATTTTGCTTCGAGCCTCCTACCCCATGACCGCCGCCTCCCTGATGGTTCAGGGCACCACCTCCGATGCCGGAAAATCGACCCTGGTTGCTGCCATGTGCCGCATCCTCCGGCGTCGTGGTATCCGGGTGGCACCGTTCAAGCCACAGAACATGGCGCTAAACTCTGCAGTGACGGAAGACGGCGGCGAAATTGGGCGTGCCCAGGCGCTGCAGGCCTATGCCTGCGGCCTAGAGCCGCATACAGATTTCAACCCGGTACTGCTCAAACCAACGACCGACCGCAAAGCTCAGGTCATCATTCAGGGCAAAGTCGCAGCGGACCTTGATGCCAAGGATTATCACGCTTACAAACCCAGAGCGATGGGGGCCGTGCTGGAATCATGGCAGAGGCTGACTCAAAAATTCGATGCTGTCCTGGTTGAGGGTGCTGGTTCGCCCGCAGAAATCAATTTGCGGGATCGCGATATTGCCAATATGGGGTTTGCCGAGGCGGTTGATTGCCCGGTGATTCTGGTGGCGGATATTGATCGTGGTGGTGTTTTTGCCCACTTGGTGGGGACGCTTGATGTGTTGTCGCCTACTGAGCAGAATCGGATCAAGGGCTTTGTCATTAACCGTTTCCGGGGCGATATCAGCTTACTTGAATCCGGTTTGCGTTGGCTGGAAGCGCGAACGGGCAAACCGGTATTGGGCGTACTCCCCTATTTACACGGCCTATTTCTAGACGCTGAAGATGCTATTGCATCGGGACAGGAGCGTGGCGCTCAGTCCAGGTTAAAGGTCGTTGCGCTCGCCTATCCCCGCGTTTCTAACCACAATGATCTCGACCCACTTCGTTTGCACCCGGAGGTCGATTTTGAATGGGTCGGACCGAATCAACCTTTGCCGCCAGCGGATCTGATCGTGTTGCCCGGATCCAAAGCAGTTAGGGCGGATCTGGCGTGGCTTCGGGAACAGGGCTGGGTCGAAGGCTTGCAGCGGCATTTGCGTTATGGCGGGAAGGTGATCGGCATCTGCGGTGGTTTCCAGATGCTGGGCACAGAGCTTCAGGATCCACACGGTCTGGAAGGTGCGCCAGGTAACTCGCCAGGGTTAGGTTGGCTCGAAATGAGCACCACGCTTGAGGTCGAGAAACAGTTGTGCAATGTGAGTGGCCAGCTGTGCTTGCCGGGCTCACCGGACATGTCTGGCTATGAAATCCACTTGGGGATCAGTCAGGGGGACGCTTTGCAGCGCCCGAGCGTACAGCTTGATGATGGTCGGTCCGATGGGGCGATCTCAGCAGATGGGCAGATTATTGGCACCTACTGTCACGGCCTGTTTGATCAGCCACAGGCGTTAAGCGCACTTCTGGCCTGGGCGGGGTGCACTGATGCGGCAACGGTTGATTTTGCGGCGCGCCGCGAAGCGGATCTCAATCGCCTCGCGGATGCTGTCGAGACGCATCTCGATTGGAAAAAGATCGAGACTATTCTGGAGCAGAGCCGTCATGCGTGAACTTATTCTGGGTGGAGCCCGAAGCGGAAAAAGTCGCCTGGCAGAAAAGCGGGCGGCCGTTTTCGAGGCGCTGGACATGGCGGTGATATACATTGCCACGGCAGAAGCCAGAGATGCCGAAATGAAGGATCGGCTTGAGCATCATCGGCAGCGGCGCCCAGCGCACTGGGTTACCGTAGAAGAGCCGGTGAAACTGGCGGCAGCATTACAGGCCCATGCCGCCCCGGATCATTGCCTGATTGTTGACTGTCTGACGCTCTGGTTATCTGCGCTGGCCTTCAAGGGTCGGGCCGGGGAACAGATGGAATCGGGGGCGCCAATTGCATGCGAGCTGTTCCGCCGGGAGCGTCAGGCGCTGCTGGACGTATTACCGACACTGCCCGGTGAAATTATTCTTGTTAGTAACGAAATCGGTTCCGGCGTCGTTCCTGAAAATAGATTGGCCCGTCGTTTTGCCGACGAGCAAGGCCGCTTGAATCAGGATGTCGCAGCGGTGTGCGAGCGGGTGACGCTCTCGGTCGCCGGCATTCCGTTCTCGCTCCGCGGCTAAACTGAGGTAAAAACTATGCGTCAATTCGACGTCACACCAACGGCCAGCCCCCTGGCCGAAACGCTCCAAAGCAAGATTGATGGCAAAACCAAACCATTAGGCGCGTTGGGGCAGCTGGAATTACTGGCCCATCAGATTGGGCTGGTTCAGCAAACCGAAACGCCACAAATCACCAAGCCACAAATGCTGGTTTTTGCCGGTGACCATGGTGCCGCCAAGGCAGGTGTTTCTGCCTACCCGCAGGATGTCAGCTGGCAGATGGTCGAAAACTTTCTGGCGGGCGGCGCAGCCATCAACGTGTTCACGCGCGCACAGGGTTTGCCGCTGGCGGTTGTGGATTGTGGTGTGGCACACGACTTTGGCCAACGCGATATGTTGATTGACGCCAAGATTGCAGCCGGGACCGAGAATTACCTCGAAGCACCCGCGATGAGCGCACAACAGTGTTCGCAAGCACTCGAGAATGGCGTGCAACTTGTGGCCGGCTATGCCGAGCAGGGTTGTAATGTCATTGGGCTGGGCGAGATGGGGATTGGCAATACCGCATCGGCCAGCCTGATCACCCACTGCCTGACCGGGCAACCGCTTGCCGACTGTGTGGGCAGGGGCACCGGATTAGATGACGCCGGGCTGGTTCGTAAACAGGCGTTGCTGCGACAGGCGTTGGCACGTACGGGTGCAGTGACGGATCCGTTGGCCGTGCTCCGAGAATTCGGCGGCTTCGAAATTGCCACCATGGTCGGCGTTATTCTTGCTGCCGCCGAGCGCCGCATGGTGGTGTTGATTGATGGTTTTGTCGTCGGGGCGGCCGCGCTGACGGCGATCCGTATGTATCCTGCCGTTCGCGATTACACAGTCTTTTGCCATCGCTCGGCCGAAACGGGTCACCGGATCCAGCTCGAGGCGATGCAGGCCAAGCCCTTGCTGGACTTAGGGTTGCGGCTGGGCGAAGGGACAGGGGTGGCATTAGCCTGGCCGCTGGTACAGGCTGCCGTTGCCTTCCTTAACGAGATGGCCAGCTTTGCCTCGGCGGGCGTTTCAGAAAAGATCTAGGCCCGGTGCGCCTCTGTCTAATCCGTCACTTTGCACCGGATGTGGCACCGGGGGTCTGCTATGGACGGACCGATCTGGGGCTTGCCGAAAGCCATGAAGTTCGTATGGCACGTGTGATAGCACTGCGTGAGCAACTGGCCGACCTGGTCGAACCGGATACACCGATCTTTAGTAGCCCCTTGCGACGCTGCGCGGAGATTGCCCTAAGCCTGTCGCACCAGGTGAATCATGATCACCGTCTGCAGGAGCTCCATTTCGGCGAGTGGGAAATGCAGGCCTGGAATGATATTGGCACCGCCGGACTTGACGCCTGGGCAGCGGATCTGGCCGGTTTCCGCCCACCCGGGGGTGAGACTGGCTACGAGGTTCAGCAGCGTGCATTGGCATGGTTACGCGAAATCAGTGCCCAGCATGATCAGGCCGTTGTCGTCACGCATGCCGGTATTATTCGGGCACTGCAGGCGCACCACCAGTCTCTGCCCGGCGAACACTGGCTGAATTTGCGCTATGACTACGGGCAGTTGGTCTGCCTGGATTTCGAGATCGGGCAAATTCATGCGGCGCCGGTACAATAGCGCCATGCCTGCCGACGCCATCCCGCTTTCCCGCATCCGCCGCGTGCTTGTCACCAAGCTGCGGCACCATGGTGATGTGCTGCTGGCCTCGCCGGTGTTTACGGCGCTCAAGGCCGCCGCCCCGCAGGTACAGATCGATGGCCTGGTCTATGCCGATACAGCAGAGATGTTGTCCGGGCATCCCGATTTGAGCGAACTGCATGTGATCGACCGGTCGTGGAAGCGGCTTGGTCTCATGGGCCAGGGCAAGGCCGAATGGTCGTTGCTTAAGACCTTGCAATCCCGCCAGTACGATCTGATCATTCACCTGACCGAACACCCCCGTGGCGCGTGGTTGTCACGTCTGCTCAAGCCGCGTTATGCCGTCGCACCGCGCGTGAGCGGTCGGGGTCGTTTCTGGAAGGGCAGTTTCAGCCACTTCGTGCCATCAATTATGGGGAGTGGGCGGCGCCATGTGGTCGAACAGAATCTGGATGCGCTGCGTCGGCTGGGTGTACAACCCGCGCACGACAAGCGTGCGCTGACTTTTGTGCCCGGCGCCGATGCTGAGGCACATATCGCCGTGCGCCTGCAGGCGCTGGGTTTGGAACCCGGCAAGTTCGTGCATCTGCACCCCCCGTCGCGCTGGCATTTCAAATGCTGGACTGCCGAGGGCTGGGCGGAGATCATTGCGCGTATTCGTGCCGCAGGGTGGCCGGTGCTACTCACCGCGGCGCCGGGTGACAAGGAAGGCCATCTGATCGAGCGGATCCAGACCGCACTGGCGCAGCGAAACGAGCCCCCAGCGGCGAGCCTGGCTGGCGCGTTGTCACTCAAGGAGCTTGGCGCGCTAACCGCACAGGCCCGGCTGTTTGCCGGGGTGGATTCGGCGCCCATGCATATTGCTGCCGCAATGCGTACGCCCGTGGTGGTGCTGTTCGGGCCTTCAGGCGAGGGGCACTGGGGCCCTTGGGGAACGCCAAGACTCGGGACGCATCAGGTGATTACACAGAGCACACAATTTAATTGCCGACCCTGTGGGCTTGATGGTTGCGGTGGTGGCAAGGTCAGCGAATGTCTGACCAGCATTCGCCCGGATGAGGTCTGGGCGGCAATCCAGCCCCTGCTGAAAGACTAACGCAGCACCTGCCGGATCAGTGTGCAAGTGCGCTCGGTGGCGCCGGTCGCACTGCCCACAAAATGCGCGGTGGCCGTTCGTGCCTGAGCAAGGTAGGCCGCATCTGTCAGCAAAGTGCCTACTACTTCCGCCAGTCGCTCGGGCGTCACCTCGTGCAGACGATGTGCAGCGCCGGTGGTTTCGGCCAGTTCGGCGGCCGCCTTGAAATTGTAGGTGTGTGGGCCAATGATCAGCGGCGTGCCACAGGCGGCCGCCTCAATCAGATTCTGTCCGCCAAAGGGCAACAGGCTGCCACCAATCACGGCCAGATCGGCCATGCTGTAATAGGCCACCATCTCCCCCATTGAATCACCCAGCCAGACCTGCGTCGCAGCATCGGGCAGGGCCACGGATCGTCGCGCAAGCTTCAACGGTTCGCGTTGCGCCAGCCCGGCCACATCATCGAAGCGCTGGGGGTGACGGGGAACCAGCACCAGCAAGGGCGCCAGTTCGGCCAGACGGGCGCACAGAATCTGATGTGCAGCGATGATGAGCGCCTCTTCCCCTTCGCGCGTACTGGCAGCCAGCCAGACCGGACGGGTTGCGCCAAGCTCTTTGCGCCATGAATGCCCAAGGGCTTGCAGCACCGGGTCAATCCGCACGTCAAACTTGAGATTGCCCGTCACGCTGACCGGATAAGCGCCCAGCGTGGCCAGTCGTTCGGCATCCGCGGGGGTTTGTGCACCCGTTGCATTGAGAGCGGCCAGGACTGGGCGTATCTGTGATTTGAAATGACCATAACGGCGGGCCGAGCGTTCCGATAGGCGCGCATTGATCAGCATTACCGGCGCACCCTGATGACGACTGCGCAGAATCAGCGTCGGCCAGATCTCCGTTTCCATCAGCAATGCCAGCGAAGGACGAACGCGTTTCAGGAAGCGGTCGACGGCGCCCGTCAGGTCGTAGGGGGCATAGGCGATGATGATGCGCGGATCGCGATACAGACTGGTGCTGGTCGCGCGCCCGGTGGGGGTCATATGCGTCAGCAGGATCCGGTGATCCGGGTACTGCGCCAATAATGCGTGCACCAGGGGTTCGGCGGCACGGGTTTCGCCGACCGAAACGGCGTGCAGCCAGATGACCGGGCCGCCGGTTGGTATGTTGATAAAACCGAAGCGTTCACCGATGTGCTGGCGATAACCCGGTTGTTTCCGACCGCGCCACCAGAGTCGAATCAGCGCAAAGGGAATCACCACCAGCAGCAACAGGCGATAGAACCACGGCGCTTTATCCCGAGCGGCTGATAGGGTGTTTGATGTGGGGCTCATGCCGGTAAAAAGCCCCAGTTGCGCAATTGCCCGATCACATCATCGATGGGCGGAATCGTGTCGAGATGGCCAAAGGTGGCACGTCGACCCAGACCGAAGCCGCCGGCCAGCGCCGGGTCGGTGTCGGTAAAAATGGCGATGGTGGGGATTTCAAGCGCACAGGCAATGTGCGTGAAACCGGTGTCCACACCCAGGCACAGACGGGCCTTGGATAAACGTTCCGTCAGTTGCGTCAGCGTCGGGCGAACCAGCACTTCGCCGGGCGCCCCACCCTGGGCAATGCCCTCAGCAATGCGTTGCGAGCGTTCGGTTTCTATCGCATTGCCCGCCGTAAATACGGGGACGAGTCCGGCGTCACGCAGCAAACGTCCCACGGCAATCCATGAGGCCTCCGGCCAGAGTTTCTTGTCGCGACTGGTATTTATGAATAGAAAGACCTCGTTTCCTTGCTGTACCGGAAAGCGATCATGCAGACCAAAATCCAGCGGCAGTGTCGATAGCCGGTCAGTGTAGCCGAGTGCAGTTGCGGCGATCATCCGGTAACGATCGACGGCGTGCAGGGCGTAGGGCACCGGTAGCGGGTGAGTCACCAGTAGACCGGAGAGCGACTCGCGGGCCTCTCGCCGGTTCTGGCCATACACCGGGCCGCGGGCCAGCTGTGCCAGCAGGACGCTGCGTACGAGCCCCTGGGTGTCGATGATGGCATCGTAAGTTTCGCTTCTCAGTGCCCTGACGGCCAAGGTTATTTCAGACCAGGTATCGCGATTGAACAGCGTTTTGCGCCAGCGGCGCACAGCCACCGGGATCACCCGGCGGACGCCGGTATGCCAGGCAGGAATTTCCGCAAAGGGGGCTTCAACACACCAGTCGATCAGGGCGCCGGGAAACACCCGGCGCAGGTCGCTCACCACGGCCAGATTGTGCAGCACGTCGCCCAGCGACGATGTTTTCATCAGCAGAAAACGGGGCGGATCGGAAAGCCGGGGCGGCATTAGTGATAATCTCGCGACATGGCCAGCATTATAGCTGGCTGACCACTCTGCCAAGCTGCCACCATGACCGAGAACTCTGCCCTGTCCGCGCCCGCCACGCTTCCGCTTTCGCTGGTGTTGATCACCTTGAATGCCGGCGCCCGCCTGCGTGACGTGCTGGCCTCTGTGCCGTTTGCCGACGAGATCATTATTGTGGACTCGGGCAGCACGGATGAAACGGCCGTCATTGCTGCCGAGTTCGGTGCGCGTTTCGAGCAGCATGCCTGGGCAGGCTTTGGCCCCCAGAAGGCGCATGCCGTTAGCCTGGCCCGTAACGACTGGGTGCTTTGCCTCGATGCGGACGAAGCGCTATCGCCCGAACTTGCGCGCAGCATTCGCAGCGCATTTCGCGCTGGCATGCCGGATTATCCGGTCTATCGATTCGCCCGCTGTAACGTCTTCATGGGGCGCCCACTCAAACATGGCGAAGGCTACCCGGATTACAACACCCGGTTATTTCGCCGTGATGCCGCGCGCTGGTCGGACGATATCGTGCACGAACATGTGCTGTCCGAGATTGCGCCCCGCACCCTGCAAGGCGATTTATTGCATTACTCGGCCGACGATCTTAAGGTTTACCTCGACAAGCAAAATCGCTATACCAGTCTCGCCGCCGAGCGGGCGCTAGCGCGGGGGGAAGCGGCCCCGCTGGCCCGCATAGTGCTCTCGCCGGTCACTCGCTTTCTCAAGTTCTGGTTGGTGCGCGGCGGTTGGCGAGATGGCCTGCCGGGGTTCGTGCACATCGTTATTGGTTGCCAGAACAGCTTCATGAAATACGTCAAACTGCGCGACTTGCGCCGCCAGTCCGGTCAGGCGTAAAGCGACTGTTCGATCTCGTTGTGAAGGGTCTGCGCCAAGCGCTTGCGGGCATGATTGCCCGGCCCTTGTTCTTCCGCAGTCTGCACCGGTGTGCCAATAATCAGACGCACCACCAGTTGTCGTGCGGAAAGAATAGTGCAGAAGCTTTCCCAGAGTGATGTGTTCCCGGTGTAGGCCGCCAGTAGGGTGCGCTGTCCTGCCGGATCCTCATAACGCAGTGCAACCGGGGTCACTGGGACGTGGGCATCAATCGCCGGTTGCAACAAGGCGGCATGAAAGGGATGCAAATGTGAGCCATCGGTCGTCGTGCCTTCCGGAAACACAGCCAGCCAACTGCCGCTCTCCAGACGTCGTGCCATATCCTTGCCGATGGTATGAGCGTGACCACGACTCCCCCGCTGCAAGAAGATGGTTTCGTTGTGGCGGGCCAGCGTGCCGATGATTGGCCAGTTGATGACGTCGTCTTTGGATACAAAAGCGACGGGCGTCAGCGCATTCACGGCAAAGATATCGATCCAGCTCACGTGGTTGGCCGCTATCAGGCCGGGTTGATTAGGTAGCGCGCCTTCAATCTTCAGGGTGAAGCCGAAATACCTTAGTAACTGCTGTGACCACCGTGTACGTATATATCGACGGCGCGCGGGTGACAAGAAGGGAAAGGCGACCAGTACCCAGAACAGACCGCCAAACAGGTGGGCAATCACCCGCGTACCGCGCGCCAGGCGCAACAGTCTCGGCGTGGAGGTAACGGCCATGGACTCTTGGGTTACAGCGGCTCGCCAAACGCCGCTTCAAAACGCTTTGCCACATCGGCAAATGTGACCTGATAGTTCTGCGGGCCGGCATGGGCAATCTTGATCGAGCCCATCAGCGAAGCCAGTCGACCGGCCTTTTGCCAGTCATAGCCGTTGGCCATGCCGAAGAGCAGGCCACCCCGGAACGCATCACCGCATCCGGTCGGGTCGATGATGGCGTCGGGTTGAACCGTTTCAATATCAATCTTCTTGCCGCCTGTAAAAATCCAAGCGCCTTCGCCGCCGCGCGTCACGATGAAGGCTGCCACGTTCTTGGCGAGTTGTTCGAGGGTCTGGCCGGTGCGATCACAGAGCATCTGCGCTTCATAGTCGTTGACGCAGGCATAGGTCGCCAGTGACAGAAATTGCTTCAGGTCATTGCCATCAAACATGGGCAGACCCTGACCCGGGTCGAAGATGAACGGGATGTTGGCAGCGGCAAACTGACGGGCGTGCTCAATCATGGCATCGCGCCCATCTGGCGCCACAATACCAAGCGCCACGCCATCGGCATGGCCGACTTCGTTCAGATGTGCCTGGCTCATTGCCCCGGGGTGAAAGGCCGTGATCTGGTTGTCGTCCAGATCGGTGGTAATAAAGGCCTGTGCGGTAAAGGTGCCCGGCACCTTGCGGACGTACGTGCGCGACAGGCCCTGGGCATCCAGACGATCCAGATAGGGAATTCCGTCATCGCCCACCGTAGCCATAATTTCGGCATTGCCGCCCAGGCTATGCAGGGCGTAAGCAATGTTGCCGGCGCAGCCGCCGAACTCGCGGCGCATTTCGGGTACCAGAAACGCGACGTTCAGAATATGAATCTGTTCCGGCAAAATCTGTTCGCGAAAGCGGCCGTTAA
>JACCDQ010128930.1_pt1 | contig 17692 bp, 13 predicted proteins | sample 7446031 | NCBI WGS metagenome assembly JACCDQ01 (sample SAMN15323442, study PRJNA562643) | freshwater metagenome | isolation source: river surface water | place: USA:Blue River Watershed | collected 2017-08-17
CAAGGGCTTCTTTAACCGCTACCAAGAATCCTACTGACTCACGACCGTCGATAATTCTGTGGTCATACGAAAGAGCCACATACATCATTGGGTGAATCTCTACTTTACCATTTACCGCAATTGGACGCTCGATAATGTTGTGCATTCCCAAGATTCCAGACTGTGGAGGGTTGATGATTGGCGTAGACAACATAGAACCAAATACACCACCGTTAGTGATTGTAAAAGTACCACCTGTCATATCATCAACAGTGATTTGACCGTCACGTGCTTTGATAGCCAATCTTTTGATTTCAGCTTCAATGCCACGGAACGTTAAGTTTTCAGCATTACGAACCACAGGAACCATTAATCCTTTTGGTCCTGAAACGGCGATAGAGATATCCGCGAAATCATAAGCAATTTTGTGATCACCGTCCATCATAGAGTTTACATCAGGAAACAATTCTAATGCTCTTGTTACCGCTTTTGTGAAGAATGACATATATCCTAAACCTACACCGCCGTGTTTTGCTTTGAAGGCGTCTTTGTATTCATTACGCAATTGATTGATTGGCGTCATGTTTACTTCATTGAAAGTAGTCAACATCGCTGTTTCGTTTTTAGCCGCAACCAATCTTTCCGCTACTTTACGACGCAACATAGACAATTTAGTACGTTCTACACCACGGTTACCTCCTGTAGGAGTTCCCATTGATGGCACTGCATTTACCGCATCATCTTTAGTGATTCTTCCTCCTTTACCAGTTCCTGTAACAGCTGTTGGAGCAATATTTTTCTCGTCTAATATTTTTCTTGCTGCCGGAGATGGAGTTCCTGAAGCATACGTTGGAGCCGGTGCTGCCGCTACCGGAGCAGGAGCCGCAACTGGCGCTGCCTTTGGAGCTTCAGCTACAGGAGCTGCTGCTGGTGCAGGAGCCGAACCCGATGGCTTAGCTGCTGCCGTATCAATAAGACAAACTACTGCCCCTACTGCTACTGCGTCACCTTCTTCTGCTTTCAAAGTGATGATTCCACTCGCTTCTGCCGGCAATTCCAGTGTCGCTTTATCAGAATCAACCTCAGCAATCGCTTGGTCTTTTTCTACATAATCTCCGTCTTTTACTAACCAAGTTGCAATTTCAACTTCTTTTATTGATTCCCCTGGTGAAGGAACTTTCATTTCTAAAATCATCTTTTTTTTATTTAAGGTTTATATTGTTTAAAGAAGGAATGCTATTGCCAACCTTAAACGTTAAACTAATTTTTTATCTAAATAAATTTTTATCAAATACCATTCTGATGGCATCGGCATGACGGCGTTTTGCTCTTGTATAACTTCCTGCTGCCGGAGCTGAATAGGCTTTTAGAGATGCCAATCTCCATTTAACCAAATCAAAGTTAGCCAACATATACGTGTAAGCTCCCATGTTTTTAGGCTCTTCTTGTGCCCAAACATAATCATCTGCATTTGGATATTGAGCAATAATTGCTTTTAATTGTTCCACCGGTAATGGGAACAATTGCTCGATACGCACTACCGCTACATCTTTACGTCCGTTGTTTTCTCTTTCGGCAACAATATCATAGTAGAATTTACCAGTAACAAAAACCAATGTTTTTACGTCTTTTTTGTTTACTGTTGTATCGTCAATCGTTTCCTGGAATTCTCCACTTGCTAATTCTTCTACTGTTGACACACATCTTGGATCACGCAACAAACTTTTTGGAGAAAAAACAACCAATGGTTTACGGAATTTCGTTTTCATTTGTCTTCTCAACAAATGGAAGAAATTCGCTGGTGTGGTACAATCGGCAACATACATATTGTGACGTGCACATAATTGTAAGTAACGCTCCATACGTGCCGAAGAGTGCTCAGCACCTTGACCTTCATATCCGTGTGGCAACAACATCACAATTCCGTTTTGATTGTTCCATTTGTCTTCTCCACAAGAGATGTACTGGTCAATCATAATTTGGGCACCATTAGAGAAATCCCCAAATTGTGCTTCCCAAATTGTCAAAGCATTTGGATTCGCCAAAGCATAACCATAATCAAATCCTAATACTCCGTATTCTGACAAGAAAGAGTTAAAGATGCGGAAGTTTCCTTTTTTGTTTTCGATATGATTTAACAAAACCACTTCTTCTTCTGAGTCTTCTACTTTTACCACAGCATGACGGTGTGAGAAAGTTCCACGCTCTACGTCCTGACCTGAAATACGGATATCAAATCCTTCAGTCAAAAGTGAACCGTAAGCTAATGTTTCGGCAGTACCCCAATCAATAGTATTATTGTCGTATCCTGTTTTTCTATCCGTAACAATCTTAGTGATTTTGTTAATAAATTTCTTGTCAGATGGCAAGCTAGATACTGTTTTAATGATAGAATCTAAAGTTGATTTATCGACAGCAGTAGCCACTTTTTTCAACATTACATCATCAGAAACTTGTTCAAAACCTTTCCATTCATTTTGCATAAATGGAGTGATGATAGTCAAATCTTTTTTACGGGAAGCCTCTAAATTATGATCTAAATCGTCTTTGTATTCTTTTTCTAAAGTTTTCACCAAATTAGCATCGATAATTCCTTCAGACAATAATTTTTCAGCATAAATATCTCTTGGATTTCTATGCTTAGCAATAATTTTATATAAAACGGGTTGCGTAAAACGAGGTTCATCCCCTTCGTTATGACCGTATTTTCTATATCCTAATAAGTCAATAAATACGTCACGGCCAAATTGCATTCTGAAATCCAATGCAAATTGCATCGCGTGTACTACAGACTCGGCATCATCAGCATTTACGTGTAATACTGGTGACAACGTTACTTTAGCAACGTCAGTACAATAAGTAGAAGAACGTGCATCCAAGTAATTGGTTGTAAAACCAACTTGGTTATTGATCACAATATGGATAGTTCCTCCTGTTTTGTACCCATCTAATTGGGCCATTTGAATGATTTCATAAAGAATACCTTGTCCTGCAATTGCAGCATCACCGTGAACGGCGATAGGTAAAACTTTAGAGAAATCATCTGCAAAATATTTATCTTGTTTTGCTCTGGTAATTCCTTCAATAACTGCACCTACAGTTTCAAGGTGAGAAGGGTTTGGAGCTAAGTTGATATTGATTTTCTTTCCCGATTTTGTGATTTTGTCAGCGGTAAGTCCCAAGTGGTATTTTACGTCACCGTCAAAATATTCCTGATCGTAATCTTTTCCGTCAAATTCAGAGAAAATATCCTGGGTAGATTTGCCAAAAATATTGGCCAAAACGTTCAAACGACCACGGTGAGCCATTCCCATTACGAATTGTTCCACCCCTTTTTCAGCAGCTCTTTCAATTAAAGCGTCTAAAGCCGGAATAACCGTTTCCCCTCCTTCAAGAGAGAAACGTTTTTGACCCACGTATTTAGTATGCAAGAAGTTCTCGAAAGAAACCGCTTGATTTAATTTATTTAAAATTCCCTTTTTCTCATCAGCTGTAAAAGTGGGACGATTTTCATTAACATTTAATCTATTTTGAATCCATTCTACAATTTCCGGTCTACGAATATACATGTATTCGATACCAATATGCTGACAATAAACAGTAGTCAGGTGATTGATAATTTGAGACAAAGTAGAAGGCTGTAAACCTAATATTTTTGCAGCATCAAAAGTAGTATTCAAATCAGCTGAAGAAAGACCAAAGTTCTCTAAATCTAAACTTGGAGAAAAAGTTCTACGCTCTCTAACCGGGTTTGTTTTAGTAAACAAATGACCTCTGGAACGGTATCCGTCAATCAATTTCACGACGTTGAATTCTTTGTGAAGCTGCTCTGATATTTTACTGTTATCTACAGGAGCCGAAGATACTGAAGATACTGGCGCTACTTCTCTGCTGTATTGAATTGGATTTTCGTCATTATACGTTTCCATTCCGAAATCGAAACCTTGAAAAAAACTTCTCCAGCTAGGCTCTACGCTATCTGGATTTTGTGTGTATTGATCGTATAATTGAGCAAAAAAATCGGTATGTGCCGCGTTTAGAAATGAAAACCTATCCATAATATTAGTGATGTACTGTTGTTAAAATAGTTCGGCAAAAATACAATAATCCGTTATATATAAATCAATATTTTACGTACTTTTACGTAAAAATTTGTTAAAAAAACACATAAACCATGAAAGAAATTTATCTTTTAGGCAAGTTCAGCCGTTTTTTAATTTTAATCCTCTTATTTTTTTCCTGTTTAAGCTTTTCACAACAACAACACCATCCAGTTAAAGCTCCGGATGATTTTTGGCAAAATGTACAATTTGGAGGTGGTTTAGGCCTCAGTTTTGGCACTGGTTACACTGACATTTCAGTTTCTCCTAGTGCTATTTACAATGTCAACGAATATTTTGCAGTAGGTCTGGGCGCTCAATACACCTATGTAAAACAAAAAGATTACTATAGTTCCAACTTATACGGAGGAAGCCTGATTACCCTGTTCAATCCTTTACCGGAAATACAACTTTCAGCCGAATTAGAGCAACTAAGAGTCAATGTCAAAGGAATCAATAACAGTTTTAGTAATAACTTCTGGAATACCGGTTTATTTCTAGGTGCCGGTTACCGTAGTGGAAATGTAACCATGGGTGCTCGTTACAATGTTTTACACGACGAAAACAAAAGTGCTTATAGTGATGCTTTTATGCCTTTTGTGCGGTTTTATTTTTAAAAAAGGGACTGAGACGCTAAGATAAGGAAAATAGAATATTTGCATTAGAACAAAATACAACTCAACACCTTACTTAAAATTATTCCTAAACCAGACTTTTTGCCATTCTCTTTTTAGAATTAAAAAAGCGACTTGTTCAGCCAGCATCACTAAATCCGAACCGTCTAGTTTTTTTATTTCATCTTCCGAAACATCAATGATATATAACAGATTCAGGTATTCGGCAAATTTATACTGGATCAGCCGGTAGATTTTCTCGTGCAATTGAATTTTCAATTCGTTGGGAGTGACACTCATCGGAAAATCAATTCCTTCATTGGCCAAATTAAAATCTTTATTAATCTGCTCAATTAACTTTGGATACAAGGATTCATTTTCTGCCTCAGTCAGTAATAAATCGGTATTTTTTGGAGCTATAAACATAATTTTTAATTTCAATAGCAAAATTCAATTTCAATGACAATGGCAAAATAACAATGAAAATTTCAATACTCGATTACATTATTGAGATTGAATATTGAAATTGATATTGCCATTCATCACACTTTTCTTCCCATTAAATTTTCACCGAAAGCCTTTAGAATTTCTTTCTTTTTACCATCAATACTCATTTTATTCAAAGTCTCGAAAGCTTTAAAAGTATATTCCTGAATCGCTTCCTGAGTTGCTTTTGAGGCGCCCGAATGATTAAAAATTGCTTTTACCGCATCGATTTTCGCTGAATTATCTTCCATTTGAACCGAAAACAAGTTTTTCAATTCCTCGGCTTGTTCTTTTTCTGAAAAAGCTAATGCTTTCAGATACAAATAGGTTTTCTTATTTTCGATGATATCGCCGCCTACTTGTTTTCCAAAGGTTTTAGGATCTCCGAAAGCATCCAAATAATCGTCCTGCAACTGAAATGCCAACCCCAAATTGAGTCCAAATTCATAAATCAGATTGGCGTTTTCCTCAGAAGTTTCGGCGATAATGGCACCCATTTTCATGGCTGCCGCAACCAAAACCGCCGTTTTAAATTCTATCATTTTCAAGTATTCCGGAATCGTGACATCGGTTCTGGTTTCAAAATCGACATCCCATTGCTGGCCTTCACAAACTTCCAATGCCGTTTTACTGAATAATTTAGCCAAATCCCTGAAAACAACCGGTTCATATTGTTCAAAATATTGATACGCCAAAATCAGCATAGCATCACCCGATAAAATCCCTGTATTAATGTCCCATTTTTCATGCACAGTTTCCTTACCTCTTCGCAACGGCGCATCATCCATAATATCATCATGAACTAAGGAAAAATTATGAAAAACTTCGACTGCCATTGCCGCAGGAAGCGCTTTGGTATAATCTGTATCAAAAACTTCGGCTGCCATCAATGTCAACACCGGACGCATCCGCTTTCCTCCTAAACCAACGATATATTCAATAGGCTCATACAGATTCTTAGGTTCTTTCGTAATCTTTTGATTTTCTAAATAGGCTATGAAGAAATCCTGATACTGGTCAATGGCATGCATAAAAGTAATTTTTGGCTAAATTAAGTCTTTCGCTTTGGATAACAAACCACATATCTTAATGAAATGTTAAATAAATGTAAATACAACGGAAACTATTTTGGTATTCAAAGTTTCCTGATTACATTTGCTCAGAAATTATTTACCCACAATTTCTCTATTTTTTATTTCAACTGAATATTAAAAATAACCTTTTACGATCATGACAAAAAAATGGAATATTATCTCAAATCAATCCGATGTCCTAATCAAAGCCAGACATTCAATCGTTGCGTATTTATCAGGCGAAAACAATAAATTTAAAGGACACATCGACCTTAAAAACAATGAAATAGAAGACGCTTCTTTAGCCTTTTCGCTAAACGTAAATAACAGAGACACCAAATTGGAACACATTGATACTCACCTACAACTGAATGATTTTTTTGACATCGACGAATTTCCGATTATCAGTTTTACCTCCACTTCCTTTCAAAAAGTAAATAATAATATTAACTTTATAAAAGGATACTTAACCATTAAAAACATCACCAAAGTGATTGAGTTGGACGCCGAATTAATAGATGTTAAAAATGGCGCCGGAGAATACAAAGCGGCATTTGAAATTACAGGACAAATCAATCGAAAAGATTTTGGCCTCACCTACAATTCATTTGCACAAAATGGTGGACTTTCTATTGGACAGGACATTAAACTGATAGCCAATTTAGAATTTTCAGCATAAAAACCCCAAACAAAATAATTTTTAAAAAAAGAAAATGAAAGAGAAAATAATTAAAAAGGCGAGTGAACTGTTTTTAAAATTGGGTTTTAAGAGCATTACCATGGATGATATTGCCTGCGAAATGTGCATTTCTAAAAAAACGATTTACAAATACTTCTGCAACAAAGAAATTCTTATTGAAGAGAGCACCGCAGTAATCCATAAAGAGGTACATGAAATCATTGATGGTATCGTCGCTAAAAACCACAATGCCATCGAAGAAAATTTTGAAATCAGAAAGATGTTTAAAGATTTGTTTAAGAGTTCAGATGCTTCCCCAATTTATCAGTTGAAAAAATATTATCCGGAGATCTATGAAAAAATCATCAATAATGAAATCGAAAAGTGCAATGCCTGTTTTAGACAAAACATAGAAAAAGGTATCCAACAGGAATTATACCGAAAAGATATCGATGTAGAAACCTATATTTCCTTTTATTACACCTTAATTTTCAGCATTAATGAAAACACCAGCTCAGACAAAGAAGCCAAAAGACTGGAGCTTGAAGCACTGGAATACCACACCAGGGCAATGGCTACCCCAAAAGGAATAATAGAACTCGAAAAACAATTACATCACTTTAATATATAAATAGTTATACATGAGAAAAATAATTTCAATCACTTTCTTGATTTTTGCGCTTACTGCAAATGCCCAAGAATCGAATACTGTTGAAAAGACGAAGCAGTATTATGCCTTTAGTTTAGAAGAAGCCATACATCACGCTTTAGTCAATAATTACAGTGCGATTAATGCCAGCAGAGATATTGATGCTGCGAAAAAGAAAAAATGGGAAACCACCGCCATGGGATTACCACAAGTCAATGCGAATTTGGATTACACAAACAATTTTGAACTGCAAAAATCCCTGATTCCTGCCGAGTTTTTCGGAGGAAACAAAGGCGAATTCGCCGAAGTGGCTTTTGGAACCAAACACAATATGACTGCCAGAGCTACCCTAAGCCAGTTGATTTTTGACGGTTCCTATATAGTAGCGCTCCAAGCTTCCAAAACCTACCTCAAATATTACGAAAACGCCAAACAAAAAACTCAGGTTGACACCAAAGAAATGGTCATCAATGCTTACGGAAACGTATTATTGGCCGAGGAAGGTATTGCCATTCTGGAAAAAAACAAAACAACTTTGGAAAAAACCTTATTCGACACCAAAGAAACTTTCAAAAGCGGTTTGATCGAAGAGGAAAATGTAGAGCAACTACAAATCACACTGACTTCTATCATCAGTAATTTAAATTACAACAAAAGACTTTTGGACATTTCGTATAAAATGTTGAAAATCACCTTAGGAATAGACATCAATGACGATTTGAAATTGACGGATAAACTGGACAATTTGACCATTAGTAATTTAGACCTTACTTTCAATCAGGACGGATTTAATGTCAACAACAACATCAATTATCAAATGGCCCTGAACTTTCAGGAGCAAAGAGCATTGGAATTAAAATTACAAAAAAGCAAAGCACTTCCAACTTTATCTACCAATATTAATTTTGGATACAATGCTTTTGGGAATCAATTTGAATTTTTCACTAAAAATCAAAGATGGCTAAATTATTCCAATATGGGCGTATCACTAAACGTTCCTGTTTTTAGCAGCTTAGCCCGGACATCTCGCACGCAGCAGGCTAAAATCGCTTTGGAACAGGCAAAAACACAATTGACCGAAACCGAGCAAAAACTCAAATTACAGTATGCCAGCGCCAAAAGCGATTACGAATTCAGTATTGAAGAATACGAAACAGCCAAAAACAATTTGAAACTGGCGGAACGCATTGAGAAAAAACAACAAATAAAATTTACGGAAGGTTTATCAACCAGTTTTGATTTTAATGACGCACAGAGACAACTTTATGATGCGCAACAAAAATACTTACAGTCAATGGTTGAAATCATAAACAAAAAAGCCAGTCTGGAAAAGGTAATTAACAAAATATAACAACACTATAACCATTTAGCAATGAGATCAATTGTATACGAATTCCAAAAAATAAATATGACCAATATGAGTAAAAAATTACTATTGTTAACCGTCCTGTCTGTCATGCTATTTTCTTGCGCTGATAAAGAAAAAAATACAGATATAACTACTTTAATAGCTTCCAAAAATCTGGCTTCCATCAAAGCCAAAAGAGCCGAATTGCAAACCCAAATCACCAAACTGGACGAAGCAATAGCAAGTTTAGACACCAAAGTAGAAGAAGCCTTAGTGTCGGTAATGACCGTAAAAGACACTGTTTTTAGCCACTATCTTGAAGTACAAGGAAATGTGGAAACGAAAGAAAACCTGATTATCTATCCGCAATTTTCCGGAATCCTTACGTCATTGAACGTAGTAGCCGGTCAAAAAGTAAGCAAAGGGCAATTGCTGGGAATGATTGATGACGGTGGATTAAGCCAACAATTGGCTCAGGCACAATCGCAATTGTCTTTGGCAAAAACAACTTTCGAAAGACAAAAACGTTTGTGGGACCAAAAAATTGGTTCAGAAATACAATTCCTACAAGCACAAACCAATATGGTCAGCCAACAAAAAATGGTTTCTCAAATCAAAGCACAACTGGCCAAAACCAGAGTTATCGCTCCATTTTCAGGTGTAATTGATGAAACATTAATTGAAAGAGGCCAAGTGGTGGCTCCGGGTCAGGGATTGATGCGTATCGTAAACCTAAACAACATGTATGTTTCTACATCGGTACCGGAAACCTACATCGGAAAATTAAAAGTGGGCACCTCTGTAGATGTATATTTGACTTCATTGGATAAAAACTACTCCGGTAGAATTCGTCAGATAGCCAACAACATCAATCCAAACAACCGAACATTTACGATTGAAGTTGCTGTTCCAAACAAAGAGAATTTATTGAGACCGAATCAAGTGGCCAAACTTAGAATCGTAGATTACACTGCTAAAAATGCCATAGTGGTTCCTACCGGCGTAGTTCAGGAAGATGGAGAAAAAAACAAATTTGTTTTTACTGTTTCCAATGCGAAAGGCAGCACCGGAATTGCCAAAAAAGTACTGGTAGAATTGGGTCAATCTTCTAATAACGTAACCGAAATTCTAAGCGGATTATCAGCGAATGATGTCATCGTTACCGAAGGGGTAAATACGATTTCAGACGGAATGAAATTGAATTTCTAAAAGCACATAAACCTCTATAAAATAAAATTATGAGTCACCAAAATAAAGAATTCGGAATATCGAGTTGGGCGGTAGACAACCGGGTTACCGTTTACATTGTAACCCTGCTCATCGTAATTTTAGGCTTAACCGCCTATATCACCATGCCAAGGGAAGATTTTCCTGAAATCATCGAAAATAAAATATACATCTCCTCTGTCTTCCCTGGAAATTCAGCCGAAGATGTCGAAAAACTGGTTATTAAACCTTTGGAAAAAGAAATTAAAAACATCAGTGGGGTCGAAAAAGTGACTTCGAGTTCTTTTCAGGATTACGGAATGATCATCGCCGAATTTTCGGACGACGTTACCGTTGAAGAAGCCAAAACCAGAATTAAAGACAAAGTAGACAATGCCAAAGCCGATACCGACTGGCCGAACTTAGACAACGGCAGCAAGGTAGAACCGAATGTTTTTGAACTAAACATATCCGAGGAAGTTCCTATTTTGAACATCAACCTGCAAGGAAATTACACGACCCAACAACTTAAAAAATACGGAGAATTACTTCAAGACGACATCGAAGAAATTGCCGAAGTGAAGAAAGTGGACATCCTTGGCGTTGATGACAAAGAGGTGGAAATTGCGGTGGACATCTTCAAAATGACTGCTGCCCAGGTTACATTCGACGAAATCCAGAATGCGGTTAAGAACGAAAACATGACCCTTTCGGGAGGAAACTTGATTTCCCAGGGTTCCCGAAACAATATCCGAATCGTGGGGGAAATTAAAAATCCGCAGGAATTAGAAAACATCATCGTTAAATCCTTTGGTGGAGCAGTCTATCTAAAAGACATTGCCACTATCGCTTTCAAAGAAAAAGAAAAAACTACCTATGCCCGTGAAAAAGGAAAGGAAGTGGTGATGCTCAACGTAAAAAAACGTTCGGGACAAAACATGATTTCTGCCATCGAGCAGGTAAAAGAGAAAATAGAAGAAGCCAAAGCCAGTTATTTGCCTAAAAATTTAAAACTGGAATTGACCAACGATCAATCGTCACGGGTAGAACACCAGGTAGATGAATTGTCAAACCATATCATCTTCGGAATCATTTTGGTAATGATTGTCTTGATGTTTACCATGGGATTGCGTAACTCTTTGTTCGTAGGAGCTGCGATTCCGTTATCGATGTTGATGGCCTTTGCGATACTTTCGGCATTTGGATTAACCTTGAACACCATGGTTCTTTTCGGATTGGTAATGGGACTCGGAATGCTGGTTGACGACGGTATTGTGGTGGTCGACAACGTATTTGCCAACATGAAAAAAGGCATGAACCGGGTACAAGCCTCTAAAATTGGTATTGGCGAGATTGCCTGGCCGGTAATTTCTTCAACCGCCACCACCCTGATGGCCTTTTTACCATTTGCCTTATGGCCGGGAACGATGGGGAAATTCATGAAATATTTCCCAATCACTTTAACAATTACCCTAACGGCTTCTTTATTTGTCGCTATGGTGGTGAATGCCGCCATGACCGGAGGTTCTATGGATATTGAAGACAAAAATGTGAGTAAAAAATCGGCAAAAACATATTCCATTGTATTTACAATAATCGCAGTTATTTTTGTTCTTATTGGAAACATTTATGATTCAAAATTAGCAAGGGCAATTGGTCACTTATCAATCATATCGCTTGTATTAATGTGGTTGTATAAAATCAAATTATACCAATGGACCCAGGATTTTCAGCATAACTTTTTTCCAAAAATGGAAGACAACTACAAAAACTTCCTTGCCAAAATCCTGACCAAAAGAAGATCTTGGTATGCTCTGGCAGGGATTATAGGAATGTTGTTTTTCTCCTTTGTGCTGTTGGGAATTTTTCCTAGAAAAGTGTTGTTCTTCCCGGATAATATTCCGAATCAGGTTATTGCTTATATCGAATACCCACAAGGTACCGATATCCAAAAAACGAACAAAGCCACCTTATTTGTAGAAAAACAAATCATTTCGATTTTAGACAAATATGTAGATCCGAAAACAAATAAAAATTTCCTGGCAGAATCTATCGTATCCCAAGTGGGTGTAGGTGCCGGAAACCCGAATGTGGATGCAGGATCGGCTTCGGAAACACCGTTCAAAGGAAAAGTAACGGTAAGCTTTTCGGAGTTTAAATTCCGTAAAGGCATTAATACCGCCGATATCTTAGAAGAAATCCGTCAAAAAGTGACCGGTATCGCAGGTGCGACCGTTACCGTAGAAAAAGACGCCAACGGACCGCCAGCCGGTTACCCGATCAGTATTCAGTTGACCGGAACCGATTATGATGTGATGCTCAAAGAAGCCGACAAGATGATCGCTTATATCAACTCGAAAAACATTCCGGGTATTGAGCGATTGAGTGTCGATGTCAACAAAGAAAGTCCGGAACTAGAGGTAACCGTTGACCGTGTTAATGCGGGAAGTATGGGCGTTTCTACAGGACAGCTTGGTTTCACCTTACGCCGTTCGGTTTATGGACAGGAAATTTCCACCTATAAAGAAGGTGACGATGATTACAACATCACGATGCGTATGCAAGAAGACCAACGCAAAAATGAAAACGTATTATTCAACCAGTCGCTGACTTTCAGAAATCAGAATAACGGTCAGATTGTGCAAATTCCTGTTTCGGCAATATCTGAAACAGAAAAAACCACGACCTACAACCAGATTAAAAGAAAGAATCACAAACGTATCATGACGGTGTATTCGAACGTCTTGACAGGTTACAATGGAGATGAAATCACCAAACAGATTGCGTCTGACTTGAAGAGTTACCAATTGCCAAAATCAATAAGCTATTCCTTTTCAGGAGTTCAGGAAGAGCAGGGAAAAAATCAGAATTTCTTAATGTTCGCCCTGTTTCTTGCCTTGGCAGGTATTACTTTAATCATTGTTTTACAGTTTAATTCGGTTTCCAAATCGATGGTGATCTTATTTACTGTATTGTTGAGCTTTAGTGGTGTTTTCTATGGTTATGTCATTGCCAATATGGATTTCATCATCTTAATGACGATGATGGGAATCATTTCCCTTGCGGGGATCGTGGTGAAAAACGGAATTGTACTGATGGACTTTTTCGTCTTGTTATTAGACCAAAAAGTAGCCGAAAAACAAGTGGAAAGCCATGACGACTTATCGTTGGAGGAAATAAAAGAAGTCATTATCGAATCCGGAAAATCAAGATTACGCCCGGTACTATTGACGGCATTAACGGCAGTATTGGGATTGATTCCACTGGCTATCGGACTGAACTTTGACTTCTTCTCTCTGGTTACCGATTTCAATCCGCACTTCTTTATGGGCGGGGACAACGTCGTGTTCTGGGGACCATTGGCCTGGACGATTATCTTCGGACTGACCTATGCCACGGTATTGACCCTGGTGATGGTGCCGGTAATGTTCTACCTGGTAAAAAGAACCAAATACTGGTTGCGCGACCGAAGACTGGCCCGAGCTGCTAAAGAAGCTGCTGCCGAAATATAATTTTTTTCAATTACTACTGAAGCAACCACCTGAAATTTGATTTTAGGTGGTTTCTTGTTTTTTGTAGGAATGGATTTAATATTTTAGCGATTAGGAAATAACGTCGGTCATACCTATTCTACCTAAGACTTGGTGGCCTTGTGTGATTTCATCATACATACAATCCCATTAATAATTCTATTTTAGTCCAAAGGTTTTGGTATAATGCCGTTGTATATTTCATTTGGTCTAATTTTTATTGGACTAATTTGAAATATACAACGGTATAAACGAGTTATCTCCAAGTAAAAAAACAGAATCTATTCATATAATTTAGTCAAAATGTTTACTTTTAGCTTGTAATAAAGATTCTTGGCAAGAATGGATTTATCAACAAAAAAAGTGCACATATCAACATCCTACCCTCGTTAATATTGGTAGCATAAAAAAGGTATTAATAAAATTTATAATAAACAATTTACATAACAAAACCAACAATCCGATAAGACTGAAAAAAAATCTAAAATTTAAGAAAATGAAAAACAAACTAAACTTAAAATTTGGCCTTCTTTTGCTAATGATTATTATTCTTACGTTAATGAGTGCATATTACAATTTTTCGATTGAAAATGATACTGAAAATATTTTGAAAGCCAACTATAACACGCTTGAGTATTCCAGAAACATGCTTCTTTCATTAGACGAAATTAATTCAGATAAAGAAAAAGCGATAGCCAAATTTGAAACCAATCTTACCAAACAGATGGGAAATATTACAGAAATTGGAGAAGATAAAGTGACCCATAATCTGGACAATATTTTTGATTCTTTGAAGAAAAACTGGACTGATGAAAACTTGAAAAACCAAATTCGTCAAAACATTTTTGAAATTTTGAAATTGAATACGGTTGCCATCAAAAAGAAAAGTGATATAGTCAAACATACAGCAGAAACTGCTAATTTTTGGATTGCCATTTCAGGAACATTCTGTTTTTTGATTGCTTTTAATCTTATGATTAATTTGCCCAATAGTATTGCCAATCCAAAAAAGAGCATATCCCAAGCAATAAAACAATAATTTATTATGCAAATCTAAAGGTCTTGTAAAGTATTCCTTAAAAAACAAAACACTATTAAAAGCGATATTCTGGTAAATGTCTCCTGTCCTCGCCCCAACCCATGATTCCCATCAGAAACGATACTTCGGAACTATTTCCCTCAGTAATTAGCAAAGAATACATTGTTGTCCGATAAAAGAGATAACCCCCATTATAATCTATTCATTAACAACACTTTGAAACAACTCGATCCTAGTAGCTTACTTTAAAGATGTTGATTATTGTTAACAGAAAGTCCCGATGGGACTTTAAAACAACTCCAAGAGGAGTGAACTGTTTAATAGACAGTTTATTTTTCATAGGACAACAATGTAAAAAACATAATAATTTTGGAATACCATATAAAATTGCTGCGCCCACACCGTTACAAAACCAAAGAGGCTTCCGAATTAACGAAAGCCTCTTTGCTATATCATAAACCTAATTCGCTTATTCTTTCCAGGTTTTCACAGCAGCGATACGATTATTGGAATATTCCACTTCATTTAGAACGGAATCATTCCAAAAAAACCAGGTACCGACTTTCTCTCCTTTATCATATTTGGCCATCGCGGTTTTATTCCCTTTCAAATCATACGACACCCATTCGCCCTGTAGTTTTCCGTCCTTATAAAAACCCTGTTGTTGGATTTGTCCATTTTCATAATAATACGTTGCTTTAACACGGTTCCCAACAGCTTCTAATGTTGGTTTCGCATTTTGTGCAAAAATCATCCCTGAAATCAACACCGCAACTACGGCTATATATTTTTTCATAATGTGAAATATTAAATTGGTTCTGTATCAAAATTAGGGATTTATTTACATTTAAGAAACAATTTGATAACAATTTAGTAACATCATACGAAAACTTAACATTGGAAATTTGAATTCAATTTAATTCCCATCATTAAAAAATTAAAAATCTCAATTCATTGTTCATAATTAGTCCTAAATTTGCACGCTGCCAAAAAGGCAAACAGAAGAATTAAAAAAAATTGGATCATGTATAGAAGTCATAATTGTGGCGAATTGAACGCCTCAAATATCAATACCGAAGTTACTCTAGCAGGTTGGGTACAAAAATCAAGGGACAAAGGATTTATGAATTGGGTTGATTTACGCGATCGTTACGGAATTACACAACTTATTTTTGACGAAAGTCGTACCGATAAAACCGTTTTTGAACTGGCCAAAACACTGGGAAGAGAATTTGTGATTCAGGTAAAAGGAACCGTGATTGAGCGTGAAGCCAAAAACAAAAACATCCCAACGGGAGACATCGAAATTTTGGTTAGCGAACTTACTATACTCAATGCCGCATTGACCCCGCCTTTCACGATTGAAGATGAAACAGACGGTGGTGAAGACATCCGAATGAAATACCGTTACCTCGATATCCGAAGAAATCCGGTAAAAAACAGTTTATTGTTCCGTCATAAAGTAGCGATGGAAGTACGTAAATACCTTTCTGATTTGGATTTCTGTGAAGTGGAAACGCCTTATTTGATCAAATCGACTCCGGAAGGAGCCCGAGATTTTGTGGTGCCTTCCCGAATGAATGAAGGACAATTTTACGCCTTGCCACAATCACCGCAAACCTTCAAACAATTATTGATGGTGGGCGGCATGGATAAATACTTCCAAATTGTGAAATGTTTCCGTGACGAGGATTTACGTGCCGACCGTCAACCGGAATTCACCCAAATCGATTGTGAAATGGCATTTGTGGAACAGGAAGACATTTTGAATATTTTCGAAGGATTGACCCGTCATTTATTGAAAGAACTGAAAGGAGTTGAAGTTGCTAAATTTCCTCGCATGACCTACGAGCACGCGATGAAAACCTACGGAAATGACAAACCGGACATCCGTTTCGGAATGGAATTTGGAGAACTGAATGAAGTAGCCAAAAGCAAAGAATTCCCCGTGTTTAATGCTGCTGAATTGGTAGTGGGAATTGCTGTTCCGGGAGCAGGAAATTATACCCGTAAAGAAATCGATGCCTTAATTGACTGGGTAAAACGTCCTCAGGTAGGAGCCAGCGGAATGGTGTATGTGAAATGCAACGAAGACGGAACCTATAAATCATCTGTAGATAAATTTTATGACCAAGGCGATTTATCCAATTGGGCCAAAACAACCGGAGCACAAGCCGGCGACATGATCTTTGTACTTTCCGGCCCGGCCGACAAAACAAGAGCGCAATTAAGCGCTTTGCGAATGGAATTGGCAACCCGTTTGGGATTGAGAAAACCGGATGAATTTGCCCCACTTTGGGTAATCGACTTCCCGTTATTGGAATTTGATGAAGAAAGTGGCCGTTACCACGCCATGCACCACCCTTTTACTTCCCCGAAACCAGAAGACATCCACTTGTTGGAAACCGCTCCAGGGAAAGTTCGGGCCAATGCCTACGACATGGTTTTGAATGGAAATGAAATCGGGGGCGGATCGATTCGTATTCACGATAAAACAACACAACAATTGATGTTTAAATACTTGGGCTTTACCGAAGAAGAAGCCAAAGCCCAATTCGGCTTCCTGATGGATGCCTTTCAGTTTGGAGCACCACCACACGGAGGATTAGCTTTTGGACTCGACCGATTGGTGGCGATTCTGGGCGGACAGGAAACCATCCGTGATTTTATTGCATTTCCTAAAAACAATTCCGGGAGAGACGTAATGATTGACGCCCCGTCGGCAATTGATGAATCTCAATTAAACGAATTACATATTAAATTAAACACAATATAGCGAGTGAAAACGTTGAATATCAATATTTCTACAAAATAAAAAGACCAGAATGATTTTCGTATTGTATTAAATATTACATTTGTCTTATTATAAATTATTATTACTATTACAATGCGTACAGGTACAGTTAAATTTTTCAATGAATCAAAAGGTTACGGATTCATTACAGACGAAGAAACAGGAAAAGACATTTTTGTTCATGCATCAGGAATC
>JACCDQ011173902.1_pt1 | contig 17688 bp, 15 predicted proteins | sample 7446031 | NCBI WGS metagenome assembly JACCDQ01 (sample SAMN15323442, study PRJNA562643) | freshwater metagenome | isolation source: river surface water | place: USA:Blue River Watershed | collected 2017-08-17
GTCGAAAAGATCGCGGGACTGGTAAAGCACCAATGCCATACCAGCATATACCGATATGCGGGCAAGGTGATACAAGCCCATGGCCAGGTATTTCCGCTGGCCCTGGAAGAACTGGAAGGGCATGACCCAAACTATAGCGCCACACATGCCCGCGCAATGCAGGCTGCCGGTAACGCCCATGGCCAGTGCTATGATGAGGGTATCCGCGCTCATTATTGTGCCAAATTGATGTCGCTCTGCTGGTAATAGTCTTTGCCGTTCGCATTATAAGAGACCTTCATCGTATACGCTGCACGGGGCAGTTTGTTGCGGTCGATGGTCATTCTGTTCTGCTCCGTTGTGATGTCGAATGTACGGTCGAGGTCCTTGCTCACTGCTGAGTAGAAATGTACGGTACCATGTATCGGCGCGGTCTGAAACTCGGCCGGGAATTCGATGTTCACGGTCTGCTCATTCGCACGTATCACCATAGTGCCTTGCAGTGCAGCCTGGTTGGCGCTGGCATCCAGCACCTGCTGGTATGCTATCTCTTCTTTGTAGTAGTCCTTTGATACGAGGTCGAATTTCTGGCGGCTGCTGGCCACTACCAGTGCGATGATCATACCGGCGAAAGCGGTATACAGCAGTCCTATCTTCCAACCCCAGCCTAATTGCATGTTCATATGAGTGTTGATGTTAGTTGCCTGTGAATGGTCCGAGGAACGAGGTGGATATGGTCGTTATCTTCTGGCCTTGTTCGTAGACGCCTATTTTCAGTGTTGTCTTTCTCTTTTTGATATTCTTCTTGGGCAGGTAGATGAACATAGTACCTGCTGTGGTGCCATCTGGCGGAACAACGAGGTGGTCCTCTCCTACTATCACTATCCGGCCCTCGAAGTTCTCCGGCTTCAGTACTATGTCCTTGCCCTTGAAGGTCTTGTTGAGCGCCTTATAATTATACAGGTTGCTCATCTGGTCGTTAGGCTGCTCCTGGTATAGTTGACCCGGTGTGCGCAGCAGGGTTATGCCTACGTCCGTGCGACTTATGAGCAGCCAGGCCAGCACACCTACCAGTACTGCCATTACCACTGTGTAGGCCTTCATCTTGGTTGTATAGATCCACGGGCGGTTCTTGGCAATGTTGTGTTCAGAAGCGTACCTGATGAGGCCCCTGGGCAAACCGACAGCGTCCATCATATGGTTGCATGCGTCTATACAAGCCGTGCAGTTGGTGCACTCGAGTTGGGTGCCGTTACGAATGTCGATACCAGTAGGACATACCTGCACGCACTGGTTGCAGTCGATGCAATCGCCGATGGTGCGGGTCTCATTCTTACGGAACTTGCCCCTTTCCTCGCCGCGCACATAGTCGTAGGCAACGATCACAGAGTTGCGATCGAGCAGTACACCCTGCATACGGCCGTAGGGGCAGATAACGGTGCACACCTGCTCGCGCAGCCACAGGTAAACGAAGAAAAAGAGCGTGGTAAAAATGGCCAATGCTGCAAATGTGCCCAGGTTCTGGCTCAGTGGCTCGCGTACCAGCTTGAAGAGCTCATCCACACCTATCAGGTAGGCAAGGAATGTATTGGCGATGATGAAACTGATGATCCAGAAGGCGGTCCACTTGGTCACCCTTTTCAGGATCTTTTCTGTGTTCCAGGGAGCATTGGCCAGCAGCTTCTGCTTAGGGGCATCTCCGTCTATCCAGTACTCCACCTTGCGGAAGATCATCTCCATGAAGATGGTCTGGGGGCAGGCCCAACCGCAGAACACGCGCCCGAACACTACGGTGAACAGGGCAATGAACACGATGAACACGATCATGCCCAGCGCGAAGATGAAGAAGTCCTGTGGCCAGAATATCTGGCCGAACAGTATGAACTTCCTTTTAAGAACGTTGAGCAGGAATACGGGATGTCCATCTACTTTTATGAACGGGAGTCCGAAGAACACCACCAGGTAAATGATGGTGAACATATTCCGGAGGTTGTATAACCGCCCTGCTGGTTTTTTGGGAAATACCCAAAGACGTTTTCCCTTACCGTCGACTGTTGCTATCTTATCTCTGAACGATTCCGGCTTCACATGATTGCCTGGTAAGTTTTCCATTTTTCGTTATTTGGCAGCCGCAACAGAATCTGCTTTGGGCTCTGCGGTGGCTACTGGGTTGCTAACTTCTGTGTACAGATCGCCTTGTGGCGCTTTTGGGGCTGCGGGGGTAGTACCTTTCAGTGAGCGGATGTAACTGGACACCTGCTGTATCTGCATCGGCGACAGGTCGTCTTTCCAGCTCTTCATACCCTTATCCTGCCAGCCATATTTCACTGACTTGAACACATCCTTGATGCTACCACCATGGATCCAGTAATTATCGGTAAGGTTGGGGCCCACGCCACCGCCACCATCGGCAGCATGGCAGGCCACACAATTCTTAGTGAACACTTCCTTACCGGCAGCCAGCGCAGCTCCGTCGGTCAGGGCGGTCACACTGCTCTCGTCCACTTTGTTGGCGGCACCGGCCAGGTAAGCCGCTTTCTCATCCTCGCCACGCTGCATCTCTACTACGAACTCTTCGTGCTGGCTCAGGCCATCATGTGATACGTGATAATGGTAGATGTATATGATACCGATAACGATGGTCAGATAGAAACCGTATTTCCACCAGGGAGGGAGGCTGTTGTCCAGCTCCTGTATGCCATCGTAGTTGTGGTCCAGCAGTATCTCTTTTTCCTGGTCTGCACGCTTGGCTGCATTGAAGGTATCCCAGAACCAGCTTTCCTTCACCACGGCACCCTTGGCGTCCGTTTCCGGCTTGCGCCTGATGACGTTCAGCAGGCGATTGATGTTCACAGCTAATGCAAATATAACTGCCAGCTCCAACCCTATAACGATCAACAGTGTATAGAACTCATCCAGTGGAATACCATCTATCGACTGTGCCACAGCCGGGGCTGCCTCATCGGCGCCGAACGACAGGAAGGGCAAGAACGAAAGTAGTACCAGCAGCACAGCGCCTATCTTACTTGTTTTTGCTTCCTTCTCGTCCCTGTTCATCTTCCGCACCACTTTACCCAGCTGGCTGAGAATGCTGGCCAACATGCCAATGACAAACAAAAGGATCAGCACCAGGCTCACCAGCGAGAAGAGCGTTGTATTCACGCTGTCGCTCTTAGACGCTGCGGGGTCTGCAGCAAAAGCGGTTGTCAAGGTGGTCATTGCCAGTAATGAGAGTGCGGTTTTTTTATTTATTGCTTGCATGTTGCCAGTTATTTTTTGTTTATACCTTATTGGTTCTCGTTTTCCGGGAAGGGGATCCTTTTCATGGAAGTGATGTAGTTCTTATTCGCCTTGAAGGCCCATGTGGCCACTGTCAGGAAGAACAGGAAGAAGATCGCGAGGGACGTCAGTGGGAATATACCCACACCGGTTATCGTCTCCAGGTAGTGTATGAATTTCATATAAAGCGGTTATTTGTTTGCTGTTTTCTGAGAGAGCTTGATGTCTGTGCCTATGCGTTGCAGGTAGGCTATCACCGCTACTATCTCTTTGTTGTTCTTGATAGATATCTTATCCTTCTCCAGGTTGCCCACGATAGTGGTGGCCTGTTGTGCGAGGTCAGCATTTGCCTGGTGGTCATAGTTCTCAGGATATGGTACACCGAGGGTCATCATTGCCCTGATCTTGCCAGCGGTAGACGAGGTGTCGATATCGTTGGTGAACAGCCACGGATAGTTAGGCATGATAGAACCCGGAGATACGCTGGATGGCTCATACATGTGGTTGAAGTGCCAGCTATCTGGGTACTTGCCGCCTACGCGGGCCAGGTCCGGACCTGTGCGCTTGCTACCCCACTGGAAGGGGTGGTCATATACGAACTCACCTGCCTTGGAGTATTCACCGTAGCGTATCACCTCGCTCCTGAATGGCCTTACCATCTGGCTGTGACATACGTAGCAACCTTCACGGACATAGATGTCGCGGCCCTGCAGCTCAAGCGGAGTATAAGGCTTCACGCTGGCTATGCTCGGGATGTTGGACTTCACCATGAATGTGGGCACCATCTCTATGATACCACCTATCATCACGGCTATTAGGCTCCATACCAGCATCTGCACCGGCCTGCGCTCTATCCAGCTATGCCAGTGCTGCTTGCCATGAGGCACATATACCTTGGCCAGCGCCGGTGCTTCAGCAGGTTCTTCGTCCAGTACGTTACCGGCCTTTATGGTCTTGTACAGGTTGTAGCACATGATGAGCGCACCTATGAGGAACAGCACACCACCCACGCCACGCATAGCATAGAAAGGAGCCATCTGCTTCACTGTGTCCATGAACTGGTACTTCAGCGTGCCTTCCGGTGTGAACTCTTTCCAGGCAAGGCTTTGCATGAAGCCGGCCCAGTACATCGGCACCACATAGAATACGATGCCGAGTGTACCGATCCAGAAGTGACGGTTAGCCAGTTTTACTGAGTACAGCTGTGTGCGGAATATCTTTGGTATCAGGTAGTACAGGATACCGAAGGTGAGGAAGCCGTTCCAGCCGAGCGCGCCAACATGTACGTGAGCGATGGTCCAATCGGTGAAGTGACTGATAGCGTTCACGCTCTTGAGGCTCAGCATCGGGCCTTCGAAGGTGGCCATACCGTAAGCTGTAACCGCTACCACCATGAATTTCAGAACAGGGTCGGTACGTACCTTGTCCCATGCACCGCGGAGTGTGAGCAGGCCGTTCAGCATTCCACCCCACGATGGAGCGATCAGCATCACAGAGAATACAGTACCCAGTGATTGAGCCCAGTCGGGCAGCGCAGTGTACAGCAGGTGGTGAGGACCGGCCCAGATGTAGATGAAGATCAGCGCCCAGAAGTGGATGATAGAAAGACGGTAAGAGTATACAGGCCTGTTGGCTGCCTTGGGCATGAAGTAATACATGAGGCCCAGGTAAGGAGTAGTAAGGAAGAACGCGACTGCGTTGTGGCCATACCACCACTGCACCAGCGCATCCTGCACTCCCGCATACCAGGAGTATGATTTCAGCAGGCTCACCGGTATCTCTATAGAGTTAACGATATGCAGCATAGCCACTGTAACGAATGTGGCGATGTAGAACCAGATGGCCACATACAGATGACGCTCCCTGCGCTTGAGGATGGTACCGAACATGTTCCATCCGAAGGCCACCCATACCAATGCTATCAAAATGTCGATAGGCCACTCCAGCTCTGCATACTCTTTACCGGTGGTGTAGCCCATGAGCAGCGTAAGCGCTGCCAGCACTATGATGGATTGCCAGCCCCAGAAATGGAACTTGCTCAGCTTGTCGCTGAACATGCGGGCCTTGCAGAGGCGCTGCAAGGAATAATAGACCCCCATGAAGATACCATTGCCGACGAAGGCAAAGATCACCGCATTGGTGTGAATGGGGCGCACACGTCCGAACGACGTAGGCCCTGTACCGAAGTTGAGCGACGGATATACGAGCTGAAAGGCAGCCAATATACCGGCCAGCATGCCCACTACACCCCAGATGATGGTAGCGTAGGCAAACCACTTGACGATCTTGTTGTCATAAAGGAATTTGTCGTTCTGCGTAGGTACCGCTTCGAATTCTAAGTTCATATCCGGGTAAATTATTTTTTACTTGTTTGGGGATCATTGTCGAACAGCATGCGCAGTGCTGCGCCATCCCTGTCCGCGTACTGGTCTGAGTAGACGCTCCAGATGAACGCCCCTAAGAACGAGGCGGCTACCAGGATGCTGACGATGACCAATACCACTAAGGCACTCATATGCTAATTGTTTCGACAAAACTATCTCCCGTTCAGGGGCCTGCATATGACGATGCTCAAATCACAACATGATCATGGTCATCTTTCTGTCATCGCGATCGACAAGACATAATGAGGAACGCCCCGGAGGAGGGCGTTCGTGGGTCAATGGTTCCAGAAAAGACTATGAAGCAGACAAAGAAGGTGATCTGTATATCAGATATTGTGTACCCGCAACCCTTTGCGCCAGGCGTAGAGGTTGCTGAGTCCACTGGAGATAATAACGATGCTCAGGGTGCTGCAGGGCATCAGTATGGCAGCCGTCACTGGCTCCATCAGCCCCTGCATGGCAATGGCGAGGCCGACCATATTATATAATATAGAAACAACGAAACTAGCCCTTATCACCACTGCCGAGTAGCGTGCCAGTTGCAGCAGTGCGGGTAGCTGTGGCATCTCTGCAGCATTCAGTATCGCGTCGCAGGCGGGGGTAAAGTTGTTGACGTCCTCTGCCAGTGTGATGCCCACATTACTTTGCTGCAATGCGCCGGCATCATTGAGGCCATCGCCTATCATAATGACGCGGTCGCCACGCTGCTGCAGTTGTTCAATGTAAGTGAGCTTGTCCACCGGCTGTTGCTCGAACAGCAGCTTACTGTTACGGCTGAAGAGTTTTTCGAGCACGGGCCGTTGTTTGTCATTATCGCCCGACAACAGTGACATGCGATACCTGCCGCCCAGCGCCTGCAAAACCTGAGGCATGCGCGGCCTGAGCCCCGGCTGCACATAGAATGCGGTCAATGCCTCGCCGATACGCACGAAGAAGGTAGCCTTGTCGGCAATGGCTGCTGGGGCGTTCACAAATTGACGGGATCCGATCTTCACGGTCACATCCCCTGCCTTTGCCTCCAGACCTTTACCGGGTAGTTCTTTCCAGGCATCCAGCTCCATAGCTTCGCGAGCACCCAGCCAGCGGGTAAGGGCCACGCTGTTGGGATGATTGCTCTGGCGGGCAACAGAGTGCACCAGTGTCTTCTCATCGTCGGTCAGCTCGTGGCCAGTCACAGAAATGCTCACATCGTTCTGCCCCGTGATGGTGCCTGTCTTGTCGAACACGATATGGTCGGCGCTGGCCACTTCCTCTATCACGGTGGCATCGCGCAGAAAGAAGCCATTCAGCCCGAAGATGCGGAGGATATTACTATTGGTGAACGTAGCGGCCAGCAGCAGTGCACAGGGGCAGGCCACTATCAGCATGGCCGATACGCTGGTAATGATGCGCGAAGGATCGTTGAATGCCCAGTAGAGCACCGTAAGGGACGCCAGGCCCAGCAGTATCGCCGTAAAGTACTTGCTCAGCACATGGATGATGCTCTGTTTGTCGTTGGCCTCGGTCTTATTCTTCTTAAAGGCGTGGTGGTTCCAGAGAGAGGTAAGATAGCTGGCCGCTATAGGCTTCACTATCTGTATCATCAGCTCCTCGCCCTTCTGCTTGCCGCCGGCATATACCATCTCATGCTGCTTCACTTTCACAGGCTCGGCCTCGCCGGTCACAAAGCTGTAGTCTATGAGGGCATTGTGGTTCAGCACCAGGCCATCGGCGGGTATTATCTCTTCGTGGTGCAGCACCAGTATATCGTTCTGCTTCAGGTCTTGCAGCTGCTTGCTCACCACCCCTCCATCTGTGCAAACATTCACCGCCAGCGGAAAGTATGCTTTATAATCGCGGGTAAAAGAAAGTGACTTATAGGTGCGCTCCTGCAGCACGCGGCCCGCCAGCATGAAGAATACGATGCCACTCATGCTGTCCAGGTAACCAGCACCCGTACCGGTCAGTATCTCGTACACGCTACGGGAGAAGGTAATGATCAGCGCCAGTACTATCGGCGCATCAATGTTGAGTATCTTTTGTTTCAGGCCAGCCCATGCAGCGCTGTAGAACTCTGCTGCGCTGTAAAAGAACACCGGCAATGACAGCACCAGGTTCAGGTAACGGAACAAGTGTGTATACTGCGCACCGATACCAGCATTCCCTGAAAGGTACTCGGGGAAGCTCATCATCATGATATTGCCAAAGCAGAAACCAGCAATACCTAAGCGGATGACACGCCGGCGATCCAGCGAGCTCTTGGGCTTTGCGGCAGCATTCTCCAGGCTTATGTAAGGTTCGTATCCTATGGTGGTCAGCAGTTCCACCACTTTCCGCAGCGTTGTCTTTTCCTGCGAGAAGTGGATGGTTATCTCCTTGGCCGTGAAGTTCACCCTGCTCTCCGTTACACCTGCATCCAGGCGGTCCAGGTGCTCCAGCAGCCACAGGCAGGAGCTACAGTGGATGGAAGGCAGGTAAAGGGTGACAATGGCCAGGTTGCCATTGTTGAACTGGTAAAGCTTAGCGGCGATGTCTTTATTGTCCAGGAATGCATATTTGTCATTCCTCACCGCCTTTATCTGTGAAAGTCCGGGATGTGACTGCAACTCATAATAGTTGCAGAGCCCGCCCTCATTGATGATCTCGTAAACGAGCTTGCAGCCGTCGCAGCAGAAGTACTTATCGGCTATAGCTATCTTATCTGTGAGGCACTGGGTGCCACAGTGATAACATACCGGCAGTGTCTTTGCGCGCCTGGCCGTTATGGGCGATGCTATTTCACTTACCGCCTGCATTGATGGATCTTTGTGCTTCCACGATCTTAGGTGCCAGGAAGTTGTGCTCCAGGAAGAAGAGCTCTGTCATGTGCATCTCTAACAGGGCCATCCTGTTGCGCAGTATCCTGTATTCGTCCGGGAACATGGTCTGAGAATAAAGAGGCAGAGTGGTCAGGCGCAACTTGTTGAGCGCCTTTTTCATCAGCTCATTCGATATCATCAGCCCTGTCACATGCGCATCGTGGTTCAGTTTACAACTGCCAGAGCAGTTGCCGCAATCGTGGCTCGACGCCACCTTTTCCGTCAGCTCATGTATGTAAGGGACAAAAACGCTCTTACGGTTCTTTATATATAGTATGATCTCTGCTATTACCTCATGGCACTGCTGGGCATACTCCGACGCCTCATTGTCTGTTTCCAGCCTGCTCACCTTCTCCGCCTGCGACATTGCATTGTTGCAAAGCGTTTCTATAGAGTTATAGCAGTCGTCCACTAGTTTCTGGGTGAGAGGTTCCAGGCCATCACTGACATATTGCTCATATTTTCCACCGGTCATATCTGTAGCCATTTACACAAAAGTAGTGGGACATGACACCCTAAAAAATGATCTAGGTCAGCCAAATGCGTGACAAAAGTTAACGTCCCGTTGTTGGGAGCAGCCGCGAACTAACCGTCGTCATGTCCTGCTGACCGTAAAACACTAAATTCGCGGCCCATATCGAGGAACATCAATGATATCAGAAAAACAGCTAATAGAACGCAGCGGTAACAAGTGTGAACTCTGCGGCTCGGCCAGCAACCCTGGCATATACGAGGTGCAGCGCCCGTCCGGCAGTACCGAGGACGGCATTATCATGGCTTGCACCAAGTGCCGGCAGCAAATAGACAAAAAAGAAGAACTGGACAGCGCCCACTGGCAATGCCTCACCACCAGCATGTGGAGCGAGGTGCCAGCCCTACAGGTGGTATCCTGGCGGATGCTCAACAGGCTGAAGCATGAGAGCTGGGCCGCCGATGCCCTGGATATGATGTACCTGGACGATGACCGCCTTGCCTGGGCAAAGGCCACTGGCGACCATGAGAACGACGGCAGCGTGGACCTGCACAAGGACTGCAATGGCGCAGTGCTGCAGACCGGCGATACCGTGGTGCTGACGAAGTCGCTGGATGTAAAAGGCACCACCCTCAATGCCAAAATGGGCACCGTGGTGAAGAACATTCGCCTGGTGGAGGACAATACGGAACAAATAGAAGGTAAGATAGAAGGCCAGGTGATAGTGATCCTGACCAAGTACGTGCGGAAACAGGGAGCCTGACAGTAGCGGTTGAAAAGCAGGTCTTTTTATTTTATCTTCGTATGGATCGCCACGCCATGCGGCGGTGAGTAACCATCGTTCACCAGAAAAAGAAAATAAATTGGCCAATACACCCGACATCAAGGGCGGTGAGGTAGCTACCTTCTCCGTGACCGTGAATGGCGCAGCCATACCGGATACCTGCACCGTCCGCTCCATCTTTGTAGAAAGCAAGGTGAATAGCCTACCCAGCGCGCGCATAGAGGTGCTGGCCGGCGACCCCGCCCAGGCAGACTTTGCTATCAGCAGCTCTGCTACATTCGTTCCTGGGGGAAAGATCAGGATCTATGCCGGCTATGATAGTAATAACAGCCGCATATTCGAGGGCATCATTACGGGCCAGTCGCTCAAGGCCAGCCAACGCTTTGGTTCTTTGCTGGAGGTGCTATGCGACGACCCAGCCATCGGCATGACAGTGGGCCGAAAAAGCGCCACTTTCGCGAACAAGACCGATAGTGATGCCATGACCGCCATTATAGGCACTTATGCAGGCCTCACAGCAAAAGTGACCGGTACAAACACTGTTTTTCCGCTGCAGGTACAATATTATGCGTCCGACTGGGACCTCATTCATTCCCGTGCAGAGGCTAATGGAATGCTGATGACCACTGCCAATGGCACAGTGACCGTGGCGCCACCGGATGCTGACACTACCTCGGTCCTCACCGTTACTTATGGTAATGACCTGCTGGACATGGACCTGTCATTGGACGCCGTAGGGCAGTTGTCGTCGGTATCTGCCAGATCATGGGATCCTGCGCAGCAGGCCGTTATATCCGCGCAGGAGAGCATGTCCTACCAGGGGCCGGGCAACCTGTCATCGAAGAAACTGGCGCAGGTGGCCGGGCCTGAGGACTTTCAGTTGCAAACCACGGCGGCGCTTACTTCCGCTGAACTCGATACATGGGCAAAGGCCCGGCTGATGCGGTCGGCCTACTCCAAGATAAAAGGTCATGTATCTGTAATGGGTACCAGCCTGGCGGTAACCGGCAAATACCTCACATTGCAGGGCGCGGGCGACCGCTTCAATGGCGACCATTTCATTTCCGGCGTGGCCCACACGATGGAGGATGGCAATTGGGTCACCAAGATATCTTTAGGGCTCACTCGATCATCGTCGGGCCAACAAACCCCCACCATGGCGCCTCCGGCATCGGGGTTGCTGCCGGGCGCTCGCGGGCTGTTCACCGGCACCGTAAAACAGGTACATGACGACCCTGATAGCCAATACCGTATCCTGGTAGACCTCCCGCTTTTCGACAGGAATGGCAGCAGTGTATGGGCGCGCATGGCTACCTTCTATGCCAGCAATGGCGCCGGTGCTTTCTTTATGCCGGAGGTAGGTGATGAAGTGCTGGTAGCCTTCCTCAATGAAGACCCGCGCTACCCTATGATACTGGGGAGTCTATATAGCAACTCGAAACACAAACCAGACAGCACGCTGGCACCTGATGCGCAGAACAGTACAAAGGCGCTGTTCACCAGATCTGGTATGCAGGTCCGTTTCGATGATGTGAAGAAGACACTCACGCTATCTACACCTGCGCATAATACATTGGTGTTGGACGATGACGGGCAAAGAGTAACGATAGCGGACCAGAATGGGAATAAGGTCGTCCTGTCGGCATCGGGCATAGACCTCTCCAGCACGAAGAACATCAATATCTCTGCCGACCAGAACGTGACCATAAAGGGTACACAGGGCGTCTCGATCAACTCAGCCGCCGGGGATGTGCAGGTAAGTGGTATGAACATCAAAGAAACAGCACAGTCGCAATACACCGCCCAGGGCAGTATGACTGCCACTGTGCAGGGCGGCGCAACACTTACCCTCAAGGGTGCGATGGTAATGATAAACTAAACGATATGCCACCAGCAGCAAGACTTACTGACTTCCACGAGTGCCCGATGCAAACACCTGCGGTACCGCCTATACCCCATGTAGGCGGGCCTATCGTAGGCCCTGGCGAACCAACTGTACTCATAGGCGGTCTGCCAGCCGCAAGGGTAGGAGATATGCTTGTATGTGTGGGACCGCCTGACACTATAGTCAAAGGCTCATCAACAGTGATGATAGGTGGAGTACCTGCCGCGCGTATGGGGGATCAGACGGCCCACGGCGGCCAGATAATGCTGGGTGCATTCAATGTCATGATCGGCGGATAGCCATCTCGCTTTCGCCACTGCCCAGTTCGGCGGTTATCATCTCCTGCCATCTCCGTTGTTCGGCCAGGTTGGTACCATGGCTGGTCTCCCGTTCGTAGGCTTGCTGACGAGCCTCGTATTCATTACTGAGGTCGGCGTAGGTCTTCATTAATTCCTCTTTTACTGATGCTGAGCCCAGATCTATTGTGCCCACCAGTGAGCGCAACTTGCGCGTATAGAGCTCACACAGGTCAAAGTGGCCCTGCTCATGCGCCAGTATGGAGCCGATGCGTGCATCTTCTTTTACCCATGAGCGGTTAATGTAGAATGAATTGTAGACGGTCACCTGTGGCTGGCCATCTGGATCGTTGTCCAGCGAGAACCCGATACTGCAGCAGGTTGCTGCTGCCGAGGCCTCGTCCGGCGCGGCCACGGGCCCTTTAAAGTCGCTCCAGGCTAGCTTGCGGTGCTCGGTCCAACTGAACCGGTCAGTAATGGGAACACCTTCGGGGATACGCTCCTTGCTCTTTACCTGGAAACTATAAAAACAGGTGAGCATACCAATAAAGAGATACTTGCTCCTTCTCCGCACACGTTCTTTCCTGCTCCTCTTGCTCATGCACATAAAATTAGGGAAAAAAGTTCCCCGTTCCCCTCGCCCATTTGCAAGAGTTGGCCTGATTTAACACTTCCGAAATAATGTTAAAAAACTTTAAGAGCCCTTTCCCGGGTTGTCATCTATGCCTCGTTGAAATACAATCTCTTTGGCCCAAAATGCCCGTCCACGGCCACTTTCAGCCAGCGTTAAAGAAATCTTTATGCCCCCTGTATCAGCCGTCGGTAGCACGACTTTTGCGGTACATATCCTGAGCTTATTGGCGAGATCTTCTAACGAAAAAAACAAGATGATATGAAACGGCTAGTTTTAATTTCAGCATGCCTCGCCGCTGCATCATTCACCTTCGCACAGCAGCAATGTGTGAAGACAGCGGTGAGCCTGTCGGGGGACAAAGTTACCCTGACCACGAGTGGCGCAAAGTCGGAAACAGCCCGGCAAAATTTCGTGTACTACGAAAAGAAGCGCCTCAGGAAACACGATTCGGCCATTACACTTCCGGGGGTGGCAGCACAATATCCTTCCGAGCCACTGATGCTCAGCGATGAGAAGGATGTAAAGCCGGTACCTGAGAAGTATAATGTGTCTGTTGGCCTGCCGCAACGAAGTATGGAGGCCTGCCCGGATTCTTCTGTTACCCTGTCCACTTCACTCAATGTAGAACGTGTATCGGACTTTACAGGGAACTACCCCGGCAGCACCACAGAACCCAGCTATACTAAGGTGACCAAGCACCAGTATAAGATGGCGGCCCGCAAGAAGAGGAAGATAGAGCGGAAGGAAGAAAAGATAGCCCGCAAGGCAGAGGTGAATGTTGAGGTACGATCAACAGAAGCCGTTGCAAGCAATGATAAATATTAACTGACCTTAAAAACATCAATGTTATGAAACGACTGTTTTTGATCGCAGCATCAGTGATGCTTGCATGTGCCTCCTTTGCTCAGGCAGGCTCCAATGCACTTTTCCAATTCAGGAATGGCGAAGAACCGAAAGATGTGAGCAGGCTGGGAACGGCGCCTGAGTTTCCGTTCATTGCCAACAAGTCATCTGCAGCGCAAGTTTACCGTACCCTCAAAGCGCACGCCGACGACAATACAGAGACCATGGACCATATGAACGGTCTGCTGCGCCAGATAGGCTACGCTAACGGTGTGCGCGACCTCGAACCCGGCGACGTGACCGAAGCAAGTGTGGCACCCGGCACTGTGGGCAATATGGGTAGCCGTGGTTATGAATATGACCTGTACCGTTTGCAGGGAGACGCATCAGAGTTCAGGGCGTGGAAGATAGCAGCCAATGGTGGCAACAGGAATGGAGCACTTTATTTCTTTGCCAAGTGTGGTAATGCATTCTACCCACGACAGGAAGCCCGCACTGCATGTATCAATGTACCTGTAGACGTGAAGCCTGACGTGAACCAGATAACCCTGCCTGCCAGCGGCAGCAAAGTGACCACGGAGAACAAGACCTATGTGTACTATGCCCGCAAGCGTCACAAGAAGGACGACCAGGCATTCCCTGTCGCCGGGCTGAATGCAGAATATCCGTCTGAACCCCTGGAGGTGCGTATGGACAAGAATATGAGCATCAGGCCAGAGACCTATACCGTATCGGTAGGCAATGCCAGCAATGACGTGACCGCCTGCCTGAACAGGACCGTGGAACTCACCGCTAATGTGAACGTGGAAAAGACCTCCACTTATACCGGTGACTATCCTAATAATACCCATGCCAACTACCAGGAGGTATCGAAGAGGCACTATAAGATGATAGCCCGTAAAATGCGCAACGCTGAAAGGAAAGCCAATAAGATCGCCAGGAGGACTGGCCAGCCCGTAGTAGTAAAGAGGGCATAAGGCCATAGAATGATCAGAACTGGTTACGGAGCGGTCCACAGCAAAAAAAGCGTGGACCGCTTCTTTTTGCAGGAACGTGATCTGCCAGCAGCAGCGAAAAATATGGATCATTCTCTGTTTATCTATATTTTTGCCCGCATTATATCTTCCTAAGATCTCAGTTGATGATGAACTCTGCCGAACAACAAATGTCCAGCGCCGATGCGGTCTTCTGGAAAGCGTCGAGGTATGCGGTCATAGCCCTGCCCATCGTTATCTTCCTTTCGTTCGTTCAGCAGCATGCTATCAATATGCCTTTCTGGGATGACTATGACGCCATCCTTGACTTCCTGATCCAATACAAGCGTGCTGGCCTTGCAGACAAAATGAAGTTGCTCTTCGCACAGCACAATGAGCACAGGATATTTATGTCCAATGTGGCTTATGTAGCCTACAAAGGTCTTTTCGGCACTATCAACTTCCGCAATATCATTTTCATCGACGCCGGTATACTCATCGGGCTTTATTTGCTGCTCGTTGCGCTTATCAGGAAATTGCTCCCCACTTTCTGGCTGGTGGCATCCCTGGCACTCAGCATCTGCATCTTCGACATCAACAACTACGAGAATGCGAACTTCGCAATGGCGGGCATGCAGAACTTCGGGATATTCCTGCTGTTCGTGGGTAGCTTGTTCCTGTATAGCAGGGACAGCAAGAAGTATATCCCCTTCGCGGCCCTGCTGCAAGTGATCAGCGTCTTCTCCAGTGGCAATGGCATCCTTTGTTCCTTCTTTATCATGCTATATACCCTCTTTCTGCGGGACAAGGCTAAAATGTATATATCTATCGCCTGCCTACTCATATTCACACCAATGTACTACGTGGGTTATGAGAAGCCTACGTCCGGCTTCTTCACTCTCGACCCTTCCAAATTCCTCCCTTACTTCCTTCATGCTATCGGTGCCCATTTCAGCCGTACCTACGGCCTGGTCGCCGGCATTGCTTTGATGATGGGTCATGTGCTCGTATTACCGGTACGCTTCAAAGGCGGCTTCGAGATAAAGAAAGAAGCGCTCATTTTGCTCATCATCGCCGCGTTCGCTTTTGCATCCATGGGCGTCATGGCCATATTCCGTGGCAATATGCCGTTGGCCGGCGCTTACTCCAGCAGGTATTTCATCTACTCGCATCTGCTGGTGGCTCTGTTCTTTGTTTTCCTGCTGCTGAAGCTAGAGGGCCGTGGACCGCAAACGACCGTCGCATCCGCCGGCATTGTGGTGTTACTGGCGCTTTATGCAAAGAACTACAACGAGGGCAAGGAGGGATTCAGTTGGATATATCATAAAGTGAAAGATTCGCTCTACGCCTACCCCGAGACCGGCACAGAACGGGCAAGGCGCATCACCACTGAGGCATGTCAGTTAAATATTTACTGCATCGAAAAAGAACGCATAAGATAAATTAAGCGTAATTTTGCTCCCCGGCAAACGGTTAATATAACTGACGTGAGTAATATTTCAATTCTTGTAACAGGCGGCTGCGGCTTCGTAGGGTCGAACCTGTGCCTCCTGATCAAGGAAAAATATCCTGCATATACCATCGTTGCGCTGGATAACCTGAAGCGACGCGGGTCGGAACTGAACCTGCCCAAGCTGAAAGCAGCGGGCATCGAGTTCATCCATGGCGACATCCGTAACCCGGAGGACCTGCAGCTCGATCAGCAATTCGACTACATCATCGACGCAGCGGCCGAGCCATCTGTAATGGCCGGCATGGGCGCTATGCTCAGCTATGTCATCAATACCAACCTGACAGGGACCATCAACACACTGGAACTGGCGGCCCGCACAGGCGCTAAGTTCATTTTCCTATCGACCAGCCGGGTATACCCTATAGAATACCTGGAAAACGTAAAATATACCGAGGGCGCCACCCGCTTTGAGCTGGCGGCCGACCAGGTGATACCCGGTGTAAGCCAAAAGGGCATCAGCGAGGCCTTCCCCCTGGACAAGGCACGCTCTGTATATGGCACCACCAAGCTGGCTTCTGAGCTGCTGGTAGAAGAATTCCGCGAGTTCTTCGATGTAAAATATGTGATCAACCGTTGTGGCGTTATCGCCGGCCCGCACCAGATGGGCAAGGTAGACCAGGGCGTTATCACGCTTTGGGTGGCACGCCACTATTGGGGCAGGGACGTAGCTTACTTTGGTTATGGCGGCACGGGCAAGCAGGTGCGCGACGCCCTGCACATCTGGGACCTTTTTGACCTGGTAGACTATGAGCTGCACAACTTCGACGCTGTGAACGGCAAGGTGATGAATGCAGGCGGCGGCCTTTCTTCCAGTGTATCGCTGCAGGAACTGACGGCGATATGCGCTGAGGTGACCGGCAATAAGGTGGGCGCAGCCTCCGTTATGGAGAACCGCAAGGGCGACATCCCGCTGTATATAACTGATAACACCCGCATCACAGAGTTGACCGGCTGGGCGCCCAAACGCAACATAAAAGATATCATTACCGATACCTATAACTGGATACACAAGAACGAACAGCAACTAAAACCTATATTAAACGCATAAGAGATGAATATTGCAGTAGTAAGCGGCTCTAACGGGCTCATTGGCAGCGAAAGCGTTAGCTTCCTTTCAGAAAAGATGGACCTCGTGGTGGGTATAGACAATGACCAGCGTGCCTATTTCTTTGGCCCGTCGGCATCTACCCAATGGAACAGGAGCGTGCTGGAAAGCAAATACAGCAACTACAAGCAATATAACAGTGACATACGCGACTATTCGGCGATGGAGACCATATTCAAAGAATATGGCAACGACATCAAGATAGTGGTGCATACCGCAGCGCAGCCCAGCCACGACTGGGCAGCAAAGGAGCCGATAACTGACTTTACCATCAACGCCAACGGCACACTGAACCTGCTGGAACTGACCCGCCTGCACTGCCCGAAAGCGGTATTCATCTTTACCTCTACTAACAAAGTATATGGCGATACGCCTAACTTCCTGCCACTGGTGGAACTGGACAAACGCTGGGAAATAGACGAAAGTCATCCTTACTTCAAGGAAGGGATCGATGAGGCTATGAGCATCGACAACTCCAAGCACTCCGTTTTCGGCGCCTCAAAAGTGGCTGCAGATGTAATGGTGCAGGAGTATGGCAAATATTTCGATATGCACACAGGCGTGTTCCGCGGTGGCTGCCTTACAGGACCGCAACACTCAGGTGCGCAGCTCCACGGCTTCCTGTCTTACCTGATGAAGTGTGCCATTACCAAGGACCACTACACCATCTTCGGCTACAAGGGCAAGCAGGTGCGCGATAACA
>JACCDQ010226939.1_pt1 | contig 17684 bp, 14 predicted proteins | sample 7446031 | NCBI WGS metagenome assembly JACCDQ01 (sample SAMN15323442, study PRJNA562643) | freshwater metagenome | isolation source: river surface water | place: USA:Blue River Watershed | collected 2017-08-17
CCCAGCAAGGCCGTCAGCTGGCGCCAACGGTCCAGCAGCTTCCATTCGCCACTGGCCGCCTTGACCGATTCAATGCCGTCGATGGCCTCGATCAGCAAACCGTTCTTGCGGTTCGATTCGGCCATGTGAATGCCGGCAGAGCGCTCGATCGGCTTGCGAAACGACCATCCCACCGCCATCGACAGCGGCACCATCAGCAGCGGGACCAACGCCACCTGCCACGAAATCAGCCCCATCACCAGCACAAAAAACATTGCAAAGGGTGCATCGGCCAGGATGAACAGGGTTGACGATGTCATGAAGTTGCGCACCGATTCGAAATGCCGAATCTGAGAGGCAAACGTGCCCACCGTGCGAGGTCGGGCATCCATGCGGATGTCCAGCGCTTTGCCAAAAAACACCGCCGACAATTCCTGGTCGATCATCTTGCAGGCCCGGTCCACCAGGTGCGCACGCACTTGCTTGAGCAGCAACTCCAGCCCAATGCCCAGCAGCGCCCCGACAGTGAGGACCAACAGTGTCGAATAGCCCCTGGTGGGCACCACACGGTCATAGACCTGCATGCTGTACATCGCCCCCACCAGCCCGAGAAGACTCAGCAAAAAGGTGGCGAGCACCGCGTCGGTGAAGGCGCTGCGGTAGCGGCGAATGGAAAACACAAACCAGTCGGCCGCCGTGCGCGGCGCCTGCGGATGCCCAGCCATCGCTTCCACTTGCACCTTCAGGTCCAGCAACGACCCTCTGGCCAGTTCGTGCGCAGGCACGGTCAGGTGGCGACCGTGGGCGTCTTCGGCCTTGCAGCCGCCATCGCTCAGACGCCCATACAACAGCAATGAACGACCGTCCTCCCCCAACCACAGCAAGGGAAAGTGCCTCTTCTGCAATGCCTGCAGCATCAGCACCCGTGCACCAGCCGCTGGGAAATGCGCGTTCCACCGCTCCTGCGCCTGCTGGGCCGGCGTCAAGCCCGACAGCCGCACACCATCGGCGTTCTGGTCGAGCATGCCAAATCGGAACGCCGGTATCGCATGGCCCTGCAGCGCGGCCAGACGCGACAGCAATGTGGCCAAAGCCGCATCCTGCAAAGAAGAGGACGGCAAAGAAATTGTTTCAGTCATGGATTGCCGTGAGCGCATCGCTGCGCAGTTCACCCGTCTGGAGCATCAGCCGCACCTGGGCCTGCTGCAGGCCGTATTGCATGTCGGCCAGGTTGTAGAGTGCATTGGTTTTTTCTCGCTGGGCGTTGAGCACGTCCAGCCAGTTCTTGCGGCCGATCTGGTATTGCCGCAGATACGACTCCACCACCTCGGCAGCGCCTTGCAGCAGCATGTGCGCGGGCTCCAGCTGATCAGCCATCGCATCGAGTTCGGTCAGGGTGGACTTCAGTTGCGCCTCAATATTGAGCTGGATGGCGCCGACCTCCGAGCGCACGGCCTCCAGACGAGCCACAGCCACCTGCTTGTTGCTCAACGCACTCAGACCCGCGCCCGGCGTGTATTGCAAGCTCAAGTAGGTTTTTTCCGGCAACTGCCCGTAATACAAAGAACCCCAAGTGCGCTGATAGCCCGCCACCAGATTGGGCATGGCCTGCGCCTGACTCACGGCGATCTGGGCCTCGGCAGCCTCGATCTGGGCCTGCAGCCGACGCAACGCGGCAGAAGTCTCCAGGGCACGTTCGAGCATGTGCGCTTCAGACGCAGGACGTGTGAAGACAATGGCTTTGGGCGCAACAATCGGCCCCACGGCCTCACCTGCCCACTGCTGCAATGTGACGCGCGCCGCATTGCGTTGGCGCGTGATCTGAATGCGCTCGCTCACGGCCTGCTGCAGTCGGGCTCGAGCCAGGGTCTCGTCGGCTGGCGGGCTGATCTCGGCCTGTACACGGCGAGCAATCAGGGCCAGCAGACGCTCGTGCTCGGCCACGTTCTGCATTGCGCCATCGAGACGAGCCTCGTGCCGCAACACCTCAAAAAAAGCGGTGGACACCTGGGTGAGAACGTTCAGTTCGGCCTCCTCCACCTGCGCCAAGGCCGCACGCTCGTTGGCTTGCGCAGCCTGTATCTGCCCGGAAACCTTGCCCCCCGTCCACAGCGGCTGCTCCAGACGGGTGATGTTCTGAGCAGGGCCGGTTTCTGAACGCAGCTCCGAACTCAGGGTCGGAAACCGTGACCACTGCGCTGAAGTGCGCTCCAAGCCCGAAGCCTTGGCCTGGTTGCGTGCCTGCACCACCGTCGGGTGCTGTGACAGCGCTTTGGCAAGCAGCGTCTGCAGCCCCGTCTGCGCGCTGCAGCCCAGGCTGCAACCGATCAGCACGCAAACCATCATGGCAGATCGGGTATGCCGCTTCAGGCAACGAAAACAAGTCAAGAGAAAGGTCATGAGGTACGCACCCGCAGAGTCAGACTGGATGCCCGTTGCATCGGCCTGCGTCTCATGCATCGTCTGATCTGAATTTTTCAGAAAAGCATTTATTAAAGTAGTTTCATTGTATTTTTTAGAGTACTTAAGAATTTACTTTAAATTGAAAGCACAACAGGCATGAAATCCTTTGTTTCACGTTGCCACCTGTCCGTCTTCAATGGCACACGGGCCTTGATGTTCTGTCTTGGCCTGGCCTCGGGGCTTGTCATGGGCCAGGAAGCCCGGATCGAACCATTTGGATCGCCGTTCAGCCAACCTGAACCTGCCCCAAATGCGCAGGCTCGCGTTTATGCCTACCGCGCAGCGCAATCACTCAGTCCGGCACCCATCAACCTGTACCTCAACGGCCGATATCACACATCCTTGCTGCGCGGCGGATACACGGAGTTCTGTCTGAACCCTGGACGTCTGACGGTTCAGTCCGCACTGGACGATGCGAGCCAGCTGCACCTTGGCAAAACCCTGCCCGGCATGCCACTGGATGCACAAGCGGGTCGCGTGGTCTATCTGCGCATCCTAGAAAGCACGGGGTCTGTGCCTCAGGTCCAATCCACTGCGGAGTCTCAGGCACTGGCCGAGATCCGTCGTACCCGTCGCCAGCAACACACCGTGTCTCGCGCACCTGAAGTGCAGGCATGCGCAGCGGCAACCCCTGCACCCGAGACGCCCAAGCCACAGCCCAAAAGGGACTTCACTTTGGCTGCGGACGCCCTCTTCACGTTTGGTAAATCCACCCTTCGCCCCGAAGGCGAAGAAGCCATCGAGACCTTGTCTCGGCAAGTGCTGAGCGAATACAGCCGCATCGACCGCATTCGCGTGACGGGATACACAGATGCCATTGGCCCCACCCAGCTCAATAGCCGATTGTCGAAAGAACGTGCCAGCACCGTCGCACGGCTTCTGGACCAATACGGCCTGCACCCGATGCGCGGCTACAGCACAGAGGGCCGCGGTGCCGCAGACCTGGCCAAGATCGGCTGCAAGAACAAGCCCACCCCCGAAAACAAAGCCTGCCATGCCCCTAACCGCCGCGTCGTGATCTCCATCACCGGAACGCGCAAGTAAACCATTCGCCCATCCAACAACGGAGCACCCCATGAGAAAGACCTACCAGCTCAAGACCAACGCCATCAAAGGCGAGCAGCAAGTCATCGACGTGACGCCCGCCATGGGTAAAACCCCCGTCAAGGTGCCCGCCGCCGCAGGTGCACGCTACGAACTGATCGACTCCGCCACCAAGGCTGCGCCTGACAACATCCGGGCAATGCGCAAAGGCAAAAACCTTCAGATCTTTTTCGATGGGGATACCGAGCCAGGCGCAGTCATCGAAAATTTTTATCAAGCCCACACCGACAACCTGCCCACGCTGGTGGGCCGCACTGAACAAGGAGTGCTGTACGAGTACATCCCTGAAAGCGCCGCACCAAGTGCGGTCGTGAGCCAACTCGGCGACACCGGCAACGCTTACGGCATGGCCCTGGGTGGTCAGGAGCTGGCTGCCAGTGGCGCTGCTGTCGGTCTGCTGGCTGCACCGCTGGTAGCGGGTTTCAGCCCGTTGCTGCTGGGTGCGGGTGTGCTGGGCGCAGCGGCATTAGCTGGGGGTGGCGGCGGTAGCAGTGGCAGTGGCACCACAACACTCAGCAATTCCAACGCCAAAGTGCTAATCGCGAGTATCTCCGAAGACACCGGTAGCAGTTCAGCCGACTTCTACACAGCCGATAACAGTCTGAACTACTCTGGCAAGATCACAGGATTTACTTCCAACGGCGATCAAGTCAAAGTCGAACTGAAGGACAAGACAGGCGCAGTGATAGCGACGGGGCTTGTCACTCCAGACGCCAATGGTGATTGGTCTTGGAAAGACGATAGCAATACCCGCGTCGACGGCAATTACACCTTGGTAGCCACCATCGTTGATAAAAATGGAAATCGGGTCAACACCGGTGCAGATGGCAGCAGCAGCCAGATCATCACCATCGACACCAGTGCGACCCAGAACACCGACCCCAGCAACCCGTCCAACGCTGCGGCCGATGATCCCAACCGAAATGCAACGCTAACCATCAAGTCCATCGACGACAGCAACGCATCGACAGACAAAATCAATGGTTCGAAGGACACCGGCATCAGCGATAAAGATTTCTACACGGCCGACAACACGCTGATGTACTTCGGTACCGTGACCAAATTCACAGCCAACGGCGACGCTCTCAAGCTCGAACTCAAGGACAAATCCGGCACCGTCATCAGTACAGGCTACGCCACCCCCTCCGTCGACGCCAATGGCAATGGAACCTGGTCCTGGAGTGACACGGCTAACGAGCGCCCCGATGGAAACTACACCCTGGTTGCCACGATTGTTGACAAGGCCGGCAATCCTGTCAGTGGCGGCACCAGCCAGATCATCACCATCGACACCAAGCCTGACAAGAACACCGACCCCAGCAACCCAGCCAACTCGCCTGCCAGCGACCCCAACAGCAGCACCACACTTTCCATCAACACCATCGACGATGGCTTATCTGGCACCAGCCGCAGCAACGGTTCAAAGGACACCGGCGTCAGCAACCAGGACTTCTATACGGCCGACAACACGCTGAGCTATTTCGGCAAGGTCAAGGGATTTACCGCCAATGGCGACCAGATCAAGCTCGAACTCAAAGACAGTTACGGAAAAATCATCCGCACCGATTACCTGACCCCCGATGCGGATGGCAACTGGTCCTGGAACGACCAGAACAGCCCCCGTGCCGATGGCAACTACACCCTGCAAGCCAGCATCGTCGACAAGGCTGGCAATCTGGTCTACAGCGGGACAAGCAAGATCGTCACCATTGATACCAGTTCCAGCCTGAACACAGACCCCAGCGACCCCGCCAAACAACCGGCGTCCGATCCGAATTCAAAATTCGTCCTCGATATCAGCGGGATGCAAAATGATTCGGGTGTCCAAGGCGATTGGATCACGAATGGCACAAAACCGGTTTTTAGCGGCAGTTTTGGCAGCTACGCCTTTGACAGCACTCAGGGCCAGATCTCATTCCAACTATTGGACAGCACGGGCAAGCTGATCAGCAGCGCAAGCCCCGCCCTTGCTGATGACAACAAGTCTTGGTCTACATCTGAACCAGACAATGACCTGAAAGACGGCGTTTATTACTCCAGGGTGCTTATCAGAGACAAGGCGGGAAATATTGTTTCGACTGACTTCCAGAAATTCATAATCGATACAAAGCTGGATGTTTTAAAAGCTGGCAACTCTTACGATAGCAAAAATAAAATTTCGCTGTTCTCTTTTGACATCAACGAGTCCGCTTATTATGAGTTATATACGGTTGACACGCAGAAAAATTTGACCAAGATAGCAAATTCGGATGGCCGGTATCAAGGCAGCCAATTGGATATAACAACTGCGACGACAACTTACGGGAAAGAAGGTTTCGCCGTAAAAATCTCGGATGCTAGCGGCAACTCCATTACCTACTACAACTCATACCAAATTGAAAACAGCTCTGCCATTCAGAAAATCTCTTTCTCGAACAACAGCATCAACGCCACTGACCCTAATAAAGCTGGTACTGTCGATTCATATCTCTTAACTGAAACTACGCCATTCGATCTCAGCCAACTAGTCTTTGAGCAGCCCCAAACCGGTGCTAGCTTGATCCACAACGAAATCAGCATGACTGGCAACGGGGTGCAACAACTTGCATTGCGACTGAACGATGTGTTGAATTTAGGTGCCACCAACAGTTTTGATACAGGGACTTACAAGGATGATGTGCAAATGCGCATCAAAGGCGACGCCCAAGACAAGGTCACCCTGCTCGACTCCGCAGTTTGGACCCAAGCCGGCACGTCCGTGACGCTGGACGACAACATCCAGTATCAGGTGCTCACCGCCAACAATGGAACTGTGGACCTGTTCGTTCAGAGTGGGGTACAAATCTACAAAAGCGATGGCACGTCGTTCATGGTCTGATCCAGGACACGTCATAAAAAAACGGCGCCTTGTGCGCCGTTTTTTCATCCACCCCAGCTCACCCACCCCCAATGGCTGGTGACCAGCACCACAATACCAAAGACGATGCGGTACCAGGCAAACACCTCGAAGCTGTGGGTGGCGATGAAGCGCAGCAGCCAGCGCACGCAAATCCAGGCACTGATGAATGACACGACCAGGCCGACGGCGAACACAGGCAGGTCGGTCAGGCTGAGCAGGGCGCGTTCCTTGTAGAGGCTGTAGGCACCAGCGCCGATCAGGGTGGGGATGGCCAGGTAAAACGAGAAATCGGTCGCTGCCTTGCGCGACAGGCCCAGCAGCATGCCGCCGATGATGGTGGCGCCGCTGCGGCTGGTGCCGGGGATCATGGCCAGGCATTGGACCAGGCCGACCTTGAGTGCATCGCGCCCGCGCATGTATTCAACTTCATGAATGTGCACTGCACTCGCCGGGCGGCGTTCTGCCCAGAGAATGATGAGGCCGCCCAGGATGAATGTGGTTGCCACCACCTCGGCAGTGAACAGGTGTGCCTTGATGGCCTTGCCCAGCAGCAAACCCATGATGACAGCCGGCAAAAAGCCGATGAACACATTGAGAGCGAAACGCTGGGCCTCCGGACTGTGTCCGAGCCCTCGAACGGTGCTCCGGATTTTTTGCCAATAGACAAGGATCACCGCGAAGATGGCGCCGGTCTGGATGGCGATGTCGAAGACCTTGGCTTTGTCGTCATGGAAACCCAACAAGGTGCCCGTGAGGATGAGGTGGCCTGTGGAGGAAATCGGCAGGAATTCGGTCAGGCCTTCGACCAGACCCATGATGGCGGCTTTGACAAGCAGAACGGTATCCACAGAGGCTCCAGAAACAGCCCAGGATTATCGCCGCAGAGCTCAATCGCCGATCTTGGGCGTCGCCCTTGACGCACATATCACCCGTCAGTGGTCGTACTTGTGCTTGTGTTTGTGGCTTCGTCCATGGTCCCAACCATGGCCATGCCACTTGTGGTGGTGTCCATGCGGCATCCAGCCGCGCGACGGCACCACCACGGCGGGTGGCGGAGCCACCCAGATCGGCTGGGGAGCCATCACCACCGGCGGCGAACCATACAGTGGCGCATAGATGCTGCCATACACCGGTCCACCCAGACGGGCATGGATCGCCACCGAGGGCTCCACCACCACTGGATGGGCACAGGCGGCTTGCGTCAGGGCCAGTCCACACACACCCAACAGCACGGCCGTGCGGGAGCGCAGAAGCTTCAATAAAGAACGCATGGTTAAACCTCATTCAGGAACGGGTGGAGACAGCATGCGACGCATGTACGCCAGCCCGCATGGCTTTAGCGCGCCACCCCTTGGCGCGGAGGACAAACGAACGGCTGAGCTGGTGAAGATTCGTAACGGCCATGCGTGGCCAAGGCCAGCCTGCCCCGGTCACGTGAACGCCTAAAATCAAAGGATGAATTCCCCCGCCCACACGCCTGCAGCGGCCAACGCCAGCGAGCACAAAGTCAGCAATTTCCTTCGCCAGATCATCGAAAAGGATCTGGAGCAAGGCACTTATGCCAGCCGCCGCTGGGCAGGCAGCCCAGGCGATGCTGCCCACCACGCCACAGGGCAACCCGATCCTGCCAAGATTCGCACCCGCTTTCCGCCCGAACCCAACGGCTACCTGCATGTGGGCCACGCCAAGAGCATCTGCCTGAACTTTGGTCTGGCGCGCGACTACGGCGGTGTGTGCCACCTGCGCTTTGACGACACGAACCCCGAAAAGGAAGACCAGGAATACGTCAACAGCATCATTGACGCTGTGAAATGGCTGGGCTTTGACTGGGCCCAGATCGGCCAGGCGCCGGGCAGTGCCGCGCCCTACCAGGCCAGCGACTACTTCGGCTTCATGTACCGCGCTGCCGAATGCCTGATCGAAGCCGGCCACGCCTATGTGGACGAACAGACGCCCGAAGAGATGCGCGCCAACCGCGGCGACTTCGGCAAGCCGGGCGTGGACAGCCCATACCGCATGCGAAGCCCGGCCGACAACCTGGCGCGCTTTCGTGAGATGCGCGACGGCAAGCACGCCGACGGCGCCATGGTGCTGCGCGCCAAGATCGACATGGCTTCGCCCAACATCAACCTGCGCGACCCGGCCATCTACCGCATCCGCCACGCCGAGCACCACCACACCGGCAACACCTGGTGCGTGTACCCCATGTACACCTTCGCGCACCCGATCGAGGACGCGCTCGAGCAAATCACCCACAGCATCTGCACGCTCGAATTCGAAGACCAGCGCCCGTTTTACGACTGGCTGCTGGAGCGTTTGATCGAAGGCGGCCTGCTGGCCAGCCCGCCGCCGCGGCAGTACGAATTTGCGCGCCTGAACCTGACCTATGTCGTCACGTCCAAGCGCAAGCTCGCGCAGCTGGTCAACGAAAAGCGTGTCAGCGGCTGGGACGACCCGCGCATGCCCACCATCGTGGGCCTGCGCCGCCGGGGCTACACGCCCGAAGCGCTGCAGCTCTTTGCCGAGCGCATCGGCGTGACCAAGAGCGACAGCTGGATCGACTACAGCACGCTCGAAGGCTGTCTGCGCGAAGACCTGGAAAACAAGGCCCACCGCGGGATGGCCGTGCTCGACCCTGTCAAGCTGGTGCTGACCAACTGGGCCGAAGCCTTTGGCTCAGACAGCTACACCGAGGCCTGCACCCAGCCCGCCCTGCCCCACAGCGCAATCGCCGAAGGGCAAACCCCGCCGCCAGACCGCGTCTTCCAGATCGGCAAGGAAGTCTGGATCGAGCGCGAAGACTTTGAAGAAGTGCCGCCCAAGGGCTACAAGCGCCTGTTCCCGGGCAATGTGGTGCGCCTGAAAGGCGGCTACGTGATCGAATGCACCGGTTGCGTGCGCGACGCGGCAGGTCAAGTGACAGAGGTGCATGCCAAGGTCATCCCCGGCACCAAGAGCGGTACGCCAGGCGCCGACAGCGTCAAGGCCAAGGCCGCCATCACCTGGGTGGGCGTTGCCGACGGTGTGCAGGCCGAGGTGCGTCTGTACGACCGCCTGTTTGCCGATGCCCACCCGGATGCGGGCGGCAAGGACTTTTTGCGGGCGCTCAACCCGGACAGCCTGAAGGTGGTCACGGCTTATGTGGAGCCCTCATTGGCACAGGCGCAGCCGGACCAGAAGTTCCAGTTTGAGCGCTTTGGCTACTTTGTGGCTGATCGTGTGGACCACACGCCGGGCAAGCCTGTGTTTAACCGCGCCGTGGGGCTCAAGGACAGCTGGGGCAAGTAAAGCCCCTTGTGCCATCGATCCGTCGGCATAGACCGATGGGTCGATTGCGGCAGATTGACCTGCTGCCCAGAATCACGGGCTTCCTGTGTCTGAACGAGGAGCTCGCCATGTCTTTACCCGTCTGGATCGTCGTTGCCAATGGTTCCCGCGCGCGTCTTTTGCAGCGTGATCGTCCGGGTGATCCCTTGTTCGAAGTGATGGACTGGGTGCATCCCGAAACCCGTCAACACACGGACATGCAAGAAGGCGAGCACCGCACCAGCGGGATTCAGGGCAGATCCGGGCTGGCCACAAGGCAGACCGTCAAAGGCCACGAGCGAACGCAATTTGCTCAGGAAATCTGCCGCTGGCTGGACAAGGGAGTGCTGTCACACCGCATTGGCGCCGTTGCCGTTTTCGCGTCCAATCCCTTTCTGGGTGAACTCCTGGCGCAAGGCAACGTGTCATTGCAAAAACACCTGCACGCCAGCCATGCGCTGGACCTGACGTCGCTGTCATTGCCGGAACTGGACCACCGCCTCCAACGCGACTACCGCCTTTGATCTTCTGATCGTGCAGGGTCAGTGGCCGGGGGGGATATCGCGGCCTTTCTATATAAAATTGATGGATCTTGAATATCCGATTGATTCTTTTCCCCCTTCCATTGAATCTGCGCTGGCACCAGGGCTTGTGGTGGGTTGCGGCATGGTGCGCTTTCGCAGCTGGTAACACCTGGGGCGCTTCACCGGCCGATGCCATTCGGCAAGCCTTGCAAGCAGGCCAGCTCGAGCTGGCCTCCAAGCTGGTGCAGCAAGAAAGGCAGAACGCCCCCCGGGATGTCCAAATCCGTTTTCTGGAAGGCGTGATCCTGGCCCAGCAAGGACAAGCCGACAAAGCCATCGAAAGCTTTCGCAAGCTGGTCGAATCCAATCCGGAAATCGTCGAAGCACACAACAACCTGGGAGTGCTGTACGCCTCCAAAGGCCGCCTCGACGATGCCCGAAAGGCTCTGGAAGCGGGCATGCACGCCAATGCCAGTTACGCCGCCTTGCACCGCAACCTGGGCGATGTGCAGAGCCAGTTGGCCAAGCAGACCTATGCCAAGGCCCTGCAGGTGGACAGCAAAAGCCGCAGCGCTGTACCGCAACTGAGTCTGCTGGGCAGCATCGGGCAGCAGCCGACTGTTCAGGCCCCTGTGAGCGCCCCTGCCGTGGTGGCGGTGCCTGCAGCATCAACCACAGCCTCCAGCGCCACGGTTGTGGCGTCCACCACACCGCGAGCGCCCATCCTGCCTCCCAAAACACAGGCATCCAAACCTGAAGCCATGGCCTCGGCAGCTTCTGCGGCGGTGCGTCCTGCATCGGTTCCTGCTGCGCCCCTTGCTGCGCCGGTTATCAAGCCTGAAGCGGAGAAAGAGCAAGCCCGTGCAACGCCCAACACCAAACCGGATCACACCGACACGGCAGAGGTGGACGCGATCCGCAACGCGGTGCAAGCCTGGGCGAAAGCCTGGAGCCGCAAGGACATGGACCACTACCTGGAAGCCTACGCGGGCAGCTTTGTGCCGTCCGATCGCCAGTCCAGGAGCAAATGGGAAGCCGATCGACGGCTGCGTATTCTGTCCAAGAAAAGCATTTCGGTTGAAGTCCGTCAGCTCAAGGTCACGGTCGATGGAAAGACCGCCACTGCGCAATTCCAGCAGATCTACACATCCGACAATTTCACCGGCAACAGCCGCAAGACCCTCGACATGGTCAAGCAAGGCGGCCGCTGGCTCATCGCGCGCGAGACGGTGAATTGAAACCCAGTTTCTGGTCCAGCGGGCTGATCCACAAGACGCCAGCACGGCAAACTGCTCGACGTTGGCGTTGGGCCTGGCCCTCACTGCTGGTCGGCGTGTTCGGTGCTGCAATCTGGCTGGCCGACGACAGCGTTTCATGGTGGCCCACGCAACAGCAGGCAGAAGTCCAGACGCCCATGAAATGGCGCCTCGTGATGCAAGCACAGGAACCTGCGTCTCTCCTCCTGTCGGACAGCCCCGAGCAACTGGTCCGTCAGATTTACCATCATCTCGGTGAAGGCGAACGGCAACAGGCCCTGGTGGTTGCCGAACACCTGGCCGGCCGATATCCAAACTTCCAGCTTGGCCAGCTGCTGTACGCCGATCTGCTCAACATTGGCCTGCGAGAGCCGGTCAACGGTCCGGAAATCACCGACGAGGTCCAGCCCGCAGCCCAGCGCCGGCTCAAGGAACTGGTGCTGGAATCCACCCGGCGCCTGCTGCACCCGCCCACCGCCGGCCTCAAGGACAAGGTGCCCGCAGGCCTGCTGCACCTGGATCCGGTGCAAAACCCTTATGTCGCCGCGGTCGACGCGTCACGGTCCCGGCTCTACTGGTTTGCCAATCGCACCGACGCTGACGGGCTGCCACGACTGGAGCTGCTGATGGACACCTATGTGTCGGTCGGCATCCAGGGGGTGGGCAAGGAACGCGAAGGCGATGGCCGCACACCTCTGGGCGTTTACTTCATCCAGAAAAACCTGCCTGGCGAGACCTTGCCCGACTTGTTCGGCATGGGAGCCCTGACCCTCAATTACCCCAATGCCGTGGACGTCATGCGCAAGCGTACCGGCTCGGGCATCTGGCTGCACGGCACCCCCAGCGCGCAGTATTCCCGTGCGCCGGAAGCGACGGATGGCTGCGTGGTGCTGTCCAACCCGGAAATGGCCCGCTTGCTGGGCCTGGGCGCCCTGCGCCTGACACCGGTGCTGATCGCCCGCGAACTGCAATGGTTACCCGCTGGCCCCTCCAGCGTTGAGCGCGATGCCCTGCTGGCCCGTTTGCAGTCCTGGAACCAGGCACGACTGCAGGACAACGAAGCCCTGCTGCGCAGCCATTACAGCGATCGCTTCGAGCGCGACAGCATGGGGCTGGATGCTTGGTGGGGAAAGCTGCAACCCGCAGCCCGCTCACGCCAGAGCGCCAAGCCGCTCGAAATGCTGTCGGCCCTGCGCTGGCAAGATGGTGAGGAGCTGATGGTGGTGACCTGGCAAGATCCGAACCGCAGCAGCCGACAGCGCAACGAATACCTGCGCACCTATTGGGTGCGCGATGGTGCTGAATGGAAGATCGTGTTCGAAGGACCGGTCTGAAGCAGCAACACCCCACGGCCACTGCAAGCACGCCCCATGACTGCTGAAATTCCTTTCGTGACTGGCAGGGTAGAACCCGATGGCCAGACCTTTGATGCCTGGAAAAACCAGACCTTGCTCGAGTCCATGGAGCAAGGTGGCCTGCAGTGGCCAAGTTCGTGCCGCTCGGGCAGTTGCCGCACTTGCCTGGGTACCCTGATCCAAGGCGAGGTGCGTTACGAAATGGAATGGCCGGGCTTGAGCCCCGAAGAAAAAGCAGAAGGCTGCGTGCTGCCCTGCGTGGCCTACCCGGTGACCGACGTCACGCTCAAGGACCCTTTCGCCGACTAACGGTCAACGCAGCCATCACGCCAGCCAGCGGGCAGCGCTCACTCGTCGATGCCCAGCTCCTGGATTTTGCGGGTGATGGTGTTGCGCCCGATCCCCAGCTTCTGTGCGGCCTCGATGCGGCGTCCCCGTGTGGTCGAGAGTGCCGCCAGAATCAGACGGGCCTCAAACTGCCGGGTGAACAGATCCCACACATCGGTGTGCCCTTCGGCCAAGGATTTGAGCACCTCGCGCTCCAGGATGCCCAGCCAATCTGCCGATGCAGGCACGCTCGCCTCTGTGGGCATGACGGTCTGCGGCATCTCCAGGCCCATGGGCTCACCCACGGCACTGGGCGTTGCAGACGCCACCGGCTCCATCACCGACGGGGTTTGCAGCACCTCCGGAGGCAAGTCTTCGGCTTCGATCACCTGCGCTGGCGCCATCACTGTCAGCCAGTGGCAGATGTTTTCCAGCTGACGCACGTTACCGGGGTAGCGGAACTGGCTCAGCTGCGTCATGGCCGCTTCGGTGATGCGCTTGGGCTCGACACCCAGTTGCTGGGCACTGCGCTGCAGAAAGTGACGCGCCAGCATCGGGATGTCTTCACGGCGTTCGCGCAAGGCTGGCAGGCGCAGGCGGATCACGTTCAGGCGGTGGAACAGGTCTTCGCGAAAGCCCCCTTCCTTGACCCGTTGCTCCAGGTCCTGGTGCGTGGCGGCGATCACGCGCACATTGGCCTTGACGGCGCTGTGGCCGCCCACGCGGTAGAAGTGGCCGTCGGACAGCACGCGCAGCAGGCGCGTCTGCAAGTCAAACGGCATGTCGCCGATTTCATCGAGGAACAGCGTACCGCCCTCGGCCTGCTCGAAGCGGCCGCGGCGCGAGGTCTGTGCTCCGGTGAAAGCACCACGCTCGTGGCCGAACAGTTCGCTCTCGAGCAGGTCTTTCGGGATCGCCGCCGTGTTGATGGCCACGAACGGGCCACTGGCCCGTGGCGAGTGCTTGTGCAGGGCGCGCGCCACCAACTCCTTGCCCGACCCGGATTCACCGGTGATCAGTACCGTCACATGGCTTTGCGCCAGACGGCCGATGGCGCGGAACACGTCCTGCATGGCGGGCGCCTGTCCCAGCATCTCGGGCGACTCGTCAAGCTGCACATCCAACACTTCTTCGCGCAGGCTTTCGTCCACGGCGCGGCGAATCAATTCGATCGCCTTGGGCAGGTCAAAGGGCTTGGGCAGGTATTCAAAGGCGCCACTGGAAAACGCCGACACGGCGCTGTCGAGGTCCGAGTACGCGGTCATGATGATGACCGGCAGGCCAGGCATGCGTTGCTTGACAGCCGCCAGCAGGTCTAACCCCGAGCCCCCCGGCATGCGGATGTCGCTGACCAGCACCTGCGGGCCACCCTGGCCGTCGTCGGCGTCGAGCGCCTGCAGCACATCGCGCGGACCCGTGAAGCTGCGTGTGGGCAGGCCTTCGCGTTGCAAGGCCTTCTCCAGCACGAAGCGGATGGATTGGTCATCGTCTGCGATCCAGATCGGCTTCATCGACAGGCTTTCAGTTTGTTCCGCAAAATCATCGGACTCATGGCAAAGGAATCAGGATCTTGAAATCCGTACAACCGGGCTGGCTGTCGCACTCGATCAGGCCATGGTGCTGTTGCACAAAGGTCTGGGCCAGCGTGAGCCCCAGTCCCGAGCCGCCTTCCCTGCCGGACACCAGCGGGTAGAAGATCCGGTCCTTGATCGAGTCCGGTATGCCGGGCCCGTTGTCCATCACATGCAATTCCAGTGCCAGGCGATAACGCTGCTTGCCAAAGGTCACCTGACGGCGGATGCGGGTCCTGAGCGTGATCTGCGCGTCGCCCTGCGCCACGCGCTCTGCCAGCGCCTGTGCGGCGTTGTGCGCAATGTTGAGCACGGCCTGGATCAACTGTTCACGGTCCCCCCGAAACTCGGGGATCGAGATGTCGTAGTCGCGCACCACTTTGAGGCCTTTGGGGAACTCGGCCAGGATCAGCGAGCGCACCCTTTCGCACACTTCGTGGATGTTCACGTCGCCCACCACATGCGGGCGGCGGTGCGGCGCGAGCAACCGGTCCACGAGCGTCTGCAGGCGGTCGGCCTCATGGATGATGACCTGGGTGTACTCGGTCAGATCCTTGCTGCCCAGTTCCATCTCCAGCAACTGCGCCGCGCCGCGGATGCCGCCCAAGGGGTTTTTGATCTCGTGCGCCAGGTTGCGGATCAGCTCCTTGTTGAGCTGGGCTTGCTCCAGCAGGCGCTCCTCGCGTTCCTGGCGGGACTTCTGCTCCACCGGCAAGAGTTCAACGATGATTTCTTCGGGCCGGTCGGACGGCGCGATCACCACATGCACTGGCAGGCTGTCAGAGTGGTGCAGGCGGCGCAGCGCAGCCTCGTAGCGCAGCACAGCAAACTCCTCGCTGCGCAAGCCCTGCAAGGCATTGCGCAGCGGCAGCGGGTCAACAAAGTGCTCATCGAGCCTGTGGCCCAGCAGACCCCGGCGCGAGTGGCCCAGTGCATCTTCGAGTGCAGCATTCACGGTCACCATGCGGCCCTGCGCGTCAAGCACGGCGATCGGCGTGGCCAGCAAGTCAAACGACAAAAAACGTTGGGAAGCGGTCATGGTTGTGCGGATGCAGGGGGACGGCGGTCAAGTTCGCGTTGCAGGCTGTCGATGTCGCGTTGGGCGCGCTCCAAGGCAGCCTTGCGTTGCGCGTCATCAGGCTTGTCCTGCTGACGTTGATGTTGTTGCAGCAGCAAGGCATGGCGCTGGCGGGCCTTATCCAGTTCAGCCATCACGATGGCGCGCGCCATGTCGTCGCGCTGCCTCTGGTGGCTCGCCTCCACTTTGGCTGGCGGCTGTTGCCCCGCAGGCTCGGCAGCGGCCACCCCACCCTGCGCCTGCACACGCGTGCCGGAAATCACCGTCACAGCCTGTCCAGTCAAACGCTCACAACGGCTCGGATCCAGCGGGGCATTGGTGTATTCCTGCCCGCAACGAAACACCGGTTGCTGCGCCAGCACGACCCCTGTTGCCAGTGACAGCAGGAAAAAAAAGGACGGCCGAAGCCGTCCTTGTGTTGCACCGTTCAGTGCAATCCCGTGCATGGAATCACAGGGAGTAGTACATGTCGTACTCGACCGGGGACACTTCCACGCGGGCGCGGGTGACTTCCTGCATCTTCAGTTCGATGTAGGCATCGATCCACGAATCGGTGAACACGCCGCCCTTGGTCAGGAAAGCGCGGTCCTTGTCGAGACATTCCAGCGCCTGGTCCAGGCTGTGGCACACGGTCGGCACCAGCTTGTCCTCTTCGGGCGGCAGGTGGTACAGGTCCTTGGTGGCAGCCTCGCCCGGGTGGATCTTGTTTTCCACCCCGTCCAGACCAGCCATCAGCAGAGCGGCAAAGCCCAGGTAGGGGTTGCACAGCGGATCGGGGAAGCGTGCCTCCACGCGGCGGGCCTTGTCAGACGCCACGTTCGGGATGCGGATCGAAGCAGAGCGGTTCTTGGCCGAGTAAGCCAGCTTGACCGGGGCTTCGAAGTGCGGCACCAGGCGCTTGTAGCTGTTGGTGCCGGGGTTGGTGATGGCGTTCAGGGCACGGGCGTGCTTGATGATGCCGCCGATGTAGTACAGGGCGAACTCGGACAGACCGGCGTAGCCGTTGCCTGCGAACAGGTTCTTGCCATCTTTCCACACAGACTGGTGCACGTGCATGCCGGAGCCGTTGTCACCGTGGTAGGGCTTGGGCATGAAGGTGGCGGTCTTGCCGTAGGCGTTGGCCACGTTCTGGATCACGTACTTCTGCATCAGCGTCCAGTCAGCGCGCTCGACCAGCGTGCTGAACTTGGTGCCGATTTCGCACTGGCCGGCGCCAGCGACTTCGTGGTGGTGCACTTCAACAGGCACGCCCAGCGACTCGAGGATCATGGACATTTCGCTGCGAATGTCCTGGGTGCTGTCAACCGGGGGCACAGGGAAGTAGCCGCCCTTAACACGGTTGCGGTGGCCGCGGTTGCCGCCTTCCATCTTGGTGCCGCTGTTCCAGGGGGCTTCGTACTCGTCAATGGCGTAGAAGCTGTTGCCCGGCTCGTTGCTCCAGCGCACGTCGTCGAACAGGAAGAATTCGGGTTCCGGACCGAAGAAGGCGGTGTCGCCCAGGCCGGAGGCCTTGAGGTAGGCTTCGGCGCGCTTGGCAATCGAGCGGGGATCGCGCTCGTAGGCCTTGCCGTCGGTGGGTTCGATCACGTCGCAGATCAGCACCAGGGTGATCTCTTCGAAGAAGGGGTCGATGAAGGCGCTGTTGGCATCGGGGATCAGCAGCATGTCGGAGGCTTCAATGCCTTTCCAGCCGGCAATCGAAGAACCGTCAAAGGCCTGGCCCTGCTCGAACTTCTCTTCGTCGAACTGGGACACGGGCACGGTGATGTGCTGCCACTTGCCACGGGTATCGGTGAAACGGAAATCAACGAACTTGACTTCGTTGTCTTTCACCATCTTCATC
>JACCDQ010290167.1_pt1 | contig 17676 bp, 15 predicted proteins | sample 7446031 | NCBI WGS metagenome assembly JACCDQ01 (sample SAMN15323442, study PRJNA562643) | freshwater metagenome | isolation source: river surface water | place: USA:Blue River Watershed | collected 2017-08-17
ATCGACGACCACAAGGTCATCGAATCCATCTCGCCGGCCAAGGACGTCGACGGCTTCCACGTCGCCAGCGCGGGCGCGCTGGTCGTCGGCGAACCCGGCTTCAAGGCCTTCACCCCCTACGGCTGCATGAAGATGCTCGAGAGCATCGGCACGAGCAACCTCAAGGGCAAGCACGCCGTCGTCATCGGCCGCAGCAACATCGTCGGCAAGCCCATGGCGCTGATGCTGCTGGCGGCCAATGCCACCGTCACCGTCTGCCACAGCGGCACGGCCGACCTCGCCGCCATGACGCGCCAGGCCGACGTCATCGTCGCCGCCGTCGGCAAGCGCAATGTGCTGACGGCCGACATGGTCAAGCCCGGCGCCGTCGTCATCGACGTGGGCATGAACCGCACCGACGAAGGCAAGCTCTGTGGCGACGTGGACTTCGACGGCGTGAAAGAGGTGGCCGGCTGGATCACACCCGTGCCGGGTGGCGTCGGCCCGATGACCATCGCCATGTTGCTGGTCAACACGCTGGAATCCGCTGAACGGGCCGCTGGCTAAGCCCCCGACCGGCTTCGCCGTGCCAAAGCCGGAGGCTTTGTCCTTCGGCAGCCACCAAGAGTCCTCAGGGCTCTTGGTGTCCGACCTCAGCCCACTCAAAGGGGCGCCGCCAGTGGCCCGGGATCGCCGGCTCTACGGCGGCCGCGCCATGACCGGGCCGGGATGCGGCCGGCTTGAAATCTGCGCGAGACTCAACACATGGCTGAAATGAACAACCCCCTCCTCTCCACCGCTGCCCTGCCCGACTTCGCGGCCATTCAGCCCGAGCATGTGCAGCCCGCCATGACGGAGCTGCTCGCCGCCGCGCAGGCCGCGCTCGACGATGCGATCAAGCCCGAGACGCCGGCCGACTACGACACGCTCTCGCGCATCCTCGACAGCGCCACCGAGCGCATGGGCACTGCCTGGCATGCGGTGGGCCATCTCAATGCCGTGGCCGACACGCCCGAGCTGCGCGAGGCCTACAACGCCATGCTGCCGGTCGTCACCGAGTTCAGCACGGCGATGGGCGCCAACGAGGCGCTGTTCGCGAAGTACAAGGCCGTCATGGCCGCGCAGGGCCCTTCGCTGAGCGTGGCGCGGCAGCAGGTGCTCAAGCACGCCATCCGCGACTTCGTGCTGTCCGGCGCCGAGCTGCAGGGCCAGGCCCGCGAGCGCTACGCCGCCATCCAGGAACGCAGCGCGGAGCTGCAGCAGCAGTTCAGCGAACACGTGCTGGACGCTACCGATGGCTGGAGCTACGTGGCCACCACCGACGAGTTGGCCGGCGTGCCGCAGGACGTGCTGGACGCGACCCGGCTCGACGACGGCGGGCACAAGCTCACGCTGCACTTCCCGGTCTACCTGCCGGTCATGCAATACGCCGAGAACCGCGCGCTGCGCGAGAAGCTCTACCGCGCCTACGTGACGCGGGCCAGCGAACAAGGCAAGCCCGAGTGGGACAACACCGCCGCGATGCGCGAGATCGTCGCGCTGCGGCAGGAAGAGGCGCAGTTGCTGGGCTATGCCAGCTTCGCCGAGGTGTCGCTGGCGCCCAAGATGGCGTCCAGCCCGGCCGAGGTGACGAGCTTCCTGCGCGACCTCGCCAAGCGCGCCCGCCCCTTCGCCGAGAAAGACCTCGCCGAGCTGCGCGAGTTCGCCCAAGGAACCTGGGGGCCGCAAAGCCACCAGCCGCTCGAATCCTGGGACGTGTCCTTCTGGAGCGAGAAGCTCAAGGAAGCCCGCTACGCGTTCAGCGACCAGACGGTGAAGCAGTACTTCACGGCGACGAAGGTCGTGCCCGGCCTGTTCTCCATCATCGAGCGGCTGTTCGATGTCTCCATCACGCAGGCCAGCGCCTCCGTCTGGCACGAGACCGTGACGTTCTACGAGATGAAGCGCAATGGTCAGCTCATTGCGCAGTTCTATCTCGACCTCTACGCCCGCAATGGCAAGCGTCCCGGGGCGTGGATGGATGAAGTGCGCAGCCGCTGGCTCCGGCCGACGGGAGAGCAGCAGACGCCCGTCGCGCTGCTGACCTGCAACTTCGCGTCACCGGTTGGCGACAAGCCGGCGCTGCTGACGCACGACGACGTCATCACGCTCTTCCACGAGTTCGGCCACGGCCTGCACCACATGCTGACGCAGGTGAACGACCTGGGCGTGTCGGGCATCTCCGGCGTCGAGTGGGACGCCGTCGAGCTGCCCAGCCAGTTCATGGAGAACTTCTGCTGGGAGTGGGACGTCCTCTGCCAGTTGAGCGGCCATGTCGACACCGGTGAGCCGCTGCCGCGCGAACTGTTCGACAAGATGATCGCGGCCAAGAACTTCCAGAGCGGCCTGATGACGCTGCGCCAGATCGAGTTCTCGCTGTTCGACATGCGGCTGCACGCCGAGCCCGGCGCTGAAGGCCATGTGCAGAAGGTGCTGGACGACGTCCGCGCCGAAGTCGCCGTGCTGATCCCGCCCGCCTTCAACCGCTTCCAGCACAGCTTCTCGCACATCTTCGCGGGCGGCTACGCGGCGGGCTATTACAGCTACAAGTGGGCCGAGCTGCTGAGCGCAGACGCCTGGAGCGCGTTCGAGGAGGAAGGCGTGTTTAACCCGGCAACGGGCAAGCGCTTCCTGCGCGAGGTGCTGGAGCAAGGCGGCGCGCGCGACGCCATCGACAACTTCAAGGCCTTCCGGGGCCGCGAGCCGCGCATCGATGCGCTGCTGCGGCACCAGGGCATGGGCGGCTGACGGCCATGCGCCAGGTGGCGCTGTGGCGCGGCATCAACGTCGGCAAGGCCAAGCGCCTGGCCATGGCCGACCTGAAGGCCTTGCTGACCGACCTGGGCGCCACCCACGTCACGACGCTGCTCAACAGCGGCAACGCCGTCTTCGACGTCAGGCGTGCGCTGTCGGCTGACAAGCTGCGCGCCACGGTCGCGGAGCGGCTCGGCGTCGATGCGGCCATCATCCTGAAGTCCGCCGACGAATGGGCCGCCATCGCGGCCGAGCAGCCCATCCCCGAAGCCGACGACCCCAGCCGCCTGCTGGTGGCCGTCACGGCCAGCGCCGCCGCGCTGCAGGCCTTGCAGGGCCTCGTGGCCGACAGCGGCGAGCGTTACGTCGTCACGGCGCACGCCGCCTACCTCTGGTGCGGCAACGGCATCCTGGAGAGCAAGGCCGCGGTCGCGCTGCTCAAGCGGCTCGGCGAAGCCGGCACGACGCGCAACTGGGCCACGGTCGGCAAGCTCCAGGCACTGGCCCAGGCCTGAACCGACGCCGCGCCCCGCACGGCATCAACCCGCGTCAGGCGTCCGCGTCGTCCAGCGTGTGCACGCGCATGCCCACACCTTCCTGGGCCGGGGCTTGCCAGGGCGCGCGCGCCAGCATGCGCCGGCCGTCCTTCAGCCCGGTCGTCCAGCGGGCGCGCAGCCGCTTGTCGCTGAAGTCGATGTCGCGCCAGGAATCCTCGCCCGGCAAGGCCCGCATGACGAGGTGCACGATGTCGATGCGGGCATCGCAGCCCAACGCGAGCAGTGCCTTCACGGCCGGGTCGCCCGCAGTCTTCGCATCGAGCTTGCGGCCCACCAGGCGCAGCGCCCGGCGCAGGTTCTGCATGCGCTCGTGGTCTTCCAGGTGCTCCATGATGCGGCTCGCGTACTGGATGTCCTTGTAGCGGGTCAGCACCTGGGCCATCGTGTGCGGCGCGGCCTCGCTGGCATCCCACAGGTCCACCATGAAGCACAGCGTGTCGCGGCGCTCGGCATCGTCGAGTACGACGTCCAGCGGCGTGTTGCTGTAGATGCCGCCGTCCCAATACGCCTCCTTGCCGATCTGCACCGGCGCAAAGCCCGGCGGCAAGGCCCCGCTGGCCATGACATGCTCGGGCCCGATGCGGGTGTGGCCGTCGCGGTTGTCGAACAGCGCGAGCTCACCGCTGCGCACGTTGACGGCACACAAGGTCAGGCGCGTCTCGGCAGCGGCGATGCGATCGAAATCGACCAACTCGCGCAGCGTCTCGGCCAGCGGCGCGGTGTCGTAGAAGCTCAGCTCCTTCAGCGGCGCACGCCGGTTCATGTCCCAGGACTGCGGCCCGCGCGGCCGGAAGAATCCGGGAATGCCGGTGGCCAGCGTCTGCCAGGTCTGCAAGCCCTGCTGCCACAGCGACAGGAAGGGGTTGACCGGCAGGTGCGGCGCAAACGCCGGCCGCGTCACGCGCTCCCAGAACGCTCGCAGCGCCTGCAGGCGGTCGCCGGGCGCGTTGCCAGCGATGAGCGCCGCATTGATCGCGCCGATGGACGTGCCCACCAGCCAGTCTGGCGGGAGATCGGCACTCTCCAGCGCCTCGACGAAGCCGGCCTGGTAGGCCCCCAGCGCGCCGCCGCCCTGGAAGACGTAGACGGTTTGCGGTGGGCGGCGAGTGGCCATCAGTTCAACTGGAGCGAGTCGTCGCAAGGGATGGCGCGGAACACCGGCAGCTGCTCGACGGTGGCCGCGTAGGCCGCCAGATGCGGGCAGCCATCGGCCGGCACAAGCTCCGGCAGCACGAACTGCGTGAAGCGCCAGGCCACAGCCACCGTGATGCCGGACTGGCGGATGCCGCCCTCGCTGGCGTCCAGCGGCTGCGCGGCCAGCTCGTCGTCCAGCGCGCGGTAGGCGGCCTGCAGCTGGCCGCTGACACGCTCCAGCCAGGGCGCGTGCTGCTTCTCGGCCGGGCGCAGGCCGCGCTCGTAGACGATCTGGGCCGTCTTCTCGCAGGCTGCCAGCGCCAGGCCGATGAGGCGCAGCTCACGCACCAGCGCGGCCGGGTCGGCGGGCGACAGGCTGCGGCCGGCCAGCGCCTCGGCGTACTGCAGCAGCAGCGTCGAGTCCATCAGCACGCTGCCGTCATCGGTCACGAGCGTCGGTGCCTTGACGACCGGGTTGATCTGCTGGAACTCGTCGAAGCCGCGGAACACCGACACGGCCGCGTGCTCGAACGGCAGGCCCAGCAGCCGCATCGAGATCGCCACGCGGCGCACGAAGGGGGAGTCGAGCATGCCGATGAGCTTCATGGTGCTTCCTTGGATGCCGGCGCGGCGACAGGCATGGCGACGTCGTGCCTGGGCAGCAGCCGGTCCGCCAGTTCGCGGCCGTGGCGGCGCTCGATCTCGGCCCGCATGACGCGGTTGTAGCCGTCGGCAAAAGCCAGTGCCACCTCCGGCCCCGTCTTGCCCTTGTAGACCCGCGTGATGCCGTAGCGCTGCTTCAGGCGCCGGGCCTGGGCGTTGTCGTCTTCGCTGGGCGCCGGGCCATAGACGTGCAGCTCCAGCAAGCCGGCTTCGATGTCCGCGCGCGCCCGGGCTTCGCCTTTTTCGGCAGACACCACCGGGTTGCCGATGCTCAAGTCGACACTCGCCACCAACTGGCGCTCGGGCTTCACCTCGCCCTTCGGCGGCGTGCCGAAGCGGTTGAACAGGCCGAACACGACGACGGCGGCGACGAGCGAGACCGCCAGGGCGGCAATGCGGGCGCCCTTGCGGGAGCGGCGCCAGCCCCGCCCGGTGAGTTCATCGGCCAACGCGATCACCGACGGGGCGGCGGGCTTGGGGGATTCCATGGTCTGCATCAATTCCGGGTCATTCGGTTCGGGGCGAGCGGCGCCAGCGCGGCCTGCACGCGCGCCTGCCACGCGCCATGCTCGTCCGCCGTCCAGTCCGGCCAGCGCGACGACTCGGCCTCGAGTTCGTCCGCCAGCGTCTGCAGCCCGCCCAAACCCGCAACCTTAGCAGCCAGCTGCAAGCGAGCGATCCACTCCTGCACTTCGCGCACCCGCGGGTAGGCGGCGAACAGCCAGCGCGCCACGTCGCTGCGGTGGCGCCAGTCGGCGCTGTCAAAGCGCGCGACGGCCATCGCGGTCAGCCGCTGGCCGGCGCCCAGACAGTCGAAGGCCACGCAGCCTTCGAAGCCACGCGGCACGAGGTCGGTGTGGATGCCGCAGCGGAAATCGGCGCACAGATGCTGGCACGGCGTCTCGGCCGGCTTGTCGAAGCCGAAGCCCTGGACGGCGTCGAACGGCGGAATCACGCAGCACAGCGCCGCGCAGGCCGAGCAATCAGCCCTCAGATGGGCAGGCAGCTGCATCATGAGGCACCCTTCGCGCTTCGCGCTGCCTGACCGTCTGAGCGGTCAGGCGTTCGCCAGGCTTGCAATGCCCGCAGGGGCATTGCAGGTCCGGGCTCACTCCCGCCAAGCGGGAGCCCGCCGCCTTCGGGCGGCCGTGCGGCGTCGGCGGCCATCACTTCGCCGCGTCTTCCGAAACGCCCACCATCCAGCCCACGCCGAAGCGGTCGTTGACCATGCCGAACAGCGGCGCCCAGAAGGTCTTGCCCAGCGGCACGTGCACCTGGCCACCGTCAGCCAGCGCGGCGAAGGCCTCGCGGGCCGAGTCGGCATCGGGGCAGTCCAGCGACAGCGAGAAGCCCTTGAAGGCCGTGTCACCGCCACACAGGCCGTCAGACATCATGACCAGCGCGCCGCCGATGTGCAGCGAGGCATGCATGATCTTGTTCTCCGAGCTCGGTGGCAGCGCACCGGGTGGAGGCGGCTCGGGGCTCTCGGCGTTGCGCATCAGGAACCCCACCTTGGCCCCCAGCGCCTGCTTGTAGAACTCGATGGCCTCTTCGCAGCGCCCGTCGAAGAACAGATAGGGCTCGATCTTCATGGTGGGTCTCCTGAATCGGTACAGAGCCTGCGACTCTACGGAGTCTTGAAGTCGCCGGCTGTGGAGATGATGAAGTTCTCGCCCTTGATGTACTTGCGCCAGGCGGCGTTGGCCTGCTCGACGGTGACGGCAGCCAGGGCGTCGTCGCGCTGCTGCACGGCGCTCCAGGTCTCGCCGCGGTCGGCCATGCCGCCGATGCTGCCGGCCAGCGTGCTGGAGTCGGCACGGCCCTGCCGGCGGCCCTCGAGGATGTCCTTCTTCGCGCGCGCCAGCTCGACGGCCGTGACACCCTCGGCACTCATGCGCGCCACCTCTTCCTGCACGACGGCGATGACGCGGTCGCGCTTGTCCGGCGCATAGCTGCCCTGGATGCTGAAGCTGCCGACCGTGCCCCAGTGGCTCGCCTCCAGCGACGCGCCGATGCCGTAGGTCAGGCCTTCCTTCTGCCGCACCCGCTCCGACAGCCGGCTCTCCAGCCCACCACCGCCGAAGATGTGCACGGCCAGTTCCAGCGCCGGGTAATCGGCGTCCTCACCGTTCAACGGCAGCGGCACGTTCAGCCTGACGATGGCGTTGGCCTTGTCGCGCGCGATGGCCTCGAAGCGCGCCGGTGGCACGTCGACATGGCGAGGAATATGGCGGACAAAGCGTGGCGCCGTCGGCTTCTTCCAGTCACCGAACAGCCGCTCGATCTCGGCGGCCAGGCCGTCCGGCAGCTGCCCGACCACGCTGACGATGGCATCGTCGGCGCTCCAGTAGTCGGCATAGAAGCGCTTCACGTCGTCCAGCGTCGTGGCCTTCAACTCGGCGATGCGCTCGTCCACGCTCATCGTGTAGTCCGGGTCGCCCAGCGAGACGCCGCGGGCCTTGTTGTAGTGCCCTCGCGTGGCCGCCAGGCGCAGCACGCTCGGCTCCTGCCGTGAGGCATCGAGGCTTGCGATTGCCGCCTTGAGGTTGCGATCGAAGGCGTCCTGCGGCAACAGCGGCCGGCGCAGCGCATCGGCCGCGACGAGCAGCGCCGGCAGCAAGGTGTCGCGTTCCGCGCTGAGGTAGACGGTGGCGCCCTGGTCGTGGCTGGCGACCGACAGGTTGGCGCGCAGCTTGATGAGCGCATCCTGCAGCTGCTGCTTGCTGAAGCCTGCGCTGCCTTCGTCCATCAGCTGGCCCACCATGCCGGTGCCGTGGCGCGCGAAGGTGGCGGCGCGTTCGCCCCAGCGCAGCTGCATCTGCAATACGACGGTGTTGCCACGGGTGCGCTTGTTCAGCGTGTGCAGCTGGATGCCGCTGGGCAGCACGGTGCGGCGCGTGCGCGTCTCCAGCACGGGCGGCACGGGCTCCAGCAGCTCGCCCTCTTCCACCTTCGGCGGCCCCTTCAGGTCGGCCAGGCGCTGATCCAGCGTAGGCGCGACGGGGATTTCCACACGCTCGACGGCGGCGGCAGGCAGGTAGCGGCCGAGCGTCCGGTTGGCGGGCCTGAAGTAGGCGGCGCGCACGCGCTCCACATCGGCCAGCGTGACCTTGGGGATGTCTTCCATCAGCTGGAACAGCAAGCGCCAGTCGCCGGCTGCGATGAGGCCCGAGATCTGCTGGATCAGCGCCTCGGGGTTCTTCATCTGCTGGCGATAGCCGTTAACGGCGATATCGCGCACACGCGCGAGTTCGCTGTCGTCGAAGGGCCGGGTGCCGCGCCCCTCCGCGAGGTCCAGCAACTGGGCCTCGACCTTGGCCACATCGGCGTCGGGCGGCAGCAGTGCATAGACACTCGCCGTGCCGGGGTCCACGCCGCCCATGCCGCCCAGGCCCGCCGCCACCGCCAGCTTGGGCTCCACCAGCTGCTTGTAGAGCTGACCGCTGGGCTGCAGGCTCATCAGCAGGCCGTAGACGATGAGGGCCGGTGTGTCCGGGTGAGTGACGGCAGGCACGTGGTAGTTGGCCAGCAGGATGGGCTGCCCGCCCACACGGCGCACGGTCACCGTGCGCTCGCCGTCCTGCGCCGGCTCCACCGTGTAGGGCTGCGGCAGCGGCGCCTGCGGGCGGCGCAGCGCACCGAACCGTTGGCCGATGAGCGCCAGCGTCGCCGCCTTGTCGAACTGGCCGGCGATCAGCAGCGTCGCGTTGTCGGGCCGGTAGTAGCGCTTGTAGAAGGCCTGCAGCTTCTCGATGGGCACGTTCTCGATGTCGCTGCGCGGGCCGATGGTGGCATGGCCGTAGGGGTGCCAGGCGAAGGCGGCGGCGTTCACGCGCTGCCTCAGCACGGCGAACGGCTGGTCCTCGCCCCGCTCGAACTCGTTGCGCACCACGGTCATCTCCTTGTCGAGATCGGCCTTGGCGACGAGGCTGCCCACCATGCGGTCGGCCTCCAGGTCCAGCAGGAAGGCCAGCGTGTCCGCATTGGCATTGAAGCTGGCGAAGTAGTTCGTGCGGTCGACCGTCGTCGTGCCGTTGTAGCGCACGGCCAGCCGGGCCATGGCGCCCTTGATGTCGCGCTGGCGCTGCGTGCCCATGAACAACATGTGCTCCAGCAGGTGAGCCATGCCGTACTCACCCGGCGCCTCATGCCGGCTGCCGACGCGGTAGGTGATGTTGACCGTGGTGGTGGTCTGCGTCGCGTCCGGGAACAGCAGCACCTGCAGGCCGTTGGGCAGCCGGTATTCCTCGATGCCACCGAGTTCGCGCACCAGCGCGGGAGCCGAGGTCGCAGAGGCGGCGACCTTCGCGGGTGAGGCGGCGGCAGCCGGGGTCGGCGCTCCCACCAAACCGGCCGTCAGCAGGCAGGACAGCAGCAGGCCGATGCACGGAAAATTCATTCAGGTCTCCAGGGGCCGGCTGCGCCGGTCGCGTTGTTCAGGCGGCGATTCTGACCGCACCGCGCGTGGTCACCCGAAACGACCTCAACAAGCCCGCGAAGAGCACCTGCCACCGCAGCAGCCTCCCGGCCACCGCGACGAGTCGCCTGCAGCGCACCTCGGCGCGGCCTGGCGCCAGCGCCGGTCGACGTCGATAACCGCAGCCGCTGGGCCTGCTCACACGCCGGGAGCGGGTGCTATGCCGCGCCGTCTCCACCGGGCATGAAATCGCGGGCCTCGTCGGCCGGCGTCCAGGGAATGACATCGCCGTCGCACAGGCGCTCGACATCGTTCAGGCCGATGGACTGGGCCACATCGCGCGGCAGCGCATCGAACATCGCCGTGCCGTCGATGTCGAGTTCGTGCACGCGCGCGGTCCAGCAGGCCAGGAACAAGACGCTGGACAGCGTCGGGTCGGGCGACTCCTGCGGCTCGCACTGGTGATGGATGGCGTCGACGACCTCGCCGGGGAACTGCCACTTGCGGGCGAAGGCGGCCCCCACCTCCGGGTAGGCGTAGCCCAGGTCGGCCATCTGTGCGGCATACCGGCCATCGTCGGTATAGAACTCGGGCTGCACGCTGGGCCGGTCAGGCATCGCCATCTTCAGGATCAGGTCTCCGGTGCCGTGCAACAGGCCCGCCGTGAACGCCAGCACGGGGTCGAGCCGCAGGTCCTCGGCCAGCGACTGCGCGATCTTCGCCACGTCCAGGCTGTGGCGCCAGAACTCCACGAGGTCAACACCCGGCACCCCTTTGAAGACGCCCCCCACGGCGGCGGCCTGCACCGTCTCCCGCGTGGCCTTCATGCCCAGGCGTGCCGTTGCGGCTTCGATGGAGCCGATGCGATCGGTGCCGGCGCTGTAGCGCGCGGAGTTCACCAGGCGCAGGATGCGCAGCGTCAGCCCGCCTTCGCGGGTCAACAGGTCGTTAACCCGACGCAGGTCGGGCTCTTCCTTCTGCAGTTCGACAAGGATCTGGTTGACGACCTCGGGCAACGAAGGGATCGTGGCGTCGGTCGCGAGCAGGTCTTCGAGTTTCATGCGCACCTCGCAGCGGATGCGCAATGCTACCGGCCTGCGGCCTTGCGCGCCGAGGTCTCGTCAGCAGACGCAAGAACGAACACACGCGGCCGGGTTCATAAAATCCGCCGCACGAGCCCGCGTGCAAGGCGCACGGCGGCCCGGCTTGCGGCCCCGCCGTCGATGGCGATGCTGAGCCTCCTGAAAGAACCGCGTTTGAATTCCCTCGATCAACTTCGAAGCGGCGCCCTGGCGGGCGCCCAGCGCCTCACGCTGCGCGCCGGCCTGCGCGAACTGCCGCCCGAGGTCTACACGCTGGCCGACACGCTTGAAGTGCTGGACCTGTCGGGCAACGCGCTGGAAGACCTGCCCGACGAACTGCCGCGGCTGCACCGGCTGCGCGTCATCTTCTGCTCCGACAACCGCTTCACCCGGCTGCCGGAGGTGCTCGGGCGCTGCGCCGCGCTGGAGATGGTGGGCTTCAAGGCCAACCAGATCGTCGACGTGCCCGCAGCGGCGCTGCCGCCACGACTGCGCTGGCTGATCCTCACCGACAACCGTGTCGCCAGCCTGCCCGACGAGTTGGGCCGGCGGCCCCGGCTGCAGAAAGTGGCGCTGGCCGGCAACCGGCTGCGCGCCCTACCCGCCACGATGGCCGGCTGCGAAGGGCTGGAACTGCTGCGCATCTCGGCCAACCAGCTCGACGCCCTGCCCGACTGGCTGCTGGCACTGCCGCGCCTGACCTGGCTCGCCCATGGCGGCAACCCTTTCAGCGCCGAGCACGAGGCCCGGGCGCTGGCGCAGGCCCCGTTGCCGACGCAGGCCTGGCAACAACTCGAGGTGCAGGCGCTGCTGGGCGAAGGCGCGTCGGGGCATATCCACCGCGTCGCCTTGCCGGATGGGCGGCAACTGGCCCTGAAGGTGTTCAAGGGCGAGGTCACCAGCGACGGCCTGCCCAGCACGGAGCTGGCCGCGTGCCTGCAGGCCGGCACGCACCCCGGGCTGATCCCCGCGCTGGCACGGCTCGCGGGCCACGCCCATGGCGCCGAGGGGCTGCTGATGCCGTTGATCGGGCCCGAGTTCCGCGTGCTGGCGGGCCCGCCGAGCCTGGCCTCGTGCACGCGCGACGTTTACACCTTGGCGCAGCCGCTGCCCATCGGCGCGGCGCTGGGCATTGCAAGCGCCATGGCTGCCGCGCTGGCGCACTTGCACGCACGGGGGCTCACGCACGGCGACCTGTATGCCCACAACATCCTCCACGACGGCCAGGGGCAGGCTCGCCTGGGCGACCTCGGCGCCGCGTCGTTCCTGGCCGCTGTGCCGGCGGCGCAGGCGGCGCAGCTGCGAGCACTGGACGTACGCGCGCTGGGCTGCCTGCTGGAAGAGCTGGCAGAGTTGGCAGGCGCAGCCGGCCCACGCACCGCACCAGGCGATGCGCTGGCGGCACTGGCGCAGCGCTGCCTGCAGCCCGACGCCCGCCAGCGCCCGACGGCCGACGAGCTGGCCGACACACTGGCGGCGCTGCCACCCGCGTGAGGCGGGTGCCGACCGCGACGGGACTTGCGGCCACCAACCTCGGCAATACCCTGACTGACGAACGGCACCCTGCAGTCGTGTCACTAGACTGCGCCGCTCCGTCGCTCTCGCACGCCAACGCAGCCCCGTCGATGCCCAAGTTCAAGCCCTTTCCCCGCCTGCTGGTTGTTGCTGGCCTGCTGTTGCCTGGCGCGCTCTGGGCGGCCAAGCCCGACCCCGAGCTGCTCAATGCCATTCGCGACCAGGGCTTCAACCATTCCCAGGTTATGCAGACGCTGCAGCACCTGACCGACCGCATCGGCCCGCGCCTGACGAATTCGCCGCAGATGCGCGAGGCCAACCGCTGGACGCTCGCGCAGCTCAAGGCCTGGGGGCTGAGCGATGCGCACCTCGAGGCCTATGAGTTCGGGCGTGGCTGGACCTACGACAAGGCCAGCATCGACCTGCTGTCCCCGCGCAAGACCTCGCTGATGGCCATCCCGCTGGCGTGGACGCCGGCCACGCCCGGGCCGTTGGAGGCCGATGTCATCTACCTGGATGCCATGACCACCGCCGAACTGCAGACCTACCGCGGCCGCCTCAAGGACAAGGTGGTGATGCTCGACGAGCCCACCGACAGCGAGGAGCCGCACCGCGAGATCTCCAAGCGCTACTCGGCGGCCGAGCTGGCCGAGATGAAGAACTTCGACCTGAAGGCACCGGCCAGTGACGCCCCGCCACCGCAGGACGCCATCGCGCAGCGCCGCAAGGCCAACGCTTTCAACGAGGCGCGCATGGCCTTTCTGAAAGAGGAGAAGGTGCGCGGCGCGTTGTTCCGCAGCTCCTGGGACGGTGGCCTGATCCGCGTCATGGGCCAGAACCACCGCGTGGGCAAGACCTTCCCCGTGCCGGCGCTGATGCTGGGTGTCGAGCACTACAACCTGCTCGCACGCATGCTGGAGCGCGGCGAAACGCCGCACATCGCGTTCAACGTGGACGCCAGGTTCCACGACGACGACGTCAACGCCCACAACACCATCGCCGAGATTCCCGGCACCGGCGACAAGCCGGAAATCGTCATGCTGGGCGCCCATCTCGACTCCTGGCACGGCGCCACCGGCGGTGTCGACAACGCGGCAGGCGTGGCCATCACGATGGAGGCCATCCGCATCCTGAAGGCCATCGGCCTGCAGCCCCGGCGCACCATCCGCATCGGCCTGTGGACCGGCGAGGAGCAGGGCCTGCTGGGCTCGGCGGCCTACGTGGAGCAGCACTTCGCCAGCCGCCCCAAACCGAGCGACCCCCAGGAGCGCGCGCAGCCCCGCTGGATGTGGAGCAGCCCGGGCTGGCCCATCACGCGGCTGCCGGCGCATGAGTTGCTGTCCGTCTATTTCAACGTGGACAACGGCAGCGGCAAGCTGCGCGGCATTGCGACGCAGGGCAACACCGCCGCCCGCGCCAGCTTCGCCGAATGGTTCGGGCAGGTGAGCGACCTCAGCGAAGGCGTCATCAGCAACAACGCCAAGTCGTCCACCGACCATGTGTCGTTCGACCTGGTGGGCCTGCCCGGCTTCCAGTTCATCCAGGACCCGCTGGACTACAACACGCGGCTGCACCACACACATGTGGACTCCTACGACCACGCCGTACCGGAAGACATGAAGCAGGCCGCCGTGGTGCTGGCCACGCTGGTCTACAACGCGGCCATCGCGGACGCGCGGCTGCCCCGCAAGCCCATGCCCGCCGAACCGAGCGCCGATGAAAAGGCGCAGGCCAAGCAGAAGGCGGACAAGCGCCAACGCACCAAGGAGCGCAAGGCGCTGAGCGAGCTGACGACGGGCGGCTGAAGCCGGCGCGAACCACGCAACGCTCTGCCGTGCCGGCCCTGCCGCGCGCAGCTTGCGGGCCGCCACACCCGCACGCCATGCTAGGGTGCGCCCCATGACCGATGCCGGCGCCCTCACACCGTCCGCCCCGCCGAACGCGGCTCCCGCCGGCCCGGCCGATGCCGAGCCTCGCCTGCTACCCAGCGGTGCCCGCGAATGGCGGGTCAGCGGAGACTGGACGCTGCTGGCGCTGCGCGGCCGTTATGAGGAGTTTCGCCAACGCATCGCCGGCGCCATGGCCGAAGCGCCAGACACGCTGTGGGACCTGCGCGCCGTGAGCCGGCTGGACACGGCTGGCGCGCTAACCCTATGGCAGGGCTGGGGTCAGAAGCCGCCGGCGCGGCTGCTCTGGCAGCCGGAGCACGTGACGCTGTTCGCCCAGTTCATGCATACCGGCGCCGCGCCCAGGCCCAAGCCGGGCCTGCGGCCAGGACTGGCGCGCGCCAGCCTCAGCCTGCTGGCTTTCGCGCGCCACGGCGTGGACGTGGTGGCGCTGCTGGGCCGGCTGCTGCTGGACCTGGGCCATGTGCTGCGACGGCCGTCGCTGATCGGCTGGCGCGAGATTTCCGCGAACGTGTTTCGCACCGGGGCGCAGGCGCTGCCCATCACCGCGCTGGTCGGGTTTCTCGTCGGGCTGACGCTGTCCTACCTGATCTCCAAGCAGCTCAAGACCTACGGCGCCGACATCTTCGTCGTCAACATCCTGGGCCTGGCCGTGTTGCGCGAACTCGGGCCGCTGCTCGGGGCCATCATCGTGGCCGGGCGCTCGGGCTCCGCGATGACGGCGCAGATCGGCGTCATGCGGGTCACGCAGGAGCTTGACGCGCTCTCCGTCATGGGCATCTCGCACACCGTGAGGCTGGTGCTGCCCAAGGTGGTGGCGCTGGCCATCTCGCTGCCGCTCGTGGCGCTATGGACGAGCGCGCTGATGCTGCTGGGCGGCATGGCCGCCGCCGGTGCGCAGCTGAAGCTGGACCCGACGCAATTCCTGCACCTGCTGCCCAGCGTCGTCGAGCCGGTGAACCTCTGGCTGGGCTGGACCAAGTCGGTGCTGTTCGGCGGCCTCATCGCGCTGCTTGCCTGCCACTTCGGCCTGCGCGTGAAGCCCAACACCGAGAGCCTGGGCCAGAGCGTCACACAATCCGTCGTCACCGCGATCACGCTGGTCATCGTCGTCGACGCCGTCTTCGCCGTCCTGTTCTCCAACGTCGGCATATGAACGCCAGCCTGCCCGCCACACCCCTGCCACCGGTCGTCGAGGTGGACAACGTGACCACCGCCTTCGGCGGCCACGTCATCCACCGCAACCTCAGCCTCGTCGTGCATCGCGACGAGGTGGTGGCGCTGATCGGCGGCTCCGGCTCGGGCAAGACGACGCTGCTGCGGCTGCTGCTCGGCCTGGAGGTGCCGCAGGCCGGCAGCGTGAAGATCTTCGGCCACCCGCTGGGGCGCTGCTCGGCCTGCGACCTCGAGCATGTGCGCTACCGCTGGGGCGTGCTGTTCCAGAACGGCGCGCTGTTCTCGGCACTGAGCGTGTTCGACAACATCGCGCTGCCGCTGCGCGAACTGCAGAGCGTGCCGCCCGACATGGTGGGCCCGCTCGTCATGCTCAAGCTCGCGCAAGTGGGGCTGAGGCCCGATGACGCCTTCAAGCGGCCAGCCGAGTTGTCGGGTGGCATGGTCAAGCGGGTGTCGCTGGCGCGCGCGCTCATCCTCGATCCGCAACTGCTGTTCCTCGACGAGCCCACCGCCGGCCTGGACCCGGACAGCGCCAAGCAGTTCGTCAGGCTGCTGCGCAAGCTGCGCCAGGAGCTCGGGCTGACGGTCGTCATGGTCACGCACGACGTGGACACGCTGTTCGCCGTGGTCGACCGCGTCGCCGTGCTGGCCGAGCAGCGCATCATCGCCTGCGGCCCGCTGGCCGAAGTCGCCCGCCTGCCCCACCCCTTCGTGCGCAACTTCTTCCTCGGCCATGCCGAGCACTGCGCCGAGGACGACGTGCGGCGCTTCCGCCTGAGCCTGGACGACACCAGCGAGGAAGGCGGCGTGCCCGCCGTGCTGCGCGAGGACGCGCTGTGAGCCGCTCAACCAGGCCGGCAGCCCCGAACGCGTTCGGCCCGCCATAACCAAGGCAGACTGCACCCATGGAAAACAAAGCCCACGCCCTTGCCGCCGGTCTGTTCTTGCTGCTGCTGGGCATCGCCCTGGCCGGCTGCGTGTTCTGGTTCCAGGGCGACCACACCGCGCGCACCCACTACACCGTCGTCGCCCGCAGCGGCGTTCCCGGCCTGAACCTGAAGGCGCCGGTGAAGCTGCGCGGCGTCGAGGTCGGCTGGGTGGACAGCATCGGCTTCGACCCCGACGACCCGCGCCAGATCCTCGTCGGCATCACGGTGGACGCCACCGCGCCCGTGTCCGCCACGACACACGCCCAGCTCGGGCTGCAGGGCGTCACCGGCTTATCGTTCGTCAGCCTTGAGGAGGCTGACACCCAGGCCGCACTGACCCGGGCGCCGGCCGGCGCACGCATTGCGCTGAAGCCGACCTTGCTGGACCGCCTGGCCGAAAGCGGCCCACTGGTGCTGGCCGGGTTCGCCGAAACCGCAGGCCGGCTGAATGCGCTGCTGAGCGACGACAACCGCGCCCAGTTGCAACGCACGCTGGCGAAGCTGGAGCAGACCGCCACCGACACCAGCCGCCTGATGGCCGCGCTGCAGCCCAGCGCGCAGCAGCTGCCCACGGTGCTCAAGGACGCCGACACCACGGCGCAACGGGCCAGCGCGGCGCTGCGCGAGATCGAGACCCTCGCCGTCGATGGCCGCGCGCTGGCGGCCGACCTGCGCGCCCGCACCGGCGTGCTGGACCGCATGGACGCCGCAGCCCAGCAGGTGCAGACGACGAGCCGCCATCTGGAGCTCGCCCTGGTGGGTGATACGCCGCAACGCACGCGCCCGCTGGTGTCCGACCTGTCGGCCGCCAGCCGCAGCATCGAGCGCGCCGCGCACGACCTGGGCGAACAGCCGCAGAGCCTGCTCTTCGGCCGCAGCGCCCGGCCACCCGGCCCGGGGGAGCGCGGCTTCGAAGAACGCCTGAAGGCAGCCGCGCCATGAAGCACCTGACCCCCCTCCTCGCGGCACTGAGCCTGTGTGCCTGCTCGCTGTCGCCCAAGGTGTCGGCCCCTGCGGTCTACGACCTCGGCCCCGCAGTGGCTGCCACCGGCGGCGGGGCGCTCGCCTGGCGCATCGCCGATGTCACCGCGCCCCCCTGGCTGGCCGACGAAGGCATCGCCTATCGCCTGGCCTACCAGCAGGCCCAGCGCCAGGAGCACTACCGCGACAGCCTGTGGGCCGCTCCGCCGGCGGCGCTGCTGACGCAGCGACTGCGCGAACAGTTGGCCACCGTCACGGCCTGCCCGGGCGTGCCGGCCGGTCTGCTGGCCGTCAACCTCGACGAATTCGAGCAGGTCTTCAACCAGCCGGGCAGCAGCCAGGCCGTGCTGCGCGTACACGCCACGCTGTGGCCCGCTGGCGGCGCGCCGGCGCTGCAACGGCATTGGCGCGTGGAACGGCCGGCAGCGCCCGACGCCACCGGCGCCGTGCGCGCGCTATCATCGGCCGTCGACGACTGGCTGCCGCAACTGCGCAGCTGGCTGTCCACCGACTGCGCTGCCCGCTGAGCCGGGCCGCGCGCCA
>JACCDQ010141634.1_pt1 | contig 17674 bp, 22 predicted proteins | sample 7446031 | NCBI WGS metagenome assembly JACCDQ01 (sample SAMN15323442, study PRJNA562643) | freshwater metagenome | isolation source: river surface water | place: USA:Blue River Watershed | collected 2017-08-17
AGCTCTAATTTAAAAAGTCCGCTATAATCTTCTTTTTCGCAGATTTGGGTCGGTAGCTCAGTCGGTAGAGCAGCGGACTTTTAATCCGTTGGTCGCGAGTTCGAGTCTCGCCCGACCCACCAAATCAAGGCTTTTTCCAAAAAGCCATCCAAAAGCACCCAAGCAATTGCTTCGGTGCTTTTTTCTTTCCCCAAGCCCTTCTCTTATTTATTGATAACCATCAAATATGCATGGGCAAACTAAGAAATCATCCTGAATATGGCTTAATATGAAAGCGTAGATGACAAACTAATTATTCAAAGGAGATTTGATGAAGGTTCTAGTATCGATCGACGGATCAAAACATAGTGCAAAAGCCATTGATTATCTAATCACTCACTCCGCCATGTTTGAAGGCAAGGGGTCAGGTTTGGTTGTTCTTCATGTTGAACCAGATGTCATTCCACCTGAGGTAACACAATACATCCCCAAGAAATCAATTGCTGATTGGTATGCAGATCAAAGTAAGGCAGCCCTCAAATCAGCGACAGCAAAATTAGATAAAGCAAAAATTCAATATAAATTAGTGCAAAAAGTTGGTCATGTCGCTGACACGATTCTGGCTGAGGTAAAAACTGCTAAAGCTGACATGATTGTGATGGGCTCTCACGGTCGTAGCTCACTCATGAATTTAATCATGGGTTCAATTGCAACCCAAGTGCTATCTCAAGCAAAACAGCCTGTATTAATCGTTAAATAGTTTTCGCTGCTATTTTTACTCGCTTACTAAAAACGCTGCCCATTCATTGGAGCAGCGTTTTTTATTGGCTATTTTTTAGAGCCAATCCTACCCTCTTCGCCCTTTAATAATTTTTGTATATTAGCTTTGTGACGCCAGATTAATAATGCACTCATGATTGCAATGGCGATCGCCATTGGTTGAACACCAAATAAGAACATAAAGTAGATGGGCGCAAATACTGCAGACACCAAAGCCGCCAGAGATGAATAGCGCAAAAATACTGCCACAATTAACCAAGTCGATAAAGTGGTGAGTCCCAAGACCCAGTCAATTGCCAGCAGAATACCTAAAGCTGTTGCCACACCTTTACCACCTTTAAAGCCATGGAAAACTGGAAATAAATGTCCAATAAATGCTGCAGCAGCAACAGCAGGCAATACCCAAGAGTCAATTTCCACACCAATCAAAACTCTCGCTATAACAACGGCCACATAACCTTTAGTTGCATCACCCAGTAAAGTCAGAATTGCAGCCAACTTATTGCCTGTTCGCAATACGTTCGTAGCCCCTGGGTTGCCTGAACCATAACTGTGGGGGTCTGGTAAGCGCATAGCTTTACTAACCACTACCGCAAAGGAGACAGAACCAATCAGGTAGGCCCCCAAAATTACAAATGCATTAAAAATCGATAAGTTCATGTTTACGCTCTAGGGTGATGCTGTTGATGGATATTTTTTAACCGCTCACGTGCAACGTGAGTGTATATCTGTGTCGTTGATATATCTGCATGACCTAATAATAATTGCACTACTCTTAAGTCAGCTCCATGATTTAACAAATGTGTTGCAAAGGCGTGTCTCAAAGTATGAGGTGATAGTGGTACATCAATACCAGCTAAAGTCGCATAACGCTTGATGATGTGCCAAAAAGCTTGCCTAGTCATACCCTGACCAGTATGTCTTGCTAAAAATAAATCTTGTGTCGCCTTATGTTGCGCTTTTGTATCTAATAGTTGAGGTCTAGCAATCTCTAGATATTTTTTCAACCAAGTAGCCGCCTCAGCACCAAAAGGCACCAAACGTTCTTTACCACCCTTACCACTAATGACACGCACCACACCCTCATTTAGTCCCACTTCAATAGTTTTCAGATCCACCATCTCAGACACACGCAAGCCGCTGGCATACATTAACTCAAGCATGGTTCTATCCCTGATACCTAAAGGTGTATCTGTGTCTGGCGCACCAAGCAATGCCTCCACCTGAGACTCGCTCAAGGTTTTTGGAAACCTTGGCGCCTGTTTGGCAGCTCTCAAATTGAGGCATGGGTCAGCTTTAACCAAGTTTTTGCGAATACCTAAACGATAAAAACGCTTCAACACTGTTAAACGTCTATTAGCAGTGGTTGCTTTATCTGCTCTGCGATGAGCAATGTACCCCATCACATCAGCTGAATTTACCTCGTAGATAGTTTTAGATACCTCATCATCTAGCCAACGCGCAAATAGGAGCAAATCTCGACGATAAGCACTCAAACTATTCTTAGACAAGCCATCTTCTAACCAGCAAGTATCACAAAATAGATCAATGGCTTCCATGCTGGCAATTAGCTTTTTACTAACAGGCTTAGAATCCTGATAGTCATCTTGCGTGCGAGAAGTTGATTTTTTAACTACCATTGAGGTTTTATTCTAAAAGAGACGCCATTGAACCCAGCTTTTTTATTACTTCCTGATTTCTTGCTCATTTTGCTTGGGTTCATCTTAGTACGCTTTACTCATCTTGATAAGAATATTTGGACAAGTGCTGAAAAGCTTGTCTATTACTTGTTATTCCCAGCACTATTGTTCAATGCCATCAATCAAACTAGGTTTGATTGGAGTGGCACTTACACCATGATTGTTGTGGCTGCCATCGCCTTTTTCTCTGCCATGGGTTTGAGTTTTATTTCAAAATGGATTTTTAAACCAACGGACTTAAGCTGGTCTTCTGGATTTCAGACAGCCTTTCGCTTTAACTCATATATTGCATTTGCGGCAGCCGGCCGACTGGCTGGTGAAGAAGGTGTTGCATTAATGGCACTGATTAGTGGTTGCTTGGTACCAATTGCCAATGCTGCAGCAGTTTGGTCATTGGCCAAGCATTCAGAATCCCATATCTTCAAAGAACTGATTAAAAATCCTCTCATCATTGCAACCGTGCTTGGATTAATCAGCAATATTCTTGGATTAAGAATGCCTGACTATTTAGCCCTTAGCTTATCCCGTTTAGGCGCAGCCTCAATTGCCTTGGGCTTGTTAAGCGTTGGCGCAGGACTCATGTGGGTTAAAAGCAAAAAAGATGGCGCACTAGTGGCTTATTGGACAGGCATTAAGTTATTAGCTTGCCCTGCTATTGCTCTATTTTTTGGCAAGTATTTTGATTTGCCTCAGGCTCAACTGAATAGCGTGGTGCTATTTGCAGCAATGCCTACTGCGACAAGCGCCTATGTACTTGCCAATAGAATGGGTGGCGATGGGCCACTTGTGGCTATTTGTATTTCTGTGATGACTCTAGCTGCTGCAGTGACTCTACCAATGTGGCTACTATTTCTCTAACAAGACTAGAAGTTAATTAAAGATAATAGGCTCAACGGTTAAAGAAACTTTAAAAGTTTCTTTAACCTTCTTTTTAATTTGCTCTGCCAATTGAAGCAATTCTTCTCCAGTGCCGCCACCATGATTAACAAGCACCAAGGCTTGTTTTTCATAAACACCTACTCGCCCCATCTTGTAACCCTTAAAACCACACTGATCAATTAACCAACCAGCAGCCAGCTTCCATTGTTGCCCACTAGGATAAGCAACTAGTTGAGGAAATTGCTGCTTTAACTGTTGATACAACTCATTGGTGACCACAGGGTTATGAAAGAAACTGCCCGCATTACCAATCACTTGAGGGTCAGGCAATTTACCTCTTCGAATCTCGCACACCCGATGAAAGATATCGATGGGCTTTAATAAATGTTGATGATCGAATGCCTTTGCTAATTCGGCATAACTAAGTTTTGCTTGCCATTGTTTAGGCAATACAAAACAAACTGAAACAACCACATAACGATGGGGCTCATCTTTAAAAACACTGTGACGATATGAGAACTGGCAATCTGATTTATTTAAGGTCACAAATTCTTGTGTTAATCGATCAAATGCTTCAAGACTCTCAAACACCTCTTCGAACTCTAGGCCATAGGCACCAATGTTTTGTATTGGCGCAGCTCCCACCGTACCAGGTATTAATGCTAGGTTTTCCAGTCCTGGATAGCCGTTATTCAATGACCACTCTACAAACTCATGCCAAGACTCGCCCGCCATGGCTTCGATATAAAAATGCGTAGAGGTTTCTTTCAATAAAGATTTGCCTTTTATTTGCATAAGGGCTGTATACCCTGACAAATCTTTTGCTAAAACTAAGTTACTACCACCTCCAAAGACCTGCCAAGGCTCCTTTTCAGACTGAGCTTTTGATATAAATTCGACCACATCTGACTTATTCCGCAAATAAGCCAAATATTGAGCGGATACATCAAATCCAAAGGTATTGTGAGCACGCAAACTAGCGCGTAAATCGATCTTCATGCCACAATCTTAACTGTGATTAACTTTACTTTAGATTTTTAGGTGAACTATGCCCTCATTTGACGTTGTTTGCGAACCAGACATGATTGAAGTAAAAAATGCTCTTGAGCAAGCCAATAAAGAAATTTCTACTCGTTTTGACTTCAGGGGATCAGATGCCAGAATTGAACAAAAAGGTGAAGAATTAACCCTGTTTGGTGATGATGATTTCAAACTCAGACAAGTTCGTGATGTACTTTTAGCCAAACTCGCTAAGCGCAATGTGGATGTGCGTTTTCTAAAAGACGGCAAGCTCGAAAAAATATCAGGCGACAAACTTAAACAAATTGTTGAAATCCAAAAAGGTATCAGCACAGAACTCGCAAAGAAAATTGTGCGCATCATCAAAGATAGCAAGATCAAAGTACAAGCAAGTATTCAAGGTGATGCAGTACGTGTAACAGGTGCTAAACGCGACGACCTACAAACAACCATGGCCATGCTTCGTAAAGATGTTGAAGAAGCGCCATTGGGATTTAATAACTTTAGAGATTAAAGCTAATAAATACTTGTTGTTGGAGTATAAAAAAAGAGGAGCCAAGGCTCCTCTTTTTATTGATGCTTAACTAGATTACAAACCAGCGTTTTGCTGCGCAACCATCATGTAGAGCATTGGTACTGACAACATCGTATTAAAACGTGAAGTCAACATTGCTAAACGTGCGGCAGCGGCTTTTTCTGCAGCCTCTACTTGAACAATACCTAGAGCTTTTTTCTGATTTGGCCAAATGATGAACCAAACGTTAAATGCCATCACAAGAGCCAACCACATGCCAATACCAATTGCCACAACTGGTTGTTGGAATGTCAAAGCTTGTACTAGGTAACCGTTAGCAGCAGCCAACAACAAACCTGTTACCACTGTGAATAGTGCAGCGTAGCGGAACCAGAACAAAGCTGTTGGCGCAATTACTTTGCTAATCGCAGGTTTTTGCTCATCTGGAATCTTTGGCATAGATGGAATTTGCACAAAGTTAAAGTACCAAAGCAAACCAATCCACATCACACCTACCAATACGTGCAACCAACGAACCACGAATGCACCCCAAGCATGATCAAAATTCACTGATCCAACACCAAGAACGATCAAAATCAATAAAACAAAACCAGCCAAAACTGTGCGTTGTAATGATTGCAATATTGACGCCATATAAATTCCCCTTTGCAATATTTATTAAAAATTAAAAAACCAATTTGGTCTTTAAGTTATAGCAAGCCAAATTATCCATGATTTACGAATATTTCGTGCAAACAACTCAAATAGATAAGTCTTTGCAATTATTTGCTTTTCCGAATTTTTTCAATTGCCGAGATGGTGACATCCGACCAATCCTCAGCAAGGCGTAACTCATAGGTTTCCTGCAGCTGAATAGTCTGACTACTTTTAATCGCATGACCTTCCCCATCCAATAAAACAGCATAGCCACGCTCTAGAGTTCGTTGAGGATTTAAAAGCTCTAAATGATTACGCCAGGATTGATGTTTTTGACGATAAGTTTGTAAGTTAACTTGCCAGGCTTGGTTCAAACGCACCGTTAATTGTTCTGCTTTTTCTCTCATGCGTTCAGGATTAGGTAGAGCATGGTTTAAACGCAAGGCCAATTGATCCAAGCATTGTGATTCTTTATCAATTCTTTGAGTTAGCCTAACGCTCATACGTTGCGCTAGAACATCCAAGTCTTGCAATAAAGCATCTCTATTAGGGGTTGCTAATTCAGCTGCACCAGTTGGTGTGGGCGCACGAAGATCAGCCACAAAATCAGCAATGGTGAAATCTGTTTCATGCCCAACACCAGAGACGATTGGCACCGGTGACTCAGCAATCACCCTAGCAAGTTGCTCATCATTAAAACACCAGAGATCTTCAATACTGCCACCACCCCTAACCAATAAGATCACATCAATGTCTCCCAGCTTAGCATCAAGGTATGCACGATTTAATGCAGATATCAAAGCAGGCGGCGCATCAACCCCTTGAACTAGGCTTGGGTAAACAATGATAGGTATATGCGGGGCTCGTCGCTCCAAAGTGCTTAAAACGTCTTTTAAGGCTGCGGCTTGCGCTGAGGTAATGACACCTATGGCTTTAGGATGTTTGGGTAATGGGCGCTTTTTTGACTCGTCAAATAGTCCCTCTTTATTTAGCTTGTCTTTTAACTTCAAGAACGCCTCATAAAGACCACCAAGGCCTGCGCGCCTCATCAAACCAACGTTTAACTGAAGATCACCCCTAGGGACATACACACCTAAGTTAGCAGCTACTTCCACTAAATCACCTTCTTTGGGTACAAAACCTACTTGTCCATTACGACCACGGAACATCACGCAACGAATTTGCCCCTCAGCATCCTTTAAAGAAAAGTACCAGTGCCCACTTTCATAAGGCTTGAAGTTAGAAATCTCCCCTCTAACCCAGATATTACCGATATGAGCTTCTAAAACCCCAGCAATGGTGCGGTTTAGGTCCCCAACACCGATAATCTGCCTTGATATTTCTGTCATTTTTTACCGTCAAATTCGTATTTATAAGGGTCTTAGCCTAAAAACTATCCACAAGCCTAATTTAGTCCTAGACAAAATTACATAAAAGCTGCTCAGATCCAATAACTATCGCGCAAGATATTGATTTATATAAATTTAATTAAAATCAATATTTTTAAAAAATCATAGCTCAACGAAGAATCAATGGCTTAGAAAGCATCTTAAAGAAAGTTTTTCACAGAGTTATCCACAACCTTGATGTTTGTTTTTAATCATTGAGTTCTGAGCACTTAGAACCTTCGTTTAAAGTATAGGGTATGTATAGCATCCTAATAGCCGCCGGCTGGCCTGTATGGCCTCTTTTATTGACCTCTATTGTGGCTTTAGCCATTCTGATTGAACGAATTTGGTTCTTACAGGCAAAACGCATAGCACCCCCTCATTTAGTTGATGGCGCTATCCAGTTAGCAGATTCGGGAGCATTGAAAAATCCACAAAGCGCTCAACAGGCCACCGATACGCTAGCTAGTGCGGCACCTCTGGGCAGTATTTTGTCAGCAGCTTTACTAGCAAAAGCAAACACATCAGACGAAGAGAAGATTGTTGAGGCGATGCAAGAAGCAGCAACCGAGGTAACTATTTTGCTAGAACGCTACATGGGCGCACTCGCAACCATTGCAACAATTGCACCATTGCTAGGTTTATTTGGCACAGTAGTTGGCATGATTGAAATTTTCGGCAGTCAACAAGGCACTGGTGCTAATCCTCAACAACTAGCCCATGGCATCTCAATAGCGCTCTACAACACCGCCTTTGGTTTACTGATTGCCATACCTGCCTACGCCGGATGGCGTGGCTTAAAAGCCATGATTGAAAAACGTCAACGTGAGTGCGAAGTAGCAGCAAAAAAATTACTGCGTCATTTAGTGAAGTGATTCAACTTAAATGCTATTTAACAGTATTCGCAAAAAAAGTTTTTTTAATGGTGCCTCAGCCACTAATAATCAAACTGCGCCTGAAATTAATTTAATTCCTTTCATTGATGTGTTGTTGGTGATTTTGATTTTTTTAATGATCTCAACAACGTTCACACGCTATCAAGAACTATCCATCACCTTGCCAAGTGCAGAGGGAGCAGCAGCAAAAGGGAAACCTAGAGATATTTCAGTGGCAATTTCTTCTGATGGTCGCGTTGCGATTGACGGCAAACGTATTTCACTTGATCAATTAACTAATGCTCTAACAGCATCTGCTAAAAATACCGGTGGAGAAAACGGACCCAATGTCATCATTGCTGCGGATGGCAAGGCTCCTCATCAATCAGTCATGCTAGTGATGGAAGCGGCACGCAACGCAAATTTACCTAATGTTGTTTTTGCTACTCAATCTAAAAACAAATAATCAAGCCCATGAGTGCCCACCACACACTAACTCAAGCACCTCAATACTGGGAAAAGAAAAATCTCAAATCTTTAGCGCTTTGGCCGTTATCAAAACTATTTGGAATCGCTAGCTCTATCAGAAGATTTTTATACGATTTAGGCATTATCAAAAGTCGTGCACTACCTGTGCCGGTTGTAATTGTTGGCAATATTCGAGTAGGTGGCACAGGCAAAACGCCTACAGTGTTGGCCATAGCAAAAATACTTCAAGCCAAAGGCTTTCGTCCAGGGATTATCTCTAGAGGCTATAAAGGCTCTCATCAAGAAGCCACCGAAGTAACCGCCTCATCATCGCCAAGCATTGTTGGAGATGAACCTTGTTACATGGCAGGACAACTTCAAGACTTGAACATACCTATTTTTGTTCACCCAAACAGAGTCAGCGCAGGACAACAACTACTCCAACAATATCCACATGTAAATGTGATCATTAGCGATGATGGCTTGCAACATTACAAGCTAGGACGTTGGCCTGCGCGCGAGGGTGGCCACGATATTGAATTAGTTATTCGTGATGCAAGAGGTGAAGGCAATCAATTTTTACTGCCTGCAGGTCCTCTCAGAGAAAGCGTCAATCGCCCACGCGACTTCACATTCAATTTAGGCCTCAAAGAATCTACCGGGCCTTACTTTCAGGATGCTCCTTCTTTTGATTTAGACATCAAGATTGGCAATATCTACCAACTCAAAGAGCCATCTCGTCAAATGTCTTTAACTGCTATCAGCGATTTATTGGATAACCGAGCTCCAAGCAAACAACATTTACTGGCTGCTGCAGGTCTTGGCAATCCAAAAAAGTTTTTTCAGTTACTTAAAGATGTTGGTCTTGAGTTTGGCGAGTTACCACTACCCGACCACTTTGACTTTTTAAACAACCCTTTTAAAGATAGAGTCGAAAAAGTGATACTCATCACTGAGAAGGATGCCGTAAAATGCATGCAACTCAACGATTACAAGGATGATGAGCGTATTTGGGTATTACCTGTGACAGTTGACTTGCCTGATGACTTTATTAGCCAAATGGTAGACATTCTGAAACGCCCTTAATCAACACATCAAACAATCATGGATAAACGTTTATTAGATATTTTGGTTTGCCCTATTTGCAAATCACCATTGCATCATGATGTTGAAAAAAATGAATTAATTTGCAAGGCTGATCAATTGGCTTTTCCAATTCGTGATGGCATTCCTGTGATGTTGGTTGCAGAAGCACGCAACCTGGGCGAGAAATAAGACACCTGTCTATTTGAGACATCTATTTAATGACATCAAAAATACCATTCATAGCAGTGATTCCAGCGCGCCTGGCATCTACACGCTTACCGAATAAACCGTTAGCGGATATTGGTGGTAAACCCATGGTGGTGCGAGTTGCAGAGCGCGCTTTGCAATCCGGAGCATCACGCGTGGTAGTGGCGGTGGATGATCAAAGTATTTTTAATGCTTGCAAAGCGCATGGCCTCGATGTGATGTTAACTAGTAAAGAACATCCAACAGGTACAGATCGTCTTAGTGAAGTGGCAAGCAAATTAAATCTTAGTGATGATGAAATCGTGGTGAATGTACAGGGTGACGAGCCATTGATACCACCGGAGTTGATCACACAAGTTGCGCAAACATTAGCAGAGCATCCTAATGCCCAGATTGCTACAGCTGCACTAAAAATCCATGATGCGGCAGAGGTAAATAATCCTAATGCCGTCAAAGTGGCGATGGATAAGAACTACAGAGCATTGTATTTTTCAAGAGCGCCTATTCCGTTTACAAGAGATGCTGATAAATTCCAAGCGCAGTGCTATCGCCATATTGGCATGTACGCCTATAAAGCGAGTTTCTTAAAAGAGTTTTCCAACTTGGCGCCAGCTCCGATTGAAGAAGCAGAATCATTAGAGCAATTAAGAGCCATGTGGTACGGCTATACGATTCAGGTGCTGCTCACTGACTCAGCGCCACCTCCAGGGGTTGATACAGCAGAAGACCTTGAGCGCGTACGACAAGTTTTTGCACAAAAAGCCTAAATCAGTAAAAAAATGTCAAAAATTACCCTAATTTAGGGAAATCCTGAGGCTCAAAAATTGGCTTTCAGGCTAAATAATGGGAAAATTACCAAATAAAGGCATGAGTCAGTTTGTAGTCAAAAAAACAACCTACTCTTGTCTTTTTTCAATTCAACCAATACCTACAAACAAGAAAAAGGGAGTTAACCATGCGATTGATCCTATTAGGCGCACCAGGTGCCGGTAAAGGAACGCAGGCTAAATTTATATGTGAGAAATTTGGTATTCCTCAAATTTCTACAGGCGACATGTTGCGCGCTGCTGTTAAAGCAGGCACACCACTAGGTATTGAAGCTAAAAAAGTGATGGACGCAGGTGGTTTGGTTTCTGATGAAATCATCATCGGCTTGGTCAAAGACCGCCTAACTCAAGCTGATTGCGCCAAAGGTTACTTATTTGACGGTTTCCCACGCACAATTCCTCAAGCGCAAGCTATGAAAGATGCGGGTGTACCAATTGATTACGTCCTAGAAATCGATGTGCCATTTAGTGCGATCATTGATCGCATGAGCGGTCGTCGCGTACACGTTGCCTCTGGTCGCACTTATCACGTGACATTCAACCCACCAAAAGTGGCAGGCAAAGATGATGAAACAGGCGAAGACTTGATTCAACGTGAAGACGACAAAGAAGAGACAGTGAAGAAACGCTTGGATGTGTATGACGCTCAAACACGTCCATTAGTTGAGTACTACTCAACTTGGTCTAAGAATGGTGATCCAGCAGCTAAAGTGCCAGCACCTGCCTATCGTAAGGTAGAAGGCACTGGCTCTGTTGAAGCTATTACAACCAGTGTGTTTGCTGCTCTTAAGTAATTAAATTTGCTTCTTAAAATAGCTTGATTACGATGATTTAATAATCTGACTCATTAAGCTAGTTAAAAAACCCGGTTAAATTAAATTGACCGGGTTTTTTATTTGGCGTAGTGGGTTGGATCGGAGATTCCAGCAGATTTAAAACCCTCTCTTCGCAAGCGACATGACTCGCATTGCCCACAAGCCAAGCCCTCTGAATTTGCTTGGTAGCAAGAAACCGTTTGCGAGAAATCAACACCTAATTCCATGCCAGTTTTGATGATTTCGGCTTTACTCATTTTGATGATGGGCGCATGAACTCTAAATCGGGTTGATGCTTCATGTGACTCAACTCCAACCTTGGTGGCCAAATTAGCAGTGGCTTCAAAAGATTTCACATACTCAGGTCGACAATCTGGATATCCGGAGTAATCCACCGCATTGGCGCCAAAGAAGATGTCTAAACCACCTAGTGCCTCTGCCCAACCCAATGCAACAGATAACATGATGGTGTTGCGAGCTGGCACATAAGTGATAGGAATTTCATCCTGTTTACTTGGACAAGTTGGCACAGCATAGGCATCATCTGTTAACGCAGAACCGCCCACAAAACGCCTTAAATCCAAATCAATGATCTCGTGTTTTACTGCCCCGATTGATTTAGCTACACGTACTGCCGCATCTAATTCTGAAGAATGTCTCTGACCATATCTAAAAGAGAGTGCGTATGGTGCGTATCCCAATTTTTTAGCGATTGCTAAGACCGTTGCAGAATCTAAGCCACCAGACAATAACACCACTGCTGGCGCATTTGGCTGTCTAGCTCGCATAGATTCAAAATCAAAAGACATAAGCCAATTACTTAAGACGTTTCAAAGCCTGTTTCGCTAAACCCGCTGCTTCACTATCTGGATGTTTAGCAATCAAACTTTCTAAAGTTTTTTTACCTGCAGGTTTTGCACCAGACTCAATCTGACTATTAGCAAGAGTTAGCAATGCATCAGGCACACGAGCGTGTAATGGATAACGCTTTACCATGGACTGTAATGTAGTAATCGCTGCCTTGTAGTCTTTTTGAGCGTACTCAGAGTTGCCTAACCAAAATTGTGCCAATGGCCAGTAAGGACTATCTGGGTATTTTTTAACAAAGCCTTGAAAGCTGTTATCTGCCTTTTTAAGATTGCCATCTTGAAAAGCTTTCAGGGCAGCTTCATAAGCTTGCTGCTCACCAGGCTGAACTTTCCCCTGTACGCCCTCAATTTCCATCACTTGAGGCTCAAAACTTTTCATGCGCCCGTTTAAATCTTGGTAAAAAGTTTTTTGTTGAGCGGTCAACTCTTGCACTTGCTTTTCAAGTAACTCAGTTTGACCACGTAATTTAGCGTTTTCCTGAGTTAACTCATCTAACTGACTTTGCATCTCAATCTGAGATTTTTGCGCAGCGCTAACCTGTGCACGCAAGTCTAAAATAGCTTTGCGAGCCTCGTTATCCTCAAGTAAAGCCAACGCAGGTTGGCTAAAGCCGCTTAATGCAACAAAAACAACAGCGGCCAAAGCCGCTGTTGAAGTGTGCAGAAAATTAAAACGTTGTGACTGCTGCATACGGTTTATTTTCTCTATCAAAATTAGTAGGCGATATCCGCACGGCGATTTTCTTGCCATGCAGCCTCATTGCTACCCTGTGCTTTTGGCTTTTCTTTACCAAAACTCACAGCTTCCATTTGTGAGTCAGACACACCTAGCAATGACAATGATTTACGTACTGCTTCTGAACGACGTTGACCCAACGCCAAGTTGTATTCAGTTGTGCCACGCTCATCAGTATTACCTTCAATTTTGATCTTGCGATCTTTATTGGCTTTTAGGTAATTAGCGTGTGCTTGCAAAGTTGCTTGATATTCAGATTTAACTGCATAACTATCAAAATCAAAATAAACACTGCGCTTAAACAATGGACTCTTTGGATCATTCCAAGGTTGTGAGCTGTAATCAGTACCAGCACCACCCTTGCCATCAACATCATCCAACTTAACGCCTGATGCACAAGCTGTTAACAAAGCCACGGACAACAACAATGTTGCGCGACGAGCGATTGAAAATTGTTTCATTTGTTTCCCTAAATTGAATATTTAAATGATTTTGTTAAGTGAAAAAATAATTTTTTCCTTAATTTGTGTCTATCGTATCAAATCAATCTGAAATAAGCATTTTTTCAGATTGATTTGATTAATCCATGAATGGGCCCCAAGCAGGCTCTCGGATATCAGCACCAGGCAAACTTAACATCTGCTTATTTTTGCCATCAATGGATACAGCCATAAGAACTGGCTTGTTACCCGAACGAGTGGCATACAAAATATAACGGCCATTGGCCGCAAAAGTAGGTGTTTCATCACGGATGCCGTCACTTAAAGCCACCACTTCACCACTTGCCAAATCTTGTAGGTGCAAACGATAAGCTCCAGATACTCTGGCAATGTAAGCCAAATTTTTACCATCAGGAGACAAGCGTGGACTAGTCACAAAACCATGTTTAAAGGTAACACGCTGAGCGGCACCTGCAGATTCGCCTTCTATTGGCATACGATAAATTTGTGGGCTACCGCCACGATCACTCGTGAAGTAAATCCACTTGCCATCAGGAGACCATTGTGGCTCTGTATCAATCGAATAACCACGCGTCAAGCGCTGTAGCCCTGTACCATTGGCATTGATTTTATAAATCTGGGTATTGCCATCTTTCGATAAAGCAATGGCTAGCTGACTGCCATCCATCGACCAAGACGGCGCACTGTTATTACCTTTTTGATTAGAAAGAACAGTGCGACGCCCTGTTGCCAACTCATGCACATAAATTACTGGCTTACGTGATTCAAATGATACATAAGCTACTTTCTTACCATCTGGTGACCATGTTGGCGAAATGATAGGTTCATTACTTGAGAGTGCCGGGCGAGCATTTTCACCATCAGAGTCAGAAATGACTAGACGATGGCTCTTGCCTGAGCGAATCACGTACGATAAGCGTGTTGAAAAGATGCCTCGCTCACCCAAAATTTTTTGAATGATGTCGTCGGCAATTTTGTGACCTGCTAAACGTAAGTCGTCAGCAGTAACAGTAACAACTAAACCGCCTAAGCTTTCATTTTTACGAATATCAAATAAACGATAGCGAATCTCAAAACGACCATCTGATAATTTAGTGACACTACCCACAGCCAAAGCATCAGCTCCACGCGCTGACCAAGACTTATAGTCAGGGTTAATATCCCAACCTAACTCTGCTGAGCCCGACTCAACGTTACGAATAGCGCCACTTCTGGTCAAGTTCGAGCGAACCACATCAGTTACCTTGAGGGGCAGTTGATTTTCGCCAACAAAGCGCATCGCAGCTACTGGGAATAATGACTGGCCCACACCAGTGATCTCAATATTCATTTGTGCATGCGCACTCACTGAGATAGTCAGCGTGGCAGACACAGCAATACAAATGCTTGCAGACTTTGTTAAAAATTTCTGTATTAGCGCTAGTATGGATTTCATCATGTATCTCATTAGTCTTTCGGCTTAAACGTTAAACGTACTTGCTTGGGCACTTTACCGTCATCATCTTTAGGCAATGTTTGTGCATCATCAATCGCTCTTAAAACTGCTCTGTCCCACGCTGCATCACCACTACTCTTTAATACTTTTCTGCTCATAATTGTGCCATCAGGCGCCAACTCCACCCCCACCTCAACTGCAGGATTACCTGCCACTAAAGATGGGTTAAAAACAATGAGAGGCAAAATCTTACGGCGCACTTTATCAGCATAGCCTGGCTTGGCATTACCGCCACCGCCTACGCCATCACCAACTACACCGCCGCGTCCACCTGCGGCACCCTCTTTACCTGCTGCAGAACGTAGGCGAGCCAACTGATCGGCACGAGCTTTATCTTGAGCTAATGCTTCTTTGCGCTCAGCCTCAGCTTTGGCTTTTTCTTTTGCAGCATCTTGCTTTTGTTTGGCTAATTTTTCTTCTTCAGCTTTTTGTTTTTTGAGCTCTTTAGGATCTACTTTTTTAGCTGGTTTTACTTCTTCTTTTTTCGGCTCAGGTTTCTTTTGAGCTTCTTTTTTCTTTTTTAGCGCAATGTCTGCTTTTTCATCGGCATCAATTTTGGGATCCACATTAGCTGGAGCGCTTTTGATTACTGGGACGTTATCCCAAATTTCCGCCTCAAGACCTGCTGGGGTTTGACTCTTCCAGTTCAACCCAACCGTTAAAAACAAGATTAATAAGAGGTGCATTCCCATGGCCCACAAAAAGGCCTTACCGGTTCCAGGCTCCGCCTGAAAGCGGTCACGCAATGGAAAACCTGGGAATGTGGCTGCGCTCACTCAGTCTCTCTACGTTCAGTTGCTCTTAACTGCCAAGCCAACGCGTTTGATGCCGTTTTCTTTGAGGCGCGCCATGACATCCATCACGATTTCATACTTGATAGATTTATCAGCTGCAATCACCATTGGCTGATCAGGCGTTAACTCTGCACGCTCACGTGCAAAAGCACCCAACTCAGCACGGCTTACAGTTTTGTCTGCCTTACCTTCACTCTTAATCAAAATCACTTCTTCAGCAGAAATATTAATAAGTACAGGTGGCATAGGCTGTATTTGCGCACCACCCACTGTTGGCAAACTCACAATGCCAGGATTAACCATTGGAGTTGTGACCATGAAGATAACCAAGAGCACCAACATCACATCAATGTATGGAACCACATTAATGTCTGCCATTGCCCTTCTGCGTCCACCAGTTTTTCTAGAGATGCTAGCCATAAGGAATCCCTATTTAGCGAACTTGTTGCTGACGTTGCAAGATATTTGAGAACTCTTCAATGAAAGTTTCAAAACGAATTGATAAGCGATCAATGTCTGCAGCATTGCGGTTATAAGCTACTACCGCTGGAATCGCTGCAAACAAACCAATTGCTGTTGCTACCAAAGCTTCTGCAATACCAGGGGCAACACTAGCAAGCGTTGCTTGCTGAACGTTGGCTAAGCCTCGGAATGAGTTCATGATGCCCCACACGGTGCCAAACAAACCGATGTAGGGAGAAACAGAACCAACAGATGCCAAAAATGGTAAGTTAGCTTCCAAAGTATCCATCTCACGTTGATATGCAGCTTTCATGGCACGACGTGCGCCATCGATTTCTTTGCCTTTCAAGAACTCTTGCATGCCGCTTTCAAAAATACGCTCTAAGCTCGCTGCTTGATCTTTGTTGCGCATCGCCCCTTGCAACAAAGTATTTAAATCGCCACCAGACCAAAAGTCCCTCTCAAAGCGCTCGGTGTCTTGGCGCACTGCTTTGAGGGCTAGGCCTTTTCTAAAAATAATCGTCCATGACGCTACTGACAGACTTAGCAACAAGAGCATGACTAATTGCACCAGAACACTGGCATTAAGTACTAAGGACAAAATTGATAAGTCTTGTGTAGCGTGCATGGATTAATTTCCGTTATGTGTGAACTATTGTTTTATGACTATTTATGATGGGTATTTTAGTTTCTATGAACGGCCAATGGTCCAGATGCTTGGCATGCCGGCATCATTTCAATCACATTGATGTTTACATGAGCTGGCAATGTAGACGCCCAGTAAACAGACTCTGCAATATCAGTAGCCGTTAATGCCTGCACACCGTCATACACCTTGGCCGCTTTTTCATCATCACCCTTGAAGCGCACATTTGAGAATTCCGTGCCAGAACATAAGCCTGGTGAGACATCAGTCACACGAATAGGTGTACCCAATAGATCAGACTTGAGGTTCAAGCTGAACTGACGCACAAAAGCTTTAGTGCCACCATATACGTTACCACCCGGATATGGGTAACGCCCCGCAATAGACCCTAAATTAAAAATATGGCCTCTTCCACGCTCAACCATGCCAGGCAAAAATGCACGTGTCATGTACATCAGACCTTTGATGTTCGTGTCGACCATTCTTTCCCAGTCTGTTAAATCGACTTTGTGAGCTGGTTCGAGACCCAAGGCCAAACCTGCGTTGTTGACTAGAACATTGACGCCCGCAAAGTCTGCCGGCAGTTTCGCAGGCAGGGCAAAAACTGCCTGTTTATCAGTCACATCTAGTACAACAGTATGCAAACGAACCTGCTGATCTGCTGGCAGAGATTTTTTTAGCTCTTCCAAACGATCGCCTCGGCGACCAGCCGCAACCACTTTGTGGCCTTCAGCCAAATAGCGTTTGGCAATCGCTTGACCAAAGCCTGCTGTGGCCCCAGTCACCAATACTGTTAACTTAGTCATTTTTTGGTCTCCTTACTGGTTTTTTTGTATCATTTAGGTCTGCAGAGTTTAGCGTATGCTAGCCGCAAAATAGACGATCCTCATAGAAAGCCCTAATCATGTTCCAACGTAGTCAAACATTGGCCAAAACTGATCCCGCATTGTGGGATGCCATCCAAGCAGAAAACAAGCGTCAAGAAGAGCACATCGAGCTGATTGCCTCTGAAAACT
>JACCDQ011542957.1_pt1 | contig 17670 bp, 48 predicted proteins | sample 7446031 | NCBI WGS metagenome assembly JACCDQ01 (sample SAMN15323442, study PRJNA562643) | freshwater metagenome | isolation source: river surface water | place: USA:Blue River Watershed | collected 2017-08-17
CCACCTATTGAGTGGGATAAGACTGCTATACATTACGCAGACCCTATCGGGTTGTGTGAACGGCTGCTAGAGGAACTTCACGAACTTGGTGATGAACTTGAGAACCGAGACCCTAACGACCACGACTACGATTTCATTGAGGGTATGATTTCTGCCCACACTGCTACGCTATCAATGCTAGGAGTAGATAACATTCCAGTAGTAGGGAGCAATTGTTGAGTGGAGAAGACTGGAATCCTGATAAGTTTGTTACTTATCGTTTTGTTTCTGATTTCGCAGTAGTTATCTTCAACGTACCAGGCATGTCTGACTGGACCGAGGAGATGTTTGATTCTGCTGCAGAGTCTGATTTACGAGACTACGTTACGAACCCTGAACTTTATTACGTTGATGACTGCTGGGAGAATGAACTAGCCCTAGAGCAGTTTGAAGAATACGGCGTGGCACAAGTATAATGTCAGTGGTCACTGCTATAATTATTACCTACCCCGAAAGGAACAAATGAAAGCATACGAAATTCTTACAGGCGAACTTGTAATGGTTTACGCCAACAGTGAAGAAGAAGCAATGGAAAAACTATCAGACGGAGACTACGAAGAGTTGGAGACCTTGTCTGAGGTTCAGAATGTCCGCAATGCCCCTGCTTGGATTGAGGAAGAGAATGTGTAATCATACTAGAATTGTTTGTCCAGAACACAATGGCAGTTTTGACTGTAATTCGTTCTGTCGTATTTGTGAGGGCTTTCAAGAGTATTGCCCAGAGGGATGTGAGGTAGATACCTTTGAGTAGAGCATTTGAAGACCTTGCCTTTGACAAGGAGAACTTTGAGAGTTGGGTAGACGAAAGCCTAAACACTCGCCTCACAGACGAACAGTGGGAAAAAGTCAAAGACGAACTTGACGGACGTGTTGAGAACTTCCTTGACGAAATGATTTACAATGTTGTTTTAGATTATAGGGAGGGTGTGTTCGATGAGTAGTTACGATGAGGGCTACCAGGCTGCTATCGATCAGTTTATACAGATGATTGATAATACTCTTGCGAATAAGGAAGCAATGGATACCCTGCCAACTGCGTGGGTACTCAAAATTCTTCGCATTTCGCTATTGACAAACGATGACGAATAGCGTATAATTTATATATAACCCCCAAACAAAGGAACCCCATGCATACACTACACTGGATTGCAACCAAAGCAGAGACAGCAGAAGAAGCCTACCGCAACGTAGAGCAACACCTTGAAAGCCAGATGTCAGGTAATGACAGCCAAGCAACTTGGTACGACTGGTTTGTCGTTGGTGGTGGACGTTGGAACGTTGCTGAGAACGAGGACTGGCGTACAGCCTATGACGGTGGCAAGACCAACATGTTTGTTAGTTCTGACAACATGGAAGAGTTCAATGCCACTATTCAACGTGCTATTGATAACCGTATTTCTGAATTCAAATCATACCGAGAGAGTTTTGAGAAGGCAGAGATTGACATCAATGCTAAGTTAGATACTTATGCTGGTAACATGCAGTATGACTTTGACCTATACCCCCTCAAGAAAATGATTGACATGCTTCAGGGTGAGTGGGATTACAACGCCTACTTCTGGGACTGTGAGAACTGGTCAACCAATCCAGACCACATGCTCAAGGATATCCAAAATGTCGGTGGTGTGTGGTATCTTGTACCTGTGGACTTCCACTTCTAAATCGAAAGGTATCTAATGAAAGACTATACAATTACCCTTATTGACTATCGTACTGGTCACTATGTGGACTTCTCTGCTTCGTTCCCCGAAGATTGGGACGAGCAGGACATCGCTGATGATGTAATGAACAATGTTGGTATCGAAGTAAAGGAAGACTAATGAGCGAGTTCTACACCTATGACGACTGGGAGAAGAAGTTTCAACCAATCCCAAACCACATCACTAAGTCTGACAATCTTGCTTTTGAAACCTATGGCGAAGAAGTAGACTATGTCTGGGAACAGCCTAACGAGTATGTCTGGACTGAAGTCGATGGCGACGAGGGTACTTACATTATCTCTGGTAAGCACTATGTGAACCGTATCCAATACTACATCACTACTAATCCTTGGACTGATGAGTATACAGAAGTGCCTACTTGGATGGAACGCCAGTGCGATTGCCAAGAAGCCCTTGACATTGACCTAGACAGTCCTGTATACTGTAATGAGTGTGAAGAGCGAGAGGGCTACATCTCAATCCCCTGCGATACCGTAGAAGACCTCGTAGCAATTTACGGACCCGAAGCAAACATTATTGGAAAGGTAACAAATGAGCAAGTCTAGTTATTTGACAAACGAGCAACTGCTGGAGCAGATTGCAACAGACCTGATGCACATGCATAATGAGACTGGAATTGATTTGGCATACTGGGATACGGCATTGGAGATTGTTCGCCGTTTCCACCATGTAGACGTAAAGGTAACCGTAAGGGATGGTCGCAATGATTAAAGAATGGGACCTTAATATCTTTTTCGAAGAGGTATTCAACGAGGAGACTGAAGAGTACGAATCAGCACCAGTACTGACAATCAATCCTGTAGTGTGGACCAAAGAAGATAACGGCGTAACCAACAACATGTACACCGACATCATCCACAAGACAACGTTTGCAGAGGCTCGTTACCTTCGTAGCCAGTATCCTGAGAACGAGTACGGTGAAGACTGGACTGACACGTTGGACCACTTCTTAGAGATTGCTCCTCCACGTCTAAAGAGTCTACTGAGTACTCTTCCAGATGCAAAGGACTATCGTAAGATTCCTAGTTGAGATTACTCCTAGGATAGTGGGACATCGATCCGCTAAGGGGTTGGCGGAGTCCCACTGGGGTAGGTTGAGAGAATTATTCCTTTCACTCTTGACCTACCCCACCATTCTTGATACAATTGAAAGGTATAACAGAAAAGAGTAACAAATGCGACATAAGAGCCAAGAGGAGAAAACGGCAGAGCAGTTAGCAAAGATAGTTTGTGATTTGAGATTGGACATCGAACAGGTAGGAATTTATGTGGGGCGAATGCTTCCCTCAACTACCTTTCGCAGACTTCAGGTAATCGCTGAAAGTGCTGAACACGAAAAGAACAAAGCAACATTCCGAATTCAGAATTATCAAATGCTGGATTAGATGTCGGAGGGTAGGAGTATAATAGGAATATGGAACTAACAGAACAAGACAGAGCAGACCTAGAGAAAGCCTATGGTGAAATGTCCGACAAGCGTTGGAACATTCTTCAGGCTGAGGTTGCTGTCGAAGATGACGAAGTAGAGGTTATTGAGATAGTCAAAGATGTTCTTGCCAACTTCGAAGAGTATGAAAAAGAATACGACTTTTGGGAAGAACTCAAAGTCTCTGACAAGACACCAGAAACTCTAGAAAAACTATTAGAGAAATACAAATAGTCACCAGGTTATCCACAGGTATAAAAGCTTGTGGATAACTTTTTGGTGTGCGCCACATCTTTTCAAATTTGTCAACCCCCAATATATAACAAATATATAACATTACGATCCAAACCAAATTTCCCCAGGTATTACGATGTCAAACAAAATAGCCTGACATTACGAACATATACAAAATCCCCCTATATCAGATAAATGTCAGAGGTATGTGGTATATGTATATATGGTGTTTGTATATATAGTATTACGATCCTTGTTTAAATACCCCCGAAGGGCTGGCAGAGCCAGGGTATTACGAACATAGCTTAAAATCCCCTATATAACTATACACAAAATACCCTATATAAAATACATTACGAAAACATAACGTTTTTGCCTGATATCTGTCTATTTTTGTTTATTTTGTTTGATATTTGATCTAAATGAGAATGATTTTCATTAAAAAAATATGCCTAAAAAGCTTGACAAATAGGGGTTTTTGTGCTATGTGGATAGCTGGATATGCATGATATCACAGATATGGGGATTTGTCAAGGGGTATATGTTGTGTTTGGGGATTACGAACGCCCTACATATAGGGGTTCTCTTACCCAATACCAAATTCCCACATCCCCTTATTGAGAAAAGTTATCAACAACAGTAAGTTTTTCTGTGGATAACTATGCTCTAAAAAGGTATCAGAATAGCCACAGGAAGCCCATACAGAGGATATAATCCGAGGGTAGATAAGTAATCTAGGTCTGGGTTATTTCTTTGATATGAGGTATATGCTGAGTGTCAACAACATCCAAAAGATGGTTTCTTGAGTCATATGTTTCCTATAGGGTTATTTGTTATATAGGTATTACGAGAGCTTCTAAATACCCTGGACATTTCCAAGCTCATCGATAACGATGTAGTGGGCTTTGAGTCCTTCTTCACTTAGATACTCACTAGCAACTTTTAGTTGTTGTTTGTTTATCACAAGCTTTTGGTTAGCCATATCCTTATCATAGTTTTCTACAATCTTTCTTAGGTAGGCTATATAGTCTTCGTAGGTTATATTTGTCATATGTTTATTCTTGCTTGTGTCAAGCAGCAGTTCCTCTATACCGCCGAACTTCATCGAAGATGGGTGCATGGATATCCACAGACTCAAATGGTGATGTATACATACTCTTCCACTCTCCATACTGTTCAAAAATAGTTTTGTCAGCCTTAGCCATAGCGACTACCTCTAAGTCTTCTTCGTCTGCCTGTTTGGTTGACAGACTTAGTACATACTGAGCTGCTGTGATTTCATCTAGGTCAGGTGATACGTCCCAGATCCATCCAGACTTTTTTAGGTCTTTGTCCTGGAACATTACGGAGTATTCTACTACGTCTCTTGTGTTGCTCATTGTCTAATCCATTCCTTCGTTGTGTACCGTCCATCATACATGGATGTTACTTCCCATATATCTTTACATGTGTTACATTGCCATTGGGTTCCAATGTACCATCTGTGTGCCTTTGGCATACCCTTGCATTTGTGAGGACCCTCTGTCACCAGAATGATCTCTCCCTTGGCAGGTGCGTTGTCTCTAGTAAGCCACCCCATCATATAGCCAATACTCACCATAATGAATGTGGCAAACAATGCAATTGCTGAATCTGGCATTAGTTAGTCACCAAGTTATAGAAAATAGCTGCATCCTGAAGTAGCATCAAAGTTACCAAAGACCAGAATACCCACTTACGAACAGGATAGAAAGACTTCTTAACTTCCTTAAGTGCATAGTCATATCCATTGCCAAATCCAGCAATGTACATATTGATTACTTTTTCTTCTATTTTTCCCATCCTACGAACTCCGTTTCTGGTTGGTGATTCTTAACTACCTTTACGATCTCTCGTGCTGTGAGCATGTCTTCCTTGAGCCAGTCAATACCGTGGACATGTTCGGTTACAGTGTCAACAATCTGGTTGTGTCTTTCAACCATACCTGCTTCGTAACCGTGTTGCCAGCCAAGGTCATAGCCTTGCTGGACTAAGCGTACTCTCCACTTGAAGAGACTGGCAAACTTATTTAAAATGGAGTGTTGTCGTCCCATAGGGTAGGCTCCTCTGGTTTGTGCTCTTCCAATGACTTGGCTTCTGCAATAGCATTCTCAAGAAGCGTAATGACTTCTTCTACCTGCTGTTCGGTAAGGAACTGGGTGGCTTCGTTACCACTACCGTCCTGGACATTGAACGATACCATTGGAGTATTGTCATTCCAGTTACGCCATGCGTGGGTTGAGAATGCGGTGTACTCTCGCTTGATTGTGTTGCTCATTTGTTTCTCCTGTTATACTAGTTGTATGAATAAATTTAAATATGTTATCTTCCCTGACAGGGACTACACATTCCGTATTGACGGTAAAGATGTAGAAGTGTCTGGTGAAGAACTATATTTAGCTGTTGTTGCTATTAAGAAGACCCAAGACAAAATGTCTATTCTGGATGCCATGGGTATCTCTTATGAAATTAATGTTTAGTTTTCTTCTATAGTTGCTTCTGCTAGGATATCGTCAAGGTTATCGAACCCTTGGTCCTCTACCCCCAGACTTGCGAGAAGCAGCATAAAAGTCTCGTTAATCAAGCCATCAGCCTTGCTGGTTGGCTTTACGATATTGTTTACCAATGCGTAGGCAAGTGGCAAACCCAGATCGTTGTACACGAAAAAGTCTTCGAATCCCTCGTCATCCCTAAAGTTCATCCATAGGTCTGCAAGGATTAGTGCTTGGTTTTCTTGTGTTGTAGGTTCCATATTAGTCTACGTAGAAGCTGTAGTATCCGTAGCTGTCGCATACTTCACAGTTCTCGTCTCCCTCTCCCTCTCCATCTTTGTTACACTCTGGGCAAGGTAGGCTTGCACTCATCTGTATCCACTGGCTAGATTCATCGGAATCCCAAGGCTTGTTAGATACATACCAAGCATTTTCAGCCCAGCAACAACTGGTAGGACTAAACTCTAGAAATCCTGGGGCAAGTTGGTCATTCTCACAAGTGCTGTGGTATGTCCAGACAAGCTTAGGATCGATAGCCTTTACGATAGCACGGTTTTCCTCAGTAACCTCATAAATGGTAGGCTGGAACTCTTCCATAAAGATTTCGTATTCTTCAAGTAGTTCGTCTTCAGTCATTATGTCTCCTTGTTTGGTATATATCTATTATAAGGGATAATCGCTTGCTTGTCAAGCGTTAGTTCCTCTTATTTACCGCCGAGCTTTTACTGCATTTGGTGCATATAACTAGGTATGGATGATTGTGTATCTTGCAAAGCTTCATGCTGCCTCCACGTGAGTGACCCAGTAGTAGTTGCAACGATCACAGCAGGGCTGGTTGTCAGGGTTAGCTTCTGCAATCCAGAATGGCTGGTAGTACACAGGGTCTTTACGATACAGATTAAACTTGTGTGTAGTGGTGATACGACGCATCTTGATATCGTTGTCGTACCATGCAGGATTACCACTACCCCAGTATTGTCCGTCAGACTTTACAAGAGCAGTAATATTAGCCATGTTTTTGTCTGTCTTGATGCCACGTTTGTCAGCCTCACGAACCATAGCCATAGTGTAGTTGAGCAGACCATACTCGTGACCACGCCACATCTTAACAGCAGGGTGGTTACGCCATCCAGCACGAGGGTCTGGGTTAGACAGAACTTTGAGGATTTGATAGCACTCTAGAATTTGCTTGTTGAGACGCTTAGAGTCTAGGGCTTGTGCAGACTTATCGAAGTCTTTGTAAGGTAAAAAGGTTTGCATACGTTTCCTATCGTTTAATGGACCTTATACTACTATTTTACAGCACAGAGCCAGGAATGTCAAGCTCTTCGTTCATATTGTTTTCGTAAATAGCGTTGAGAGACTTGCGAACTAACTCCTGTAGCATGTCTCCATAACGGTGCTCAAGCTCAACCACATCATCAGCATACCAGTCTGGTTGCTCTCCTGGTTTACGAACTACAGCCCAGTAGGTGTTGATTGAGTCAGCCCTTGGCTCACCCTCAATGCGACCAATGTGAAGGACATCGATAATGTGTCCGTTAATACGCATCTCTACTTGTACTGGCATTGCTACTCTCCGTTAATGAATTTGAGAAGGGACTGGGAGTCGAAGTGGTCACGGTAGATTCCGATACCTGCTTCAATTTCAATATAAGTTCTGTTTTCTTCAATCCAGTCTGATATACGCTTACGCTCTTTTATGGTTGCATCCAAAGACGCTGTGTTGACAATCATCTGGTGTACTAAGCTAGGATTATCAAACTTAATACTCTTTGGTGCTTTCTCTGTCATGTGATATACTTTCTATATGGCTGCTAAAAAAGGTAAAGGATCAGGGATCCGTAACTCAGACAGACACAATGGCAAGGCTAATAAGAAACGTCCTAAGATGTTTGACCCTGCCAAGCGTCGTTTAGTTACTCTATAATTATACTCCCCAAGGGCTTGATTTGTCAAGCATCTTTTGATATAATTGTTATATCAACAGATTGGATAACTATGTCTAGACTAGAACGTAGGGCAGTAAGCAAAGAGCTTGCAAAACTACAGCGTAAAGCAAAAGAAGACATGCTCAAGTGGGCAATGTCATTGGAACACGACCCTTCTAAAGAAGAAGGCGAAGCATGGAAGGCAGGATACATTGCAGGAATCAACCGCAACAGCCAATCTAAGTGAGATGTTCTCTACACTTAAGGAAGCTCACGAACGCCAGATTGAAAGGGTACGCACAGACGAGCGTATCCGTATGCTTGAATGTGTTAAGGCACTATACAACGACCAGAAGATCGACCAGGAAGCACTTGAACTTCTTGCCCTAGAGATTGCAATGGGTGAATGATGGAAGTCGTAATAGTTATTGCTCTTGGCATTCTTGCAGTAGCCTTTGCATGGCTCAATGATAAAATTAAAAAGTATTACGATAGAGACAGATAATGGCTAAGTTTGGATGGTGTATAACTGGGCATCACGCTCAGTGTATAATTAAAACTGAAACCAACGACTGCTCTTGTGAGTGTCATATGGAAGAGGTCCCCTAGTGGGACCTTTTCTTTTGCTATAATTAGATATGGATATTTGCGAAGACTGCACTGGCAACTGTAATGTTTGCCAAAACTAATGTATAATTGACTTATATGTATTCCCCAGACGAAATCGAAGAACAACTTATTATTCTTAGAAACAAGACTGAGATAAACGTTGATGAACTGATGCGTCTGTCAGCCCTCCAGGAACGCATACGACTCTTTGAAAAACTTAGATGGCTTATACAACAAAAAGACTCCAATAACGACATAGTTGCTGCTGAGGTCCTCTCCTGGGCTTGGCAGCAATTGGCTGACCAATGATATAATATATATATGAGCTATACATTTGTCTATATTTGTCGTGAAGGTGAGAACGAAGAGTTACGCTATTCTATTAGATCTGTTATTGATTCATTCCCTGACGCTAACATATGGGTTGTTGGTGGTAAGCCTGATTGGTATATTGGTAACCACCTTCCTGTACCCCAAACAAAAAGCAAGTACAACAATGCCAGAGAAAACCTGCTACAGACTTGTCACATGAAAGATATATCAGAAGAGTTTGTTTTGATGAATGATGACTTCTTCATTATTGATAAGATTAATAAGATTAATGAGTATCATGGTGGACCAATTAGAGAGAAATCTGCCAGGTACAATCAGATGTACCAGGGTGGACAGTATGCCAGATTCCTAGCTGATACATACTACTGGCTGACCAAGCAAAAGATAAATGAGCCAATGGACTACGATATCCACGTACCAATGAAAATGAAGAAGCAGAACCTACTTAAGATTATTGGACATAAGAATGTGCTGTGGAGATCAGCCTATGGAAACATGTTTGGTTCTGGTGGAAAAGAAATCCATGATGTCAAGGTATACTCAGAAGGATTTAAGACTGAGTCGTATGACTGGAAAAACCCAAAGACCCCCTACCTCTCCACAATGGATTCCAGCATGGAGGGTGAGGTCTTGGAGTTCTTGCAGGACAGATTCCCTAATAAGAGCAACCTGGAAAGATAGTTATCTTCGCTGTCTCTTGTATGGGTCTGGATACTCTAGCGTCTGTAGCTTCTCTTCTAGTATCTCTAGCTGTTCTTTGAATGCGTCTGTGACTACCTTTGCACGTGCCTTGGCAGCTTTGGAGTGCTTATCATAATTAGTCTTATCATCAAGGTAACGGATTGCCTCTACGTACCCTGCCACATCATCATGTGCTACAAAGATACCAGAGTCGCCCAGAGACTCCTTGAGACCAGGTGTAGGTGCAGCAATGCACGGAATACCACTACAGGCTGCTTCCATGCCAACACGACCCCATGATTCGTATGAAGATGGCATTAGAATAATACCAGTCTTAGCATAAATCTTCTTTACGTTAGGGTCATTCTTGAAAAGCTTTACATTTGGCAACTCCTTATCATAAGTTACCTGCTCTCCATATGCCCCCAGAACGCCTATAAACTGACGCTCTGGGAAGATTCTAGCCAACTGCCAGAAGATCTTTCCACCCTTAGCCTCATTCATATTGAGTAGTGTAATGGCTTCTCTAGTAGTCTTAGTAGTGTAATACTTAGGGTCTGTTGGTGGATAGACAACAACGCTAGGGATGCTCTCATGTACCGTCTTGGCAATCCATTCAGAGTTGGCAATTGCCAGGTGACAAGTTGTCTTGTCAATCTGATTATAACTAAGCTGTTTGTCATTGTGAACTAGGTGGACTAATGGCTTTTTCATGGCTCTACTAAAGCGAACAGCCTTCTTTGTAAAGTCCAGATGCGTAAAGATTACGTCAGAGTTCTCCAATATTTTGTTAACTCTGTCGTCATTAGCGTCATAAATTGGTACGCCTTCGTATTCTGTAGCACCAGGCTCTCTGGTAATTACAGCAACCTTGTGTCCATATTCAGCAAGACCAACAAGGATCTGGTGTAGCATTGTCTCTGCACCAGCATTGTGATTTGGTAGGTAGCCATGTACATAGGCTACAATGTTTAATTCTTTTTCCATATTTCTATTATACCTCCATCGTCCCCCTAGAGAGATTCGAACTCCCGACACGAAGGGTAGAAACCTTCTGCTCTTCCTCTGAGCTATAGAGGGGTGTACCCTGGGTGGGGATTGAACCCACATGTACCGATTACCCTTTCAACACCTTATAAGAGTGAGGGGATACCAGGGTAAACCTTTAATGCTGAATCATATAGTCCAATGTAGCATATAGGTCATCTTTAGAACCGTTATTCAGGACACAACGCCTGAATGGGTAGCTGTCTAATGCTGTTTCTGATGGGTGTGCATTTACTGCTACCACTCCTGGCTTCTCTACCCTCCAGACTTCACCGCCATTTGCAACGATTGCATCGTACTCATTTGGGAATCGAACATCTGTGATTACAACATTAGCAATATTACCAGCCTTCTTCATTGCCAGATCTACCCAGAAGTCCTGACCCCATTGGTTACGAGCAACCTCAGTACCCATTCGCTGAAGATACTCTCGCACCTGCCCTGAGTCCTGCTTGACAAACTCCCAGCCAAGCCTGTCCACAAGCCAAGACAACCTTACCCCAAGAAGTTCTGGGATATCTGTAATCATAGGATTGAGTGCGTACAATGCTTCACGGATTGGGTCAGCAAATGCAATGCGTGTGAACCCATAGTGCTCTACAAGGTGCTGTGCTACAGTGTCCTTGCCTGTCTGTGCGTATCCGCTTAGTCCGATAATCATACGTGCAATGCCTTAAACGTCTCAGGGAATGCCTCGTGTGCCAAATCCTTTACAGCAAATGCATACTGCTGGATTTCGTACTGTGCATCATGTTCCATACGCTGTTCAAGGAATGTCAGAACGCCCTGAAGAGATACCGTCCAACGCCAACGTACATACATTGCATATGCTGGTAAGAATAGACGTGCTTCTTCTGGAGCAATACCGTCATTCATTGCTTCCTGGTATAGACGTACACCCTCGTGGATAACATCCTTTAGCTTGTTAGTGTAGTAGAAACCACTACTAGGATTGATAGGCTCTCCACTACCCTGTTTGCTATTCTCAGGCTTGCTACGCCACGATGATGCAGATGGAACGTAGAACTCTTCGTTCTCAGTGATGTATCGACGTGAACTTTCGTTCCAGCCATTCTGGTCGTCTACATGGGAAGATGCTACTGCGTACTTCCACCATTGACGTGCCACAAAGAGTGGGGCATAGACCTCAAACGTGAGTGCTGCGTGACGAAATGGTGACGTGTGACCCTCACGGATGAGAAATTCAACCAGCTTAACGTCTCTTTCGGTAAACTCGTTAACTTCTTTATCGTAGGATACACGAGCAGCATTAACGACAGATAGGTCGTCCCCAAGAGTATCAACCAAACGTACATATCCTTTATCCAATACTGTAATAGGTTCTGGTGTTGTTTTAATAAAAGTAGTCATTATTCCTCAATAATTGCTAGGATGTCCCTTGAGAAGATGGAAAGATATTCCTCGCCATCATACTCAAGTTTCATAGTTGCCATAGGGTTAAAGACAATCTTGTCTCCTACGGAAACGTCTGGCTCAAGCTGTGTACCGTTTGGCAGTACACGACCTGGACCAACTGCAACGACTGTTGCAATCTTTTCAACTTCTGGTTGTGCCTGGATGATTAGTCCAGATGAAGAGACAGTCTCAGTCTCTTTCTTTGTTTTAATAATGACACGATCTTCTAGTGCCTTGAGCATTAGTACTCATCTTTCTGGTGCTTTACACCGTGCTTGTCGTCAATATACTTGTGAATCTTACTAAGAACTCGTGAACGTGAAACGAAGAATCCTACAATAAGGAATACTCCATTCCAAAAGAATTCTGCTAATACGTGGTCAAGTCCGAACATTACTTCAAGTAATTCATCCGTGTGCATGTCTCTCCTATGCGTTGGTTTATGTATCTATTATACTTTGAATTGGGATGTTTGTCAATAGGATTATCCTAATGATCCACCAGGTCCACCACTGGAGATTCCTCCGCCATTGTCTAGAGCGTCTCCAGAACGCCCTCTACGAGTTGTCTTTGGCTTCTTGCCATACTTGCTATTAATATTACCACCAGTTGGTCTGCCACCTTGTTCAGGTCTCTTAATGCCCACCCCAGGATATTTGGGGTCAACGGTAAAGGATGGGTTTGCAGGAGCAACTTCTTTCTCAACCATCTCTGTAACTCTCTCATGGGTTGAGTGGTCTGCTCCAAAGTTGGCGAACAAGCCCTTATCCATTTCTCGTTGCACAATGCTACGTGACCATGAGTATCCTGCGTCACCACCCCATGCAAGCCACATGATGTATCCGTTAGATGGATTAGACTGGTTAGCCCAGTCCTTGCCCTTTTTATCTACCTCATGTCTAGAAAAATAAGAGTACATACGCTTGACTGTATCAAGTGATAGGGCTTCCCCTCTTGCAAGCTGTCCTGCACGAGTCCACCCAACAGATGTTCCAGCACCATTTGCTTTTCCATCTTCCTTAAACTTGATAGCCTTCCGAGCTGCTGCCCTGGCTCCCTGTGGAGGAGAATATGTTTCAGCCATTAGTCTTCTACCTCAATGCTTGCACGAAGCATCCAGCAGAACTTCTGAGAAGCTGTCTGGCGGTCTGCTAGGAAGTTGGCAAGACCAAACTCTCCAAGACCATTAGCAACATTGCCAGCCTCAACAAGCTTTGCAATGTGAGTTTCAATTTCATTGTAAAGATCAACAAGCATTGGCTGAGGATCTCCAACGAGAACGTTCTCTCCTACTGTGGATAGGTCAAAGAAGTCTGTAAGTCTGTAAGGTGAGTATGCCTTTAGCATACGAAGCCACTCTGCGTAGGTGTCTGTAGCACCATCGTAGCTTTCATAAATGTCTCCAAAGAAATCGTGGAGCTGGTGAAAATCGTCTGACTCTACGTTCCAGTGGTATCCGTGAGCCTTCATTCCTAGTGCAACATTGTCTGCTAGGAGTGTTCTTAGTTGTGCAAGTAGTTGTTCCATGTCTCTATTCTATCATATAAAAGGTGAAATGGACAGTTTCACATCATGTCCAGGATGTTTTCCCAAGGTAGCGTCCATGCGGAAAATCTGCGTACTTGGTACTATTATACTACTTCTTAGCAGTAGTTTTCTTGGCAGTTGACTTTGCAGCAGTGGTGACCTTCTTTGAGACTTCCTCTGCAACGACCTCAGCTACTCTGCCAAATGCTGGATCCTTTGTATTGAGCCAACGAATTACTGTTGGTACTGCTGCTGCCCATACACCATTGAGTACGAGTAGCCAGCCCTCAGCATCAAGATCAAGTGGCGATGGTACGCCCTGTGCTTGCATCTGCGATACTGTTAGTGCTAGGACGACACCTAGCAAATTACGAAGGTATGAATTAATCATTGCCTTGTTCATTATTTTCTCCTTGTTGTTCTGGCAGGAAGCTAAATAGTTTTTCTAGTGACTCTTCGCTAACCTTGCCGTAAGATGCAGACACCTTGACTACACCTATTGCTTGCTGGACATCTTCAATATACTTGAATGCCCATTCACGTGACTCCGACACAAACTTAAGAAAACCATCAGTCTTCTCAATTGCATTGTCCTCACGCTTTTTCAGTTCATTCTGTAGCACCTCAATTTGCTTTTTTGAATCAAGCACTAGCTGAAGATACGCTACTGAATTTTCTGCTATGTATTTACGCAAATAAATGTTACGTCCCAAAAGGTACAATGACAACAAAAACAGTGAAGCATAAACTACTGCATTTATCCAAAAAACAATATCCATGATTCTACCTATTCCTGAACCAATTCTTCTCTAACGATTAGAACGATAGCACCGTGCTTCTCAAGAGCCTCTTTTACATCCATGATGTACCTGATGATTTCCTGACCTCTTTCTTCAGAGATGTCAACAAGATCGTTAGGATTAACCATGATTGTAATAAACTGGCTGTTGTCATACAGGTCTACCTGGAAGCCCTGTGGTGGAACAATTGCGTGAAAGCTGTTAGCCATTTCTTCTGTGTACATTTTCATCTTCCTTGTCTGTTGTTAGTCTTTGCCATGTATCTGCCCAGTCCTGCTTGGTTCTGTGGTTGTTAAACTCTCTAGAGATTTTACCCTTTTCAAGATATACCCCACCCCAAACGCCGTATTCCTTGTTGGTAACTCCAACAGCGAAACACATTCTTGCGACTGGACATGTAGAACAAAAATCATCGATTGCTGGTCTTAGCTCTACATCTTCTTCGTACTTGTCGAAGAAAAGATTTGTGTCAAAATCCATACAGGCTGCATCATTTTTCCATTCATCCCTGTGACTCATTTTGTTTAATAAACTTTCTAGGAATGTTCCAGCCGTTGTCCCATTCGTAACGCTTACGAATTACCCACTTACCATTCTGGTAAGCACCTTGTGGGGACATCCATGCTGTGTTTGATGGCTTTGTTTCAATTACTGTCCAGCCATCCCAAGATAGAGCATCGTTGTTATCTACAACCTTCTCCATCAGTTCAAGAGAATCAATCATCATTCTCTCCTTCTGTGTATATTACTTTTTTGATTTGTGTTTCTTCTATTACTACCTGGCAACGAGTGCAAGGTTTGCTGTTTCTATCTTCGCCTTTGCGATTTACTCTGGCGACATATAGTACAGCACCCTTAAGGTTATTCCAGCTTGCATCTCGCATTGCATCTATTTCTGCATGTACAGAACAGTGCGTTTTGATATGCTCTGGAGACACCCTGTAAGGATTGTTGCGGTCCTTATTATAACCAGTACCCACAACTCTGCCACCCTTTACGATGACAGCCCCATGCTTCTGTCGTGATTCAGACTTGGTAGCCATGTATCGTGCGACAGACAGGAAAGACTTTTCACTATTACTGAGCATTAGTAACGGTATACTCCGACTTCGATATCCTTAGCTTCAGCTACCTTGACAAGCTCTGGAAGATCTTCTCTTGGTACTCCGAAGTAAAGTACAAAGTCCATAGTGGAAACGTGTTCAACCAACCACTTTGGTGGAACCTTAATAAACTTAGTCTTGATTCCATATGCCTTGAAGCTACGCTCATTGACATTCATAAACTCAAGAGTAAAGTCGTTAATGTTCTTTGGTCCAGACGAGTAGACGATAAACTCACGGTCTTCCAAGTTCTCATTGAGAGTACGCAGAGCAACGCCTACACCTCTCAAGAAGATTGAGTAGTCGTTAAAGTTACGATTGCCTTGTATTGCAACAATCATTCTAAAGTCCTTCCGTTAACTTTTCAACAATAAAAATTGTCTTGTCTAATTGTACCTTATCCATGGTCATTGTGTCAACCCCTTTTTTGCTTTCAAAATCGATTTCTCCGTCTTCACTAATACCTGCGACAGTAAGCGAACCGTTCTCAATCCACCAAGCCTGGTTGTCCATATAGATAATCCTGGTAGTGTTCTTCTTCTCATACTCAGAAGACTGACGCTTAGGTCTGACTGGAAACGATGGTCCAGAAACTGGGATAAGGTCTTTAGTTAATTCAAATAAAATACTTTGTGATGAGTGAATCTTTTTAGGTTTGACTTTAAGCACTGGGATAACTGCTCTCCTGAAGAAGAACATGCCAATGAATGCTACTATTGATCCAATCAAAAATTCCATAATCACACCTAATATAAGTATACTACTAGTCTTCGCCCTGTAGTCTATTTTCTACAAGACGCTCACGTTCATCAATGATTTCGTAAAAACTTTTTTCAAACTTTGGACCTGCCCCAAGCTTCAGGTGTCGCTCATAGTGGTGTCCACAGAAGTCCAGGAATCCGTCTGGAGACAATAGTCTTACATATGCTTGTGCATAACACATTGGCTCGTCACAACGATCTACCGCCAAAAGTACCCACTCTTTTGTCTCTGTCATTACTTGTCCTTTGAGTAGAAGCCACTACCATTAAATGTGATGGCTCCCAAATTAAAAATCTTATTCATCTCAAGACCGCATGTCTCGCAGATGTGAGTTGGCTCAGGGTCATTGATTGAGCGAACCTCTGATAACTTCTCTTTGCACTTTCTACAAATGTATTCGTATGTTGGCATGTCTTCCTTAACTAGAAATGGTCCCCCATGTTTTTGAGGGACCATTCTATTATAGCGTATATGAGCTATTATGGCAACTTAATTATTTGACCAACATTGATAAGATTTGGATTCTTAATTCCATTTAGCTTAACAAGTACGGCTACAGTTGTCTTGTACTTACCTGCGATACCAGAGAGAGTGTCTCCACTCTTAACCTTGTATACCTTTGGCTTTGGTGCTGGTGCTACAGGTGGCTTTGGTGCAGGAGCAACAACTGGTGTAGTTGCTTCGTGAGCAGCAGCCCCAGCCTCGTCGTGAGTAGGTGCTGGTGCTACAGGAGCATCTGCAGGAGTCTCTACAGGTGCTGATGCGATTGCTTTTTCGTGAGCAATAAGTGCCTTGAAGAACGCAATTGGCTCAATGAAGTTCTTGCCAGATGCTGACCAGGTGTAGGTCTTGCCCTTGTAAAGCTCCCAGTGTAGGTGCTTACCAGTTGACATACCTGTTGAACCCATCTTACCAAGAGGTGTTCCAGCAGTTACCTTCTGACCCTTCTTAACCTTGATAGATCCATCGATCATGTGTGCAAATACTGTTACGTATTGCTGACCGTTAATCTTGTGACGAATCATAACGTGGTTACCAAAACCAGTATTCTTTCGTACTGCTGCAACTACGACACCATCGTAAGGTGCTTCGATCCAGCATGGCTCGTGTGGTGACCAAATGTCTGTTCCGTTGTGGTGCTTCTTTGTTTTTTCGATTGGGTGAATTCTCCAACCCATTGTGGAAGTGACTCTAAAGTCCTTCCCTAGTTTTCCGTCAATAGGATATTGTGCTTTAGCCATATTAAATGACCTCCTTCTATACAAGTATAGCAGGATTATTGCTCTCCCCCCTGGATTCGAACCAAGAATATCTGAGTCAAAGTCAGAGGTGTTGCCGTTACACTAAGGGAGATTGGCTTCCTCGTCTGGATTCGAACCAAAACTAACAGATTCAGAGTCTGTGATGCTACCGTTACATTACAAGGAAATGGTACACCTGGCTGGACTTGAACCAGCGACCTCATTCTTATCAGGAATGTATTCTAACCAACTGAAATACAGGTGCTTGGTGGACCTACATGGTATCGAAC
>JACCDQ011052066.1_pt1 | contig 17667 bp, 22 predicted proteins | sample 7446031 | NCBI WGS metagenome assembly JACCDQ01 (sample SAMN15323442, study PRJNA562643) | freshwater metagenome | isolation source: river surface water | place: USA:Blue River Watershed | collected 2017-08-17
ACAGCAAGTATCTATTCGACCAAACGCGTGTGTATGAGCTTAATGGAACATCTGTAATCACTCTTACAGAAACATTGTCAACGGTCACCGATATTCAAGTGTATGCAGGAGCCATCGGGAAGCGTGTTTTTGGCATCAATGGAGCCGGTCGTCCAACGGCTATGTATGACTCCAACAAGGTTGAATACGCACAGATTACCTATGAGTATCAGGACCTAATGAACATCAACACGATTGTCTGCGGTTCTTCTGCAATGAGTGTTGATAACAAGATGCTTGCGTATGTCCGCTCGGCTTACACAGAAGGCTCACAGAACCTGTTTGTATTCGGCTGGAACGGAGAAGATTACCTGCCTGCAACCATTCCAGGGGAACCAGGCAACATTCGTCGGATTACCTTTGCTGGAACCAATGGAGAATACTTGTTAGCCTCCAAGGCATCTTTCCCATTCTTTGCGGCTTACAAGAGGGGTCCAGAGTATGACCCAACGACACACTTCACGGTGCCTGTGGTCAAGCCCTCAGTCTCTGGTGCGTATACCGTCAAGGCATACATCAGAGCCTCATAAACGTCTTGGTTTTACCTCACGAGAAACTACTGGTCTCTTCATAACAGCCAGTAGTTTTTTCTTTTCTGCGTCTACTTCTGCTTTCTGGATGATGAACTCCAGAGCACTGATGTAATGCAAGAACCCGTGGTCGTGCATTGCTCGGGTGGTAATGCTCTTGATGTATCTGGAAGAGTAGTGTCTGGTATACATCGGGATGTTCTTAAAGCACTTCAAGTTGAACGCCTTGTCGTTTTGAAGTCTTTTTGATGCCATTGACATAGCCAAAGGGTCTCCCTCTATGGCACTGAAGACTACCTGCTCGTCATCTTTAAGGCTCTCGCTGGCGTAGAAGAGACTGAGGGGGTCGTATTGAATGCACTGCAATACGAAATGTTTATCTTTTTTCCACTCTTCTGGCAAAGCCAACATCACACTTGCCCCTCTGGTAGCGATAGCGATTAGTGCAATGGTCTCGTGTATTTTAGGCTCTTCCATAATAATTCTTCTATGTTTTTATTCTAATGGTTTTAAGCCAGTTTGCAATTGTTTAAGGGTTATTTCCGACATTCGGAAGTTTAATACGGGTATGCGTATTGTTAAATACGGGTATTCGGAAGTTTACTTACGGGTATGCGTATTGTTAAATACGGGTATAGCGCAGCGTATCGTCGGTGGGTGGGTTGTTTTTATGAAGATAACATCTCATTCAATACCCAAAGTATTGTTATAATGTGTATTTTGATGTTATATTTGTAAAAATGAAGGCATTAAAAAATGGATTGCTTAATGAGAATTTCCTATGGCGCCGTACATAATGTAAATTGTGGTTCGATTGATGATTTGACACCTCAAAAAATCGTAAAGATTTAATCAATTAACTGCAATTCCACATTATGTAAACATTCACATTAAGCAACCTACATACGGAATTGGTATTATGGAAAAAAGTGTGAATGATATTTACAGAGAACTTGGGGTGCTCCAAGGAAAATATGATGCTGTTTACAATCAGCAGACCCAACTTAAAGCCGATATTGAAAAGCGTTTTGATGAGTTAAAACGCGATATGGCTACCAGCAACACCAAGTTAGAAGAGAATATCAAAGAGCAGCACAAAAAACTCGAAGAGGACTTTCAAAGACATCACAAAGATATGTCTAAGGGGAATGAGAGTCGTGATGCCAAGATTGATGAGGTTCTCAAAGAATTGCGTCAGGCAAATCTTTCCGATATGAAAAAGGCAATCAATGAGCACCAGGAGGCAAAACATAAGTTCACTGGTGCTTTGCGTCTTTGGGGTATGATTACCAGTGTTTTAGGTCTTATTGCTGGTTTCGCTTCTTCAAACTTCTTTGGCAAGTAAAAAGCCCCCGAAGGGGCTTCTTGTTATCTCCATCTTCCGTTTAGAATAAATATCATCTGCCGTTTTCCGTTAGGGTAAATAACGGTCACTGTTTGCATCCAAGAACTAGGTCCCTTGTTGTAGCCTAGTTTTGTATAGCAGAGCATTCCATTCGTCCAGTTCCCAAGGGTAATAGAGGGTGTATGGGTGTGCCCTGTGATGGTCTTGACGGGCAATCTGCTATGAGCCTGCGGAGACCCTCTTGAACCATTAGCCCCCACATCTCCGTGCATTGAGACCTCCACATCCATAATCTTGTAGCTGGACACGCGTCCCAAGAAGTGGATGTTCTTGATGTCCTTGCCATGCTTCCAGTTTTCCAGCCAAAGCTTCAATGGGCTATCAAAAGAGGGTCCAACAGGCGTGTGCTCCATCGAGTCCAGTAGGTGGTAGCTTAGGAAGTGGCATACACGAGCGTTCTGGACATCCCGAAAGTTGTTAGTGTTCGAGATGTATTTGTATAGATGCTCATTGTGGTTTGAGCCCACAATTACCGTCTTTCTGTTGGGGTAAGTGGTCTCTTCTAGATACTGAGCAAAGTGCATTAACTCTTTTTCCAGCACGTTTGTGCCACTCATTGCCTTGCCAGCTCTAAGCAAGTGGTCGTCATACTCGTGGTGATTTCCACTGAATGTGTCAAAGATGTCGTGGCGGACAATCTGGCGGGGGTTCAGCACATTCACGATGCTGTCCTTGTTGGTGAACACTGCCTTTTTAGCCTCTGGGTCATGCACGTATGCGTGCTCATCTCCTAGAACCAGTGCCTCTACATAGTCGCGCCTCTTGAACCCTGCATACTGGTAGTCCCCGTCGATATCACTAAACCCTCCCGTCTTGTCGCAGTTGAGCACTCTAATAGTGAACTTCTCCTCGTCTGTGATGCTGACCACTAGGGCACTATTGGAGTGGTTTAAAAGAGCCTTTTGTCCCGTCTTGTCATTGGGGTAGCAACTTTTGGCAAGGGACAAAGAGCCTGGCGTATACATCACTGCGGGGTGTCCCTCCAAGGTTGGGAGCGACTTTAATGCCAGCTGATTGTGAGGAACAATCATCGAGCAACCTTTGGAGATGCTGTCGATACCAGCCAGAGGGCTCACGATGGTCGGCAAGATATTCAGCAAGCCCATTATCTTGATATTCTTGTTGATTTGTGCGTTTCTTATGTATAAGTGTTGCTGCTCTACATTGAACACACTGGAGCTCTTCATCTTGTATCTAACGGGTAGCACCAGTAGTTTTGCCCCGTGTCTTTTGCAGTAAAACTTTAAGTTCTCGTAGAAGTGGGCATTCACGGGAGTATCGTTTTGAACGGTCGTAATGACAAAGGTCTTATAGGCTTGTAGCTCTGGGTCCTCAATCTCATCAAAACGGTTCTCGTGATAGTTGTTGTATGCCTCATAGTATTCACGAGCCTTGATGTCGTAAATATTCTCCTCGGGCTCCTGTGCAATGTCTTGAGCTTTGTTCTCAATGACAGCCTCAATGGACTTCTTCTTGTATTTCTTACCGGGGTTAGAAGAAGCAGAGCGTCCAAAAGCCCACTCAAAGGCTGTGCGTCTTGGAATGCCCAGTTCTTTTTCCAAAGTCTTATGGCTGGCTCCCTCGGCTATGCGTTGCTTAAATTGCTCCTTTAGGGCTTTTATTTTTTCTTTTTTATTCATATTGCCTCCTTGTTTTTATTATGAATACAGTAATAGTTTACAAAATATGAATAAAAATGCAACTTATCTGTAAATATAATCGCAATATAAATCTACCGTTCGTCGGAAATTAACTCCTTTATTGATTATTTATCTTGCATTAAGTAAACTCTTTAATTATAGGGAGTTTATTATGAAGAACCAAAATAGTTTCGGAATGTTCTTACGGGCATTCTTGGTTATCTGCCTGATTATGTTAGCCATTGAGGTCTTTGCAAAAGAGCCCAAGGCTCCCAATAAAGATGGCTCTATTACGCTTACCAAAGAAGAGGCTCAGGAGGTTGCAGAGGTCATCGTCAAGCAACAGATGATTATCGAGCACCTTAAACAGCAGAACATTGAAATCCAAAAGGCTCTTCGTAGTGCCAAGTGCATTTAAGGAGATGACCTATGGACTTAAATGTAAGAAGCGTTAAGAACCTGGTAGGTGTCAACAAGGTCCTAGTGTCCTTGGTGTATCGGGTGGTTAATCTATACACCGAGAAGTTCCCTAACCAGTCCTTTGTGATTACTGAGGGACTAAGAACCAAAGAGCGTCAAGTGCAGCTCAAGCGTGAGGGGAAAAGCAAGACCCTCAATAGCAAGCATATTACTGGGCACGCCATTGATGTAGCCATCTTTGTAGATGACAAGCTCACTTGGGAGCATAAGCACTACAAGGACATTGCTGATTTATTCAAGCAAGCAGCCAAGGAAGCGGGAGTAAAGATTACTTGGGGTGGAGACTGGGTGAGCTTTGTAGATGGACCCCACTTTGAGATTGACCCAAACGTCTATAAATGATATGAAAAGATTACTGAAAGATTTAATGACCGAAGAGGACAATAAGACGTATGACACTTTTAGAGTCATTACATTGCTCTCGTTTTTTCTTGTAGCGTTTATCGCAATATATTCCCTTGTTGTCAAAGGGGAGGTCATTGATACGCTTGCAGAATTACTATTGGCTATCTTTGGTGGTGGAGGTGGTGCTATTGCTGCTAAGGGTAAGTTTGAGCGTCCATCACAAGGACACGGAGAAGAAGATGCTTAATTTTTTATTTACACCCCTTGCACGCTATGTTTTGGTTGCTGTATTGGCAATTAGTGCTCTTTTTGCTGCGTTCTTAAAGGGTCAGGAGTATGAGCAGGGTAGGCATAGCCAAGCCACCCTAAAAGCCCTAAATACGCAACTAAATGAGGCTATTGAGAGAAACAAGAAGACTAACCTGATGCTCCAAAAGTATGCCACCCAAAGAGCCCAGTTAAAGAAGGAAACTAACGAGCTCCAAAAACGACTACAAGACACCTTGCAAAACCAACCTGTATACCAAGAGTGCAAGTCTACGCAGGAGACTGCCGATAAACTTAATGAGCTATTGAAATGAAATACCTACTGATTGTCCTATTGCTATCCGGTTGCTCCACAGTTCCCGTTGTTGTTGACCCTAAACCTACTAGACCCCTGCCTATTGAGTCTCTGGTTGAATGTTCTAAAGCGACACCCCTTACAGACTTATCTTTCGGTTCTTATATTGAGAAAGCTGGGGAATTGGCTATTCTTCTTAAAGAGTGCTCCTTAAAACAAAAAGAGCTTAAAGAGTATATCGAGGGCTCGTGAGCCCGCCCCGGCAGGGGCGGAAGGCAGTGCCCGCGTTTAGGGCAGGAATGAAGCTTCCGTTTAGGAGGCTTTTTTTATTGCTATTTTATTTTAATTTGGTTAAATAAAGGAGTCCATAACAATAATATAAAGGGGGGACATAATGAGAGTATTAAACTTATATGCGGGTATTGGAGGAAACCGCAGGCTTTGGAAAGATTGTGAGATTACTTCCGTTGAGCTTAATCCAAGTATCGCAGCCATTTATAAAGACCTGTATCCAGACGACACATTGATTGTGGGAGACGCACATCAGTATCTGCTGGACAACTACAAGAACTTTGACTTTATCTGGTCAAGCCCCCCTTGTCAGTCTCACAGTTCTTTTCGGCATAACATCTGCGTGCGTTTTCGTGGAACAAAGCCAGAGTATCCAGATATGAAGTTGTATCAAGAGATTATCTTCTTGAAGCACCACTTTGCTGGTAAGTGGGTCGTCGAGAACGTTAAGCCCTACTACAAGCCTTTTATTGAGCCCTCAAAAGAGCTCCAAAGACACTTGTTCTGGTCTAACTTTGAGATTAAGGATGCCTCGTTCGAGCAAGACAATATACGCAGTGCTCAGATACCTGACTTGCAGAAGTTGCACGGCATAGACTTATCGTCTTATAAGCTTCAAAACAAGCGTCAAGTTCTTCGAAACTGCGTCTTGCCAAAGCTAGGAGAGCACATCTTCAAGTGTGCGTAAGAATGAAAAAAGCCACCCTTGCGGTGGCTTTGTATTTGGTAGGTCCAGACGGATTCGAACCGCCGACCTCTTCCATGTCAAGGAAGCGCTCTAACCAACTGAGCTATGGACCTGAAGCCATGATTGTAGCACAGGTCGTGCGTGGTCCTTCCGTGGGGACCCTTCCTGTATGCTTATGGCTGTGATGCTCACCGATTTACCAAAAATTTACCAAAAGCCCTCAAAAAGTGGGCTAAAATGCCCTTGTTTTCATAGACAAGCAGTGCCTGCCTTGACATGGTGGGTCTCAGATGTCCTAAGTTGTTGATTTTATTGAGGTCCAGAAGTTCCCCAGCCTCCCGTTTTTCCCTAGGACCTCGTAAATTCGCCAAAAATTTACCAAAAGGAGCCCTTATGGCAAAGCTGCAGTTGCCCCGTGGTGTCGCCCAGGTCGAGTGGAAGAACAAGAGCGACAAGAGCCGTCAGTTCCGATACCGCGTGCGTATCAGCAGGGCTACGTTCAAGTGCGACAAGCTGTTTGAGGACCCCCAAGACGCCATCCGTTTTTTGGAGCTCACAAAGACCCCAGAGGGTCGAGAGCAAATCCGAAAAGATGAGTCTGGTTTGTTCGCTATGAACGAAGCCGAGAAGAGGGCAGTGGACATCTTGGAGAAGAGCCTTGATATGGTTCAACTCAATGATGTCGTGAAGCTGTATATCGAGAAGTTTGTCGATAAGGGGGCTACACACCCATCAAAGAAACGCTCGGAGAAGATTAACAAAGACAGGCTCCTGAACTCTTGTAAGACCCCTGTTGTTTATATGAGTGCTAAACAACGGGGGATGCCTGCCATCTTTCACATCAAGCCTCACTTGCAACAATACGCAAAAGCAGGAGCGGTGGGCAGAAAACCACTGGGGGAGTTTTACCTGCAAGAGCTGTCAAGCGTGGTGTCTACAGACTTTGTGATTACACGCCTTAAAACTGTTGCTAAAAGCACTGTCAAGCGTGAAATTACCCAACTGGCAACCGTCATCAATAAAATGCGGTTCTTCTTCCCCAACTCCGAGAAATACATTAAGGGGAACCCATTTGCTGACTACGACAAGAGCCTTCTGAAGAACGCAGAGGTTAAGCGTAGTAGACGCCTCACGGACCAAGAAGAAGTAGACCTGGTGAACGCCCTAAGGTCAATGAGAAACCCTGCGATGTATCAAATCGCTTTTCTTGCCCTGTCTACTGGTATGCGTCGAAGTGAAGTCTTGTTTCTCCAGTGGGACTACATCAAGGATGGTTATATTGAGCTTCCTGATGAGGCTACCAAAGCTGGCTCTCGTAGAGTTATGCTCAATGAGGATGCCAGCAGTATTCTTAAAAGCGTCAAGCGTGTTCCTAAGGAGCCTAGGTTGTTCCGCTACACCATTGAGGGCTTTAAGACCAATATGAGTAGAGCCATCAAAAAGGCAGGGCTTGCCGACTTTAAGTTCCACGATTTGAGACGCGAGCACATCTCACGGCTCATTCAAATGCTGGCGACCCCCAATAGCATTGTCCTCAGTGAGCTCACGGGTATGAAGAGCGTGAGGCACTTGCAAGACGCGTATATCGAGCAACACGAGGAGCAAGAAGCCCTTAAAGTAGGGGTAGCTGGCAGTATCAAACAAGTGATGAGGTCAGTGGGGCATAGTAGTGTGGAAATGACGCAACACTATACGACACTCAAAAAGCCATAAAAAAAGTTGACACGTTTTCTTTTAGTGCGCTACATTCCACTTGCCATCTCGTTAAACAACCCATAGGAGAACTTATATGGCATCGCTTAAAGACCTTCTGGCTCAACAAGAAGAGCTTGCTGCAAAGATTGCAGAGGCACGCGTCAAGGAAGTGGAGGGAGCCCTTAAAAAGATTCACGACCTGATTGAAACCTACGACATTACTCCCGAAGAGGTGTTCCCCAGCTTGTTTAAGCGTGCTCGGAAAGCCGAAAAAGGAACTCGTGCTCCTGCCAAGGTTAAATACCAAGACCCGAAGAACCCAGAGAACAAGTGGAGTGGTCGCGGTCCCTTTCCCCCGAAGTGGATTCAAGAGCACGAGGCTGCTGGTGGCTCGCGGGACGAGTTTTTGGTTGGTTAAACAAAAAGCCCCCATTAGGGGGGCAGTGGAGGCTATTATGAACTACTTTGATGCTTGGGCACTCTCGGAGGCTGCTCGCATTCCTTTTTACACCTTGCAGAACACACACTTGCTGGAGATGCGTGTTGCTTCAATGAAAGCAGAGCAAGAGCGTAAGGAACACGAACGCTGGATGAGACAGCACAACCAGACTACAAACGAAAATAACAAAATCAAGTGAGCATAATATGTTGCTCACTTATTTGGCTCTTTAAGATTTCCCATCTTGGAGCCCAAGTGAGTGCAAAAGAGGGTCCACTGATACCAAGCTGTCTTGCCCTCCAAGCATTAGAGGCACTAAAGAGTGTCGTCCCAGAGCACTTGTGGCAACGCAAGATGCTCTTTTCTTTTTTCCCATAGCACCTGCAAGGTGTCTCACAGAGCTCTTTTAGAAGCCCGTCCGATAGTCGTGAGAATATAGAGACATCTTTGGCTCCCCATTGATGCTCTCCTGCGATACGCAAAACATCCCTTGTAAGATACAAAAGGGGCAGCTCTCGCTGAACCCCTATTTGATACCCGTTTTCTACAAGAGATTGACGATACTCCTTGAGAATACGGGCTGTGCTCATACGCTCTCCTCACGCTTGTCTTGAAAGTAGGAGTGAACCGAATACAGGTCAGCCAACAAAATCAGCAGTTGCTTGTTGGGCTCCAAGGGTCTTTTCAGGGAGCTCTTGTCAAAGGAGCGAATGAAGACCTCCTCAAAGTCTGCATAGTCCAAGTTCATCTGCTGTAAAAAAGGCTTGACCATCTTGGGAAGCTCGGAGACTGGCACAAGGTCAATGGACTCCAAGTATTCAGCGGCTTGCATATCGTCTTCGAGTAGCAGGGTGTAATACTCTTTGAGCTCGCTGGAAGTGAACTGGCTGGTGTATTTTTTAACAGCCTTGCGGAAGTGATTTTGCAGAATAATCTCTGCCTCAATCTTGCTGACTTTTCTGATAGGTTGTAAGTGTTCCATATTTATTCTCCTTATAGTTTCATAGAACCGGCTTTTGTATCTACTGCACGACCCCAGTCTTCTACCGACAAGGTGGTCTCTTTGATTTTGTCCTCAAGTCCCGCTTGCTTTCTGTAAGCGCGATACTCCTCGATTTCTTTCTTGGTGAGTATCTTTGGAACCTTGAACTTCAAAGCAGGGGCACCTGTGCTTTTTCCAGAGGAGTCCTCTTGTGCGGCTTTCTCTGTGAGTTTGCACATCACAACGGCTCCTGCCTTGTAGGTTTCTACCAAGTCCAGTGCATACAAGTTGACAATCTCATTGGCAATCTTGGAGGGCTGAAACTTGGTGTATAGCGTGAGCTCTTCCAGGCTCATTGGCTTTTGCTCTAATAGCTCTAATATCATTGCTCTTAACATTTTTATTCTCCTTATTTTGGTCTGTATGCAGGTTTCTTGCTGGCAACCAATTCTTCTTCAACGGAGGGCTCATAGCCTTGTTTGAATGCAATGATGTAATCAAAGATATTAGAAGCGTCAGCAAATGCCTTAAACAAATAACTGCTGTCTTGTGATATCTCATCCATCCAGTGCTTGATATAGGCACTGTGGTTTTTAGCGTGCTCCTCACTATTGCTGATACCCAGCTCTGCACAAATCATCGAGGAGGCAAGCTCTACAATAATTTCCTCGCGTGCGTAAGCAGGGGTTCCAAAGCGTGAGGTGTAGATATCGGGTCTATGTAGACGGCTCTCGTGTCCCGTTGCGTGTCCCAACTCGTGGACATATGCAGCGATAAACTCGTAGACCGAATAAAAGTCCGTGATGGGGGGCAGAACAATGGTGTCGCTCACTGGGTAATAGCAAGGGTTCTTGTTCTCATACCGCACCTTTGGAGCCTTGGTGCCCATCTTCTGGTTGATGTAGTCCATCACCTCAGGAGCCTTCATTTGAAGTTGCTCTGGTGTTTTCCCCAAGTCCAGTTCCAGGTCAAGTCCATCGAACTGAGAGACGTTAAAGACGGTCCAAGGCACCATCACAAAGAACTTCTTGTTGGGTAGCTCCCCGACAACAGAGTCCACTGCGTCTACCTCTTTTCTTGTCATCTCAACGCCACGCAAGATGGTGGTGCCTTTGGAGCCCGCTTTCACACGACCCCCAAGTGCATTGCCTTGCTTCATCGTCAAGAAGTAGGGGTTGTTGAACCCGCTTTGTGCCAACAGGAGCTGGTTAATGCCCCTGTAGTATTTTCCAGTGGAGGCATTGCGTGCCAGCCCACCTTTCACTTTCCAGCCTTTTTGCCATGTTAAGAAGCCATCTTTTTGGATGTTCTCAACGATTTGCTCTAAGGCTCTTTGTTTTACATCTTTGTAGGACATTGCTCTCTCCTGATTATTTTAAGTTTTTGTGGAACAAGTCAAACAAGACATACAACTTGGCACGCTCTATACCACCAGAGGCACGCATTGCGTCCAAAAATACTCTTGCAAAGTTGTAGTCATTGGCACGCACATACTTGATGAACTCCTCTGCGTAATCAGCCTCCGTTTGTGTCTCAAAGGTCATATTCATCAAGGGAGTGTCCAAGTAGCCATCACGCAGTCCCAGTTTCTCTTCCATACGACGAGCAACACGCGTTCCAACAGGCTTGTTGTTAGAGCAGATGGCTGATAGGGATTGCTGGGTAATGCCAGCCTTAATGGCAAAGTCCATTTTCTTGGCACGACGACCTTGCATTTCTTCATTCTTTGCGTCTTGTGCCATTAAGTGCTTAATGCGCGATACGCGGATGTCATTGATATTCATATTAGTCTCCTTTTTGTTATTATGTAAGTTTGTTCTTACATTATTAGTATAGTAAATAATAAATTAAAAGTAAATGATAATTGGAAAAAAAATACCGAACCTCGGCTATAAGCCGACGAACGGTAATCTTTTATTAGGTTATTTAATTAGAAAGGGTGAGTTTCTTCTTCATCTTTTTCTGGTGGGAGCACTTGGTAGGTGGTTCCATTTCCAGTAATGGTGTTGATGGGGTCTTGTGTGAAGCACCCTCTGTCTGTCCTCCAACCCAGCTTGATATCTCCACGGAAGCCAAAGCGTCCTTTAAGAACCAGAAGGTCAGCCTCGCCCGATAGGGTGTAGTCTTCACGGTTGTATAGATACTGGCGGTGAATACCCAGCACATAAGCAGCGTCTTGCTCGATAGAGCCAGAGCCTTTGATATCGGACAATCTTGGCTTCTCTCCTGTGCCTCCGTCGCGGTTGAACTGGGCTGCGACAAGACCAGCGATGTGTTTTCTTTTGAAAATCTCTCTGAGGTCGTTGGAGATTTCTGCAAGGGCTTCTACGGGGTTGAGCCTTGGGTTCTGGGGCTTAATCTTCTGGATGTAGTCAATGGCTACAAAGTCAAGTTTTCCCACCATACGCTCATACCGATTGATGTGCGACAAGATGTCTTGTGTGGTGAAACTACTGGCATCTACTACTTCTAAAGAGGTGTGGCTTAGTCCTTCTGCCAGAGACTTGATGGTGTCCCATCCGCAGGCTGGCTCGTGGAAGCTCATATAGTCGTTGGAGGAGTAGCCCGTTTCAAATTGAATGGTGGAGCGGAACACATCCTCGGTTCCCATCTCGATGCTAAACAAAATGCCTCGGTAGCCCTCGCGTGCCAGGTTGACGCACTCTTGGAGCAAGAAAGTGGTTTTACCAGCGGAGGGTCGTCCTGCAATGATGGTGAAGAAGCCTTTGCGGTAGCCTGTGATGGCGTTGCTCACACGAATGAACTTGGAGGGAAGAATATTGGAGCCAGAGGCGTTTTTCTTCTCTTCACTGAAACGCTCAATCATTCCCAGCATTCCCCTGCCGTAGTTAGATACTTTTTGGCGTGAAATGGGCGTTGCTGTGGTTAGGGCAATCTTTTCAATGGCAGAGGCTTTTTCTTCTACTGAAACATCGTCGCTGTTTGCAATGGTGAGTGCTGCCTTTGCACTCTCTTGCATACGAAACTCCAAGGCACACTTTTCGAGCTCCATTCTGGCGTGCTCTACCTCTTCCAAAGATACTTCCCGTGCATTGAACTCCTCTACGAGTTTTTGCAGGTATTTGAGGAGTTTCTCGCGTGCCTTTGGGTCTTTTGGAAAGGACTCGTAGGTTGCTGCATTATTGAGTAAAACTTCTGGTGTGTAGATGCCGTCATAAATGAATGTCTCTGTGTAAGAGTAATCGAGCATTTTGAAAAACTGGGAGCAAGCCGAAAAATCAATATGGTTATTAAGGCAATAAGAGGGGTTCTTGTGGCTGTATGCTAATACGACGCGTGCGAACTCATCGGCTTTGTTTTTATTACTATTCATTGTGTTTCTCCTATGGTTAATGTTGTTATGGGTGGGACTATTTTAGTCCCCTGCAATTTGAGCGTGTAATTGTCTTACTTGCTCTTGCGTTAATGCCGCTCTTTGAGGGCTGGTTTTACTGCGGTTAATCATCTCAATATACATATCGAAGTTCTTAGCAACAATCTTGTCGCGGGTAAAGTATTCGATATCGCCTTTCCAAGTATCGGTCTTCTTGGTCACCTGCTCGGTAGTGGCACAGAACTTAAACAGAGCCTTGAAAGCCTTTAAGACAAACTCCTTGTCGCTGGGACGCTCACGCTTGATGAGTTGCTCTTTTAGGAACTTGTAGGACTTGGCAATGTTGGTTCTTCTTTTTTGGTCCACTAGGGAGTTGCAAGAGACAAGCCCGCAAGGCACTGCAAGATGCTCGTTGTATAGACTGGCAACCTCCTCGTAGGGGACTTGCTCTAACTTGGGGCGGGTAATCTCTGGTGCTGGTGCCTCTGGTTGGGCTCCAATGGAAGCCTCTACTTGTGCCTTGATGAGCTCTACGAGTTTGCTCGTGTTGTCCACCACTTGGTCCATCTTGCGCTCTCTGCTGGCTCTCACACGCTCTGTGGAGTTGTCCTTACGCATTAACGCCAGTGTTCTTCTTGCAATGCCGTATTCAATCTCGTTTTTGGTAATGAAGTTTTGGTCATACAGACTGGCAATGGCTGCCTCTTTACCCTCAAACATTGCGTGATAGTCCTCAATGTTGATGGGGCATAAAGCCGTTAATTCGAATAAAGTTAAACGCTCTTCTGTGGTCAGGGCTTGATAATCGTCCTGAATAAAAGCCTTACGGGAAATATTTATTTGTGGCATATGCCGTCCTCCTTATTGTTGTTGTTAAATAAATAATAAACAATTGGAGGCAAAAGTAAAGCACTTTATGAAATAAATACGCGCCGTTTATCGGTTAAAAGAATTTAGGAGAAAAAGTAGGCTTGGGTGGCACAAACACAGGAGCCATCCTAGGGACTTCAATACCCGTTAAGTTGAATATCTCATCGGCAGAGTAGCCCAGTTGTTGCAAGATGATGACATCGGACTTACTGCGGTGTTGCTCTTTCCATTGCTCCCGAGATACCCTTTTCCGAGGAGTAGGGCTCTTGCGTTGCCAGCCCATCTTGGAGCCCACCTTTTTGAAATAGAGGTCAAGAAATGCACTCATTGCCTTGCGATACAACGCCTGCTTTTCTTTTCCTAATAGGTTCTGGTTGGCAAGATTGGAGTTTCTGCCTGGATGGGCATCACAAACAATTTTGTAATCGAGCCGAAGTTTTGGGGTCACAAAAAAGTGCAAGTGGGCAAACCTCTCATCGGTGTGCTCAATGACGCAAAACAAGTCCTTTTGGAACTGCTCTTTGAGAAACTCCAAGGTCAATAACTTCCACTTGGCATAGGCAATTTGGTGCTCCCGAGAGCCCTCAATAGCCTCTGGGTTCACAGGGAAAGAAGCGGCTCCTGCGACAAACACAATGGCGTCTTTTCGAAGCCGTCTTTCCGAGTTCTCGTTGGACAACTTCACAAGGCTTCTTAGCATCTTTGGGAGGTCTTTGAGGGCATAACCCACAGAGAACAACACAGAGGGCTCTTTGGGGTTATTTACGTGCTTGCAATACGAGGGAACACGCAAAGCCTCACTGACCACTCCTCTGGCGTCAGATAGCTTGTAGCATTGCAGTGAAATAAACGGAAAAGTCATTATCGAGCCCCCTATAAATTCATATTACCAAACCAAAAATAAATTGCAAATCGGGCTAATGGAGGCTCAACTTGTAATCGGAAAAATAACAAGCCGTTAGAAATGCCCTTTTTAGGGGGTTTTATGGGGGTTTCTTGCGGTTGTGGGTTCTTTTAGGTCTCTTTGGTTGCAAAGGCACTAAAAGGGCTAAAACGAGGGGTTTTTAGGGGTATTGTGGGCTTTGTGTGTATTTACCCCTTTTCTGCTAACGGTGCGTAGCACCTGGTATTTGAGCGTTAACCTGCAAGCGTTAACCTGCATTGGTTCATTTTTCAAAAGCCCCACCCCGTGTTTTTTTCGATAGAAAAAATACACAATTTTGAGCGTAGCGAAAAGTAAAAAGAAAAAAGGGAGGAAAAAAGAAAAAGAAGAATATATAAGGTTATATAAATAAGAATTATCTTATAGATATATCTTAAAGAGAGCGCACGCGCGCGTATCTATAATGTATGTTTTCAAAAAACAGTGCTTTTTGGGCTTGTTTCGAAACAAAAAATCGTGTTTCGAAACATTAAAAAAGACCCAAAATAGGCATAAAAAATGTTTCGAAACATTTAATAATCGGACATTTTGGCAATTGATAATATTATCATTAGCCGACGAACGGTCAATTTATTTTGCAAATATGGTTGACTAATAGCCTATATTTGATAAAGTATAAATGCATACATAATAATAACAAAGGAGGCATGTATGAAAAAAAATATCCGTTTAATTAGTCCCGCAGGTTCATCTTTATGGGCAATGGTGCTCCGTCCAGACACCAAGTTCAACCCAGAGGGCGTCTTCTCTATTCAAGTGGTTATTCCACAAGAGCATTGCGGACAAATGCTGCAAGCCATCGAGCAGGAAACACAGGCGAAGTTCCAAGAGATTGCCGAGGAGCTCAAGGCTCGTGGAAAGCACGCAGATGTCAAGAAGATTAAGTTAGCCGACAAATGCTATACAGAAGTGTTCGATGAGACTGGGGAGCCCACAGGTGAGCTCAAGTTCAAGTTCAAGCTGAATGCATCTGGCAAGAACAAGGCAGGGGAGGTATTCCACCAGAAGCCTGTGATTGTTGACGCAAAGGGTCGTCCTTGCGATGTGGAGATTTGGAATGGAAGCACCGTCAAAGTGTCCTTTGAAATCATTCCTTTCTATACCACCTTGATTGGTGTTGGAGTGTCCTTACGGCTCAAAGCGGTCCAGGTCATCAAGCTGGTGAGTGGCGAGAAAGACACTGGGGACGCATTTGGGTTTGGTGTGGAAGAGGGCTTTGAGGCTCACGAGGCACCAGCAGTGCAACACAAGGCACCAGAGGAGCCCGTGCAGGTAGTTCCACAGGAGCAACCCAAGAGTGCTGTTAAGGGCTCATTCAAGGGTCTACAAGAGAGTTCTACGGCAACGATGATTGCTGACTTTGACGACCTCGATGAGTTGTTTGCAGAGTAAATGAAATGGGCTCGCAGGGGAAACCTTGCGGGCTTTTTTTATGACCAGAAAGGAGCAGATGAAATTAGAGAAGTCCAAGTGGAGGTATCAGCTTCACGACGACTTTGGGTGTATCAGGGAGTTTAAGGTCAAAGAGAGTGCCTTGCAGTGGAAGTCCAGCAGACCAGAGTTAAAGATGGTCGTGGTGAAACCCGCAAAGTTTGATGTCAGCCAGATTACCGAGGTGTCGGGTCTATTTGATATACCTTTTTGAATTACCCCGTGTATAAGAGGAATACAAAAAATAATAATAAGGGAGAATAATAATGAGCGAAGTAGCAGTAGAAAAACAAGAAGAAAAACAATTAGATGACATCATCGGAGCGTCTTACCGTTTAATGCACGGGGACAGCTTAAAGAGACTTAAAGAGCTTGCAGATAACTCTGTGGATAGCGTCGTATGCGACCCTCCGTATGGGCTCACATCGATAACAAAAAGATTTGGAAAAGAGAACTCTGCACCAGCACAAGGAGGAACTGATGGTTCTTTCAAGCGGTTATCGAAGGGGTTTATGGGTCAGACTTGGGATGGTTCTGGCATTGAATATAACGTGGAATTATGGAGTGAAGTTCTGCGTGTGCTCAAACCAGGTGGACACTTGATTGCTTTTAGTGGCTCACGCACATACCACAGGATGGCAGTGGCAATCGAGGACGCAGGCTTTGAGATTAGAGACCAGATACTCTGGATTTATGGATGTTATTCAGAGGATACTGAGTGTCTAACCAATAGTGGATGGAAGAAGTATACAGATTTAAGTTTATCTGACAAGGTATTGCAATGGGATTGCAATACAAATACTTTAATCTGGAAAGAGCCAAAGAGAATTTTTGAATATGAATACGATGGTGAAATGATTCAATTCAATAACAGACACACAAATCAGCTTTTGACGCCAAATCATCGTGTATATGTAAATTACAAAAAAAATCAAAAAAAAGACTTTATTGATGGCTATGAAGTTTTAGAGGCTAGTGCGGTTGGTAAGTCATGGTCTGTAAATTTTCCATTGGCAAGCAATCTTATGGACGGTGTATTTGTTGAGCATGCATATTTAATAGGTTGGTGGCTTACCGATGCTTGGAAGCATGGAGATGGAAAAGCATGTATGTTTAGCCAATGTAAGATTGAGACACTGAAAAAATTAAGAGATTACTTTATAAAAAATAATTTTAAGTTTAGCGAATATGTAAAGAAATCCAAAAATGTTAATCATAAAGACGAGCATACATTTTACCTTAATGACGACATATCAAAATATTTAATTGAAAATTTCAATGAAAGAAAGTTGACTATGGATGTCCTTTCTTGGGATTACGATTCAAGAATTAGATTGCTTGAAGGTTTGATGGATGGTGATGGAAGCATAAGAACAGAAAAAGATTATGCGCATACATTTTGGAGCATGGATGCAAATCGTTTGGATGTTTTTAGTGCCCTATGTCTTTCATTGAATTATAGAAGCCATGTTGATTATAAAAAAGGGTGCGTTTATTTTAATGTAAGAAAGAATACAACACAATTACAAATCAGACATAGGGAAGAGCCATTAAATTATAAGGGTAAAATTTGGTGTCTTGAGACACTGACAGGAGCTTTTGTTGTTAGAAGAAATGGAAGACCATTTATTAGTGGAAATTCTGGCTTCCCTAAAAGTTTGAATATCGGAAAGGCTATTGAAAAGATGGGTGATGGAATGAGGCAGGAGGCTGAAAAATGGAATGGTTTCGGCAGTGCGCTCAAGCCGTCACACGAGCCAATGGTTCTCGCCAGAAAGCCATTAAGTGAGTCCACCATCGCTGGGAATGTCTTAATGCACGGAACTGGGGGGCTCAATATCGATGGGTGTCGAGTGGAATATAACGGAGAGGTGCCAAATCTCGGAGGAAGAGCCAATCACACGAGAGGAGACGGGTATGGCTTTAAGGCACAAGAAGATGAGGCAGTTGCGAATACACAAGGTCGCTTCCCAGCAAACATCGTCCACGATGG
>JACCDQ012145026.1_pt1 | contig 17662 bp, 15 predicted proteins | sample 7446031 | NCBI WGS metagenome assembly JACCDQ01 (sample SAMN15323442, study PRJNA562643) | freshwater metagenome | isolation source: river surface water | place: USA:Blue River Watershed | collected 2017-08-17
CATTCGATCTGCAGCATTTCCCTTTTTTGTTGATAACCCTTGAGATCAAGCTGACCGGCATCGGTATCCGCAGCGAGCTGAGCCAGTTGTTGAGCACAAAGGCGTGCCACTTTTTGGATCTCGGTTCCGTATGCGTCCAGTAAAAGGGCGGACGCTTGATTCAGACACGCCTGCCGTTGACTCAAGCTTCCTGGGACATCGTGGTAATTCAAAAGGCACTTGTTCGTCATGATGGAGGCTTGCTGAACCTTTTCAGGGTCTGGCTGCATCGAAGTCTTGGTTGTAGATGACGTACAAGCCTGGGTTAACAGCATCACGATAAAAACAAGAAATCGACGTGGGCTTTTGAATGAGCTGATGGCCTTATGCATTGGATAAGCTTGGATTATGGAATAAAAGTGAATGGTGACTATTTCTTTAAGGGGCTGATCTGCCGATAAAAAAAGCGCATTGTGACTCCCGTGAAACCACAACTTAGGGTGTCGCTATGGAAATCATCAGTCTTTTTGTTGTGTTGAGTATTATCGTTTCTGTTTTTGCTCTAGGCATGGCAACAGTTCGCTTGATTCAGGCGGATGATCCAGGGGTTGAAAAGCACAAAGGCAGGCCCTCCGTCGACGTGCCCAGCAACGACCTGATTTTTTCAGAGGGCTCTTCCTCCAAAGTCGCTGCGTTGAGATCTCTGAAGGTTAAAACCTGATCTCTACTCAATATTCTGCACCTGTTCCTTGATCTGTTCGATCAGGACCTTGATGTCGACCGAGCAACGCGTCATTTCGGCGTCTTGAGATTTTGAGCCCAGGGTATTGGCCTCCCGGTTCAATTCCTGAGTCAAGAAATCAAGACGTCGTCCTATCGGTTCGGGACTCTTCAGTGATCGGAGCATTTCTGCGAGGTGCAGGTTCAAGCGGTCCAGTTCTTCCGCTACATCCAATTTATGGGCATAGAAGAGGATCTCTTGTTCCAATCGGTCTTGATCCAGTTCCTGAGCGAGTTCTTGAACCTTGCTCGTGAGGCGCTCTCTCAGGCGTTGCATGACTTCTGGCATCCGGGCCTGAGCCCTGCTGACTTCCTGTTGGATCATTTCGCAGCGATGGGCGATCAGGTTGGCAATAGCCTGCCCCTCGGTTTTTCTTGATTGAACAAGGTCGTCTAGGGACGCCTCAAGCAGCTTCATTAGGGCCTGATGCATCGCGTCTAGGTCCAGTTCACGTTCAATTAAAATGCCGGGCCACTTGAGAAGGTCAATGGAAGAGGGGGGGGATACGTGGAGGCCTTTCACACTCTGTATTTCTTGGAGACTGGCGCTCAATGCTTTGAGCGCCTCAGAATTGAGTGAGAAACCGCTTTCCGACTCGCTGCTTCGTTTCAAGGTCAAGGTGGCATCGACGCGACCTCTCCGAATCCTCTTCGTAATCAGCGATCGAACCTCGGTGTCCAGCGCACGAAGCCAATCGGGAAGCCTTACCGAGGCATCAAGAAATCGGTTATTGACACTTTTGAGTTCCCAAACGAGTTCCCAGTCATTCCATTTGGATTTTCGTGTCGCAAATCCTGTCATGCTGTGTGTCGCATACGATGAATGGGGCATGGGGTGCTCTCGGTGATTAGTGGGACAGGAAATCGAAACCAGTTCAGAATAGGGGCATGAAATTTTGTCCTGATTGTAGCGAACCTGTAAGGTTTGAGATTCCTTCCGGTGATGATCGACACCGCCATGTCTGTGTGGCCTGTGGGACCGTGCATTATCAAAATCCGAAGGTGATCGCGGGGTGCTTGCCCGTTTTTGGCGATGAAATCCTCTTATGTCGGCGGGCCATCGAACCGCGACTTGGATTTTGGACCTTGCCGGCTGGCTTTATGGAGCTTGGGGAATCCGTCAGTGAAGCTGCCCGCCGTGAAGCGTGGGAGGAGGCCCAGGTTGAGGTCCAGCTCGATGAGGCCTACACACTGCTCAGTCTTCCGGGGCTCTCTCAGGTTTACGTCTTCTATCGAGCGACCATGGCTGTACCTGAATTTGGAGCGGGTACTGAGAGCTTGGAGGTTCGCCTTTTCAGGGAAGAAGATATACCTTGGGATACTCTGGCCTTTGAGACCGTCCGACTGACACTCAAGTATTTCTTTAGCGATAGGCGTGACGGGGTTTTTCGCTTCAGGGAGGAAGTGCTTCCGATTGGCCCGCGAAAAGCCTGACAGCCGCGTTCTGTCTATCCTGCGTCGCGATGTCAGAACCTTGGGTAACTATGCTATAAGTTTGCATAGGGTTTTAGTGCGTGGGGGCGCGCTCGGATCGTCTTGACGTAGCCCCATGCAGATTCACGATCTGTTGTCAGGGAGGATCCATGTTTCAATTCACTCGGCTTTCCCTCGCTCGACTTGCCGGGCTTTGCCTGCTGATACTTGGGATGCCTTCGGTCTCATTGGCCAATTTTTTTGTGACGGCTGGTAAGCCGGTTGATCTTCGAACCGATCTAGGCCCTTCAAGCAAGAGCATTCGGATGGTTGATGGCGGCGCCGAGGTTGAAGAAGTACGTCGCCTTCCAAAGTTGGGCTTTAGTAAAATCAAACTGGCAAGCGGCGAAATTGGCTGGATTCCCAGTATTCGACTCTCCAGCGAAGCGCCAGATCCGGGTCAATTGATTCTGGCAAGCCAGAATCTTCTTGGACTTCCCGTCAAACAACTGGAAAAGGAAATAGCGAACACACAGACCGAGCTCAATATTGTGAGGCAGGCGTCCTTGACTGCGCGGAGTATGCAAGAAGAAAGGGAACAGCTTCAGATTACCGCAAGGCAGCTTCAAGCTGAGCTTGAAAAGACTCGAGCCGAGAAGGCCGCACTGAATGCGGATCAAAAGCAGCTCTGGTTTGCCATGGGGGCGGGAACACTGCTCTCGGGAATCGTTCTGGGATTGATTATCCCGCGGATGAAACCCAAGCGGAGAAACGTCTGGGGCTGATCAGCCCCAACGCAGAAAGAGCTTGTTGTGATCCTTGAGATTTTCGATCACCTTGCCGGTACCTCTTGCAACTGCGCTCAAGGGATCGTCGGTCACGTGAACGTCAAGACCGGTCTCTTCACTGATTCTTTGAGCCAGTCCCTTCAATAATGCGCCACCCCCGGTGAGGTGAATACCGCGCTCAATGAGGTCGCTGGTCAATTCGGCCGGAGTGACTTCCAACACGTTTAATATGGCCTTCAAAATGGCGCCAGCGGCCGGCTCAATGGCCATGCGAACCTCTTCGGGCGTCAAATCAATGGCTCGGGGTTTTCCGATGGTCAGGTCTCTCCCCCGTGCGAGGAAGTTCTCGATGTCGGGCACTGGCAAGACTGATCCCGCCCGACATTTGATTTCTTCGCCGGTTCGATCGCCCACCAGAAAGCGTCTCTGGGTTTTCAGGTAGCGAATCACGCAATCCGTAAGCTCATCGCCTGCCACCTTGATCGTTTCTCCAACCACGATGCCTGAATTGGAAATCACCGCGACCTGGGTGGTTCCGCCACCAATGTCCACGATCATGTGACCAGCAGAATCTTTGACGTTAAGACCCGCGCCAATTGCGGCCGCGATCGGCTGAGAGAGAAGGAAGACCTTGCGGGCATCCATATCAGCAATTGCGGCACACACCGCGCGTTTTTCCACATCGGTCACGCCATTGGGCAGACTAATCACCACATTCCGGGGGATCTTGTGCGGACCGACGACCATTCGGATAAAGCGTTTCAGCATTCCCGAGGTCATGTCAAAGTCAGCAATCACCCCATCACGAATGGGTCTTACCGTACTTAATTCAGGGTGCACCTTACCCATCATGGCGCGCGACTCAGATCCGACCGCAATGATGTCACGTTGCACATGATCAAAAGTGACGATGGATGGCTGATTCAGCAGGACGCCCTTTCCTTTGACAAAGATGAGGGTGTTCGCGGTGCCGAGGTCGATGCCTAGGTCAATACGTGGATAGAAATAGCTGAACATTCAGTCCGGAAAGGTAAAGTTAGAGTCAGGAATGACTGTGACGCAATTGACGCGTCCTGCTGGACCTGAACATTGATGGGGTCATTTTGCACAAGCAAAACTTGTGGCGCAAGGGAGGAAAGCGGGACGAAATTCAAATTATTCAAGGGGTGGATTACAAATGCGACGATAGATGAGGACGCTGCCCAGAGCGCTGCCTGCAATGATTAGGGTTGCAGCCGTCAGAAACGCAAGCGCTCGCCAAAGAGCGTAATCAATGATTTTTTGGGCCGATGATTCGGTCATCTCACCCAATTGCTGTAGTCCAGGAGAACCACTTTTTGACGTCAGCTGCTCCAGTAAACCCTGAAGGCTTGATGACATTTTTTCAATATGTTCGGCAGAGGTTCCCCAGTCTCTGATATCGAAAGCAGGACTATCAGGCTGTGTCTGAGCAGCTTTGTCCATCTGATCGAGAATACTGCGATAGGTCACTAGGACATCGCGGGCAGAATCCGCCATGCGGGAGCCTTCGGCAAACGTGTGAGCCGAATCTCTGGCAAGCTGATCCAGTCCCGCCTGTTGTTCTTTCAGACGCGCCATAAAGGCTTCTTGTTCTCGGTGAATGAGCGCGGGAAGCTCAGCGACAGTCAGGCTGAACCGCTCGCTGGACTTTGAAATTCCTGCGGCACTATCAACGATGGTCGTAACCTCAGGAAGACGGCCCGTTCGATAGGCCAGAAGCTCCATTTGCCATTCCATCATCTGTGGAAGACGTTGAGTCAGGAAAAGTGTTCTCTCCCCAAAAAGACGGGTCTCGGCAAGTTCTCGGGTCGCAGGATCCAACGAGGCGAGAGGATCCAGATCCAGAAGACTGAACACGCTGTAGGAGCCGTCGTTCTGTACCGTTTGATTGGCCACTTTTAATATTTGATTGACCGTCGAGATGTTCGCCAACTCGCCAATGTTGTGTTCCGAGGATGGATGGCTTTTGTGCCAACGATCGATAACCTGATGAAGCTCCTCAAGCTGACGTGGTGTCAGAATTTTTGCCGCGTATTCCTCAAGTTCTCGGTTGCGTTCATCCAGGACTTTAGCCATGGGGATCGCCGAGTCACCAAACTGAACAGGGCGCCAGTACTCATCGATGCTCAAGCGCATCGATTTGGTGTAAATCAATGTGCTGATCAGATTGTTCAGTGAGTTGGAACCCGTCACCAAGGCAATCATGTCCGAACTCAGCCGCACCTTGGCGAGAACCATGAATTCGCGCTCCACCGGAACACCATTTCGCTTCAGGCCCTCTGTCGCCAGTGAGGCTGAAATAATGAAATTGTCGGCAAAACGAAGGAGGGTTTCCTGAAGGCTGACTGGATCATACGTTCGGTCATGATCTGCACCGAATGGAATCGATCGAACGGCGGCAATCGGTAGTTCTGCAGCCTTCTGAATCAGCGTGCAGCCGTTCATTAGAAAAAGGAGCAGTAGAAAACTGAAGCGACCAATGCTGCGCATGGGGATTTCTGACGACATGGAAAGGCCTAGGCCCGTTTCAAAATCAATTCGATAACGAGTTTGCTGCCGAAATAGGCGAGCAATAGGGTGGCAAAGCCTGCCAGAGTCCAGCGAATTGCAATGATGCCTCGCCATCCAAAACGGGCCCGACCCAGGAGCAGTGTGCCAAATACAAGCCAGGCAATGAGCGCCAAAATGGTTTTGTGTACCAAATGTTGGGCAAACATATTTTCAAGGAACAGAAAGCCTGACCCTAGAGAAACTGTGAGAAACAGTAAGCCTGAACCAATCAGGCTGAACATCAGGGATTCCATGCTTTCGAGTGAGGGAAGTGATCGAAGTATCCACGCCTTGAGATAGCGCCTCCGGAGGCAAGCATCCTGAAGAATCAGCAGAATGCCTTGTATGGAGGCAATCCCCAGAAAACTGAATGCGATGAGCGAGCTGAGGACGTGGATAGTCATGCCCGGCGAAGTGTGATGGAGCGGGCGAAGGGGTTCAGGGAACATCTCTGCCAATAGCAGGATAACTGCAGTCACTGGAAAGGTGACAATCCCGAGTTGCTCGACGGGGCGGAGCGCTGCGGTAATGATAATCAAGAGATTGGTGATCAACATGACCAGCGACATGGCGTGTAGCAGGCTGAAATTGAGATTTGTCCCAAAATCGCTGGCTTCAAGCCATGAAAAACCATGGAGGCCTGTTGCCAATAGGGCCAAGGGAACACAAGCCCAGCGCTGAAGTCCCTGAACTCCTGCGTTCAGATTGGCTCTAAGCGTGGTGAGCCTGACGGCAAACGCGAGCAGATATGCGCCGATGACGTAATTTGTGAGCGAAACCGTATCCATTGAACCTCTCCGAGAACGGCTAGTCTGGCATAATGCGCGCCCTAGATGAAGCAACTGCCCGTGATTGGGCGACCCCATAAAGGTATTTCCGAATGTTTGATAACCTAACCGAACGACTCACCCTTTCCCTCAAGAAAATCCGTGGCCAGGGGCGCCTGACGGAAGCCAACATCCAGGACACGCTGAGAGAGGTGCGGATGGCCCTTCTCGAGGCTGACGTGGCATTGCCGGTGGTGAAGGACTTTATCGAACAGGTCAAGAGTCGCGCGCTAGGACAAGACGTCCAAACCAGTCTGAGTCCCGGTCAGTCATTCATTAAGATCGTTAATGAAGAATTGATTGCGGTGATGGGAAAGGCCAATGAAAAATTGAATTTGGCCACACAGCCGCCGGCAGTCATCCTGATGGCCGGACTTCAGGGTGCAGGTAAGACAACGACGGTCGCCAAGCTTGCAAAGTATCTCAAGGAGAGCGAGCGTCGCTCCGTGGTTGTGGCTAGCGTCGACGTCTATCGGCCTGCTGCGATCGAACAGCTCAAAACCCTCGCGGGTGAAGTTGGCGCAGATTTCTTCCCCAGTGAATCGACGCAGGCACCCTTGGATATTGCTAAGGCTGCCCTGGAATATACGCGTAAGCGTTACAAAGATGTTTTGATTCTGGATACCGCAGGTCGTCTTCACGATGATGAAGCCATGATGCAGGAAATCCAGGAACTGCATCGTGAAATTAAGCCTATTGAAACGCTCTTCGTGGTCGACGCCATGACCGGACAGGATGCTGCTAATACAGCAAAATCCTTTGGTGATGCGTTGCCACTCACGGGCGTGGTTCTCACCAAGACGGACGGTGATGCGCGCGGAGGGGCGGCATTATCCGTCCGGCATATCACGGGGAAACCGATCAAGTTCCTTGGGGTCGGGGAGAAGACCACAGCGCTTGAACGATTCCATCCCGATCGAATCGCATCCCGAATCCTGGGGATGGGAGACGTGCTGTCCTTGATTGAAGAGGCTGAAAGGACGATTGATAAGGCGAAGGCCGAAAAGCTGGTTAAAAAGATCCAGAAAGGCGCCAGCTTTAATCTCAATGATTATTACGATCAGCTCCAACAGCTCAAGAACATGGGGGGCATCTCCGCGATGATGGATAAGCTTCCAGGCATGGGCACCGTGCCCCAGCAGGTCCGGGAGCAGGTGAACGACGACATCTGGAAGCGTCAGATCGTGATCATCGAATCCATGACCCTCAAGGAGCGTCGGGATCCCGATTTGATCAACACCTCCCGTAAGGAGCGAATTGCAAAGGGTTCAGGTTCTGATCTGCAAGAGGTCAACAAGATGTTGAAGCAATTCGACCAAATGCAAAAGATGATGAAGAAGTTCAAAAAGAGCAACATGATGAACATGATGCGAGGCATGGGTGGAAACATCGCCCGGGGTATGAACTTCCGAGGTGCATGATCCCTCTCTTGGTTAGCGAGGGAGGCGATTTTCAAGAACAACAAACCATGGGCGCCTTTCGGTAGGCTTGAGCTTGCCGTTTGGCCCTGTGGTAATCGTCGACTTGCTGACTGAGTTTCTAACGTTTCCACCTAGCGCTTCAATCTGATCGCCGCGAACCTCTGTCACAATATCGCAGTGAAGTTTGGTGTGTCCCATCAGCACACTCCCAGCATCCATAGCGTCATACACCGGAATGAATCCAGAATTTCCGCGCGTCGCACAGATCAGGTCGCCAGGTTTCGGTGCATACTCTGAAATCTTGTGTGGGGTGAATGCGGCCGATTGTCGAGGGTTCGCTGCAAAATAACGAATGTAGTTCCAGTGAGCGTCTGATGATGGAAATTCAGAGTCGCTTAATCCCGCCGATTGCATGACCCAGCTGATGAACGCGGCGGACCAGGGTTGTTTGCAGTCATAGCCGTCCAGTCTGGGTTTTCCTACACTTCGCCAATAGACATTCACTCGATTGGCGTACGTTTCGCCGTCATCTTCCCACTTGCCGACCAACGGCATGGATTCATGGCTATCATCAAGGATGACGGTTTGTTTTCCAAAAAAATCCCACTCCGCTTCAGCGGTTCTTAATATTTGATCCACGCGGCTTCCCTTCCGTGGCCGGTCGCTGGAAACAGCCGCTGTGATCGGCTTGTTGTTCTCCGCCCCATCGTTTGAGGGGAGTTTTTTTGAACTGCAGCCACTCAAAAGAACTAAAGCGCTAATTGAAAGGAGGGCAAACTTGGAGCGATGTGTATTGAGCATCTCAGCGGGTGGGACGTTGGGTGTTTCTGAACCATGAGCGGTACTGTTCCATTCGAGCGCTCTGATCTTGGGGTGCCTGGCGTAAACAGGTCTGATATTCATCGGTACCGGGACTTGCCCCCCAGCGACGTTCCGCGCAATCGTTCGGGTTGTATCCCACTTCAAGCGCCGCACGGCGATTGAAAAGTTGCGCCAAAGTCAGGGTAAAAGGGCTTCCATCGCTCCGAAGATAACGGAAGGTCACCTGTTGGATTCGTTCTTCATGATGCCGAGCAATGGTTTCTGCAGTCGATTCCGCCGAAGCGGCTTCAAGTTTAAAGAGCTCCGGATGTCGACGGATCTGTTCGGGAAGTTTTGAAACCACGTTTAAGGCAATTAACAACCGCATGTCCCGAGAGGGGCTTGCAAAGTCTTCCCAAGGTCCTGTGGTTTCAAAAATTCCGGCGCCCTGAGGCATTGCAATGGGGCTCCCTCGATGCTGTTTCGCGTAGACCTCACCATTTTGGACGGCGGTGACCCGGGTCTGCACTTGCTCAAGGAGCGCGCTCAGTTTGCTCTCATAGGCATCCAGGGGCTTTAGTCCCGAAGGATTGATCGCCCGTTCCATTTCGGCATAAAAATCATCAGCGGAAAGATTTTCTTGCGCCATCGAGAGGCGACCTGCGGGCGCACTTTCGCTCAGTTGACTGTTGGAGGCCAAGTGGATCCGACCCTCATCCCGTAAAATCGGCCTGAAGGCCTTAAATCCGGGGCCTGCACTCGTAATGTCGGCAAACAAGAAATTGCCTTCCCAGAATCGCTTACGAGTGACTGAATTATCAGGTTGTGCGTCCGCAGCCAAAAGGATTCCGGGACGGCCATCTTGAGGTGCAATCCATTTTGCAATGATCAGCGTGTGTCCATAGGGGTCCGCATAGACGGCCCCTGGCCATAATGCATTGCGGCTGAGTTCGAGTGGATAAAAATCTGTCGATTCATCTCGGATTGCTGTTCGGGCGCTTCCTGAGTGGACGGTATCAAAGAGCTTTCTGGAGAACTGCGTAAAACCTGAAGCATTGACGTTCAAGTTTGAAAAGCGATCATCCAGGGTTGCGCCACCGCAGTGGGGTGGGCGGCCGCTGGTTCCCCGGTCGCACGCGCGATAGGCAACCGGCAAGCCCACCTTCCATGCGAAATACGCGCGCAAAAAGTAAGGGAGGTCAGCGCAATCGGGCGTTGCGGGAAGGCGGAAGTCCTCATTCGATCCGAGCGAGTTATAGAGAAAGTTTCTTTCAGGATCGCGAAGGACCGGTTCCAGTGAACGAAAGCTGAGTTCCTGTTCGGGAGGGCCGTCAAAAAGTTGGGCGATCCAGCTCGAATAGAAGGCCTCCATGGGCTGGGTCCACTCGCGGGGGCTCTCATTTCGACTGCTTCCAGTGCCGAGGCTGCGGCAAGCAATCACCTCGTTTTGCCTTGATGCGATGATTCTGGACGTGCCGACCAAGGGGATTTGAACCTCGGCATCCAAAGTGTAGGGTGGGCCATCCACTGCGCGCGATTGAATCGGTATGGTGCCCCGTTCAGACTCGAGGCTCAATCCTGTCAGTGCAGAATCGACGGAGAGTGCCTTAATACGGATCACGTCGCCAGGCTCAGGGTTTTTAGGGGAGATCTGAATCCATTCCGCTTCAGAATGGGCGCAGTCGCCTTCAAGGGCCCACACGTACCCGGTCGAGATGAGACCCCAACCGATGAGCAAAAAAGGTTTAAACAAGTGGTGCATGGCCGCCTGACAGGAGGAAGTTCAGAAAAACGGGCTTTTGGAATTTAGCACAGGAGCTGAAGGATGATAGATTGCCACTATGTCGATTCACGCTGAAATTCAGGATTTTTTCAAGTTCTGTCCGCGTTGCGGAAGAGAATCCCCGACCATTTGGGAGGGGCGGGAACTGAACTGCCCGCATTGCAAATTTCGTTTCTTTTTTAACATTGCCGCAGCGGCAGGTGCCTTCGTCTTCCGTGGGAGACAGCTTGTCCTCTGTGTCCGAGGAAAGGAGCCGGGCCTCGGACAGCTGGATGTCCCGGGCGGATTCATCGAATTTAATGAGTCCTTGGAGCAGGGGTTGCGGCGGGAAATTCGAGAGGAACTGGGGATTGATGTGGCCGAGCTTCATTATTTGGCCAGTCAACCCAACGACTATCGCTTTGCCGGCGTCCCCTATAAGACGTCCGATGTGTTTTATCGAACCTCGATTGCAGTCGATGCAGTTTTGACGCCTCAGGATGATGTGGCGGCGTATCGTCTGTTTGATCCCTTGGGGGTTGATCCTGCGGATTTTGCGTTTGAGTCCACGCGAAAAGCCTACCTTCAATTAGTCACATGCTTGCGCAAGGAAGGCTGGTCCTAGTTCTGATGCCTTGAAACAATCCCAGACTCGGCGAAAGGATCGGGTTACGTGCACCGCATCGTCATCTAGAAGTCGACCCAGCTCCGCCAGGGACACCCATTTCAGCATCTCGATTTCTTCCGGGGCAGGGCTGAGGTCTCGTTTTGCCTTGATGGCAAAGACTTGAACAAACTCCCAACCGGTTTGTTCGCAAGCATCAAGTCGGCCAATTGAGATCAACGATTCGATCGAACTAATCCCCAGTTCCTCACGAAGTTCCCGAACCGCAGCGATTTCGTAGCTCTCGCCAAAATCGACATGTCCTGCCGCAGAGGTATCCCAGGCACCCGGGTTAACGTCCTTATTTAAGCTTCTCTTTTGAAGACAGACATGGCCTGAAAGATCAAAGACCAGGATATGAACTGCACGATGCCGAAGTCCCTCGTGATGGATTTCTCGACGCGTCTTGGATCCAATCACCTGATCGTGTTCATCCACAATCGCTAAGAGTTCATGGTCGGTGCTGTAGCTGGTGTTCAGTTCATTCATGGGAAAGAAGCAAATTAAATGCCGAAATAATGTCCGAGAGGGCGTTCAGGTCTTATAATGGACGGATTTTGCCCAGTCCACCCAATTGAATTCTCACCCAATGATCGAAAAGCTTCGCAACATCGCCATTATCGCCCACGTCGATCATGGCAAGACCACGCTCGTAGACAAACTCCTGCAGCAGTCCGGTACCTTCGCTTCTCACGAAAAAGTTGAAGAGCGTGTGATGGACTCCAATGCGCTCGAAAAGGAGCGTGGCATCACGATTCTGGCCAAGAACACGGCCATTGACTGGGGGGATTACCACATCAATATCGTCGACACCCCCGGCCATGCTGACTTTGGCGGCGAGGTTGAGCGGGTATTGTCGATGGTGGATTCGGTCCTCCTGCTGGTTGATGCGGTTGACGGACCGATGCCACAGACGCGATTCGTGACCCAGAAGGCCTTTGCATTAGGTCTCAAGCCCATCGTCGTGATTAATAAAATTGATCGTCCGGGCGCGCGTGCGCACTGGGTTTTGGATCAGACATTTGATCTTTTCGATCGCTTGGGTGCCACAGAGGAACAGCTCGACTTTCCGGTCGTCTATGCATCCGCCCTCAACGGTTATGCCGGGGATTCACCCGATGTCCGTGAAGGCAATATGGATTACCTCTTTCAGACCATCGTCGATAAGGTGCATCACCCGAAAGTCGATGTTGAGGGCGGCTTCCAATTGCAGATCAGTCAGCTTGACTACAACAGCTACGTGGGTGTCATCGGTATCGGCCGAATTCAGCGGGGCACCATCAAGACCAACTCGCCGGTTGTTGTAGTGAATCGCGATGGCTCGCAGCGGAATGCGCGTGTACTTCAGGTATTCGGATTCAAGGGTCTTGAGCGCGTTGAGGTGCCACAGGCCAATGCCGGCGACATCATTGCGTTTACCGGTATTGATACCCTTGAAATTTCCGACACGCTTTGCTCACCCGATGCGATTGAGGCGCTTCCCCCGCTGACGGTTGACGAGCCGACTGTCAGCATGACCTTCCAGGTCAATAACTCGCCCTTTGCCGGTAAGGAAGGAAAGTACGTTACCACCCGCCAGATTCGTGAACGACTGCAACGTGAGCTTCTTCACAATGTGGCACTGCGTGTTGAGGATACTCAGGACCCTGATAAATTCAAGGTCTCAGGCCGTGGTGAGCTTCATCTCTCAATCCTGATCGAAAACATGCGGCGCGAAGGCTACGAGCTTGGCGTTTCGCGCCCTGAAGTCATCGTGCGTGAAATTGATGGCGAACTTTGTGAGCCCTACGAGCAAGTCACCATTGAGGTGGAAGAACTCAATCAAGGCGCGGTCATGGAGAAGATGGGCGAAAGGAAGGGGGACCTTCTCAACATGGTTCCGGATGGACAGGGTCGTGTGCGCCTTGAATACATGATCCCTTCACGCGGTCTGATCGGTTTCCAGACCGAGTTCATGACCGCCACCTCTGGTACCGGGCTTCTCTATCATGTTTTCGACCATTACGGCCCGGTCAAGAAGGGCGATATCGGTCAGCGAATCAACGGCGTCATGATTTCAATGGTGGCCGGTAAGGCATTGGGTTATGCGCTCTTCAACCTGCAAGAGCGGGGCCGCATGTTCATTGAGCATGGCGTTGAAGTCTATGAGGGCATGGTGATCGGGATCCATTCCAGAGATAACGATCTCGTCGTGAATCCGACCAAAGCCAAACAATTGACCAATATCCGTGCGGCTGGGACCGATGAAAACATTTTGCTAACCCCGCCGATTCGCATGAGTCTTGAGCAGGCGCTGGAGTTCATCGATGACGATGAATTGGTCGAAGTCACTCCGAAGACCATCCGAATCCGTAAAAAGCTGCTCCTTGAGCATGAGCGGAAAAAGGCCAGTCGTAGTTCTGCCAGCGAATAATCGGTCTCTCGCGCTTCTTGGCCCCTCGGTGCTTGAATCTAGAGCACCCTTGGGGCTGAGAGGTATAATCTAGACCGAAATTTTGCCTTTTCTTCGTATCCGGAAGTCCCTTATCTGATGTCCAGTTTCGCCAAAGAAGTTATCGCCGTTAATCTTGAAGACGAGATGCGGCAGTCCTACCTGGATTATGCGATGAGCGTAATCGTTGGGAGAGCGTTGCCGGACGTCAGGGATGGCTTGAAGCCAGTGCATCGACGCGTGCTCTTCGCGATGCATGAGTTAGGTAACGACTGGAATAAGCCTTACAAGAAATCTGCCCGTGTCGTCGGTGATGTGATCGGTAAATACCATCCCCATGGTGATTCCGCCGTCTATGACACGATTGTTCGCATGGCGCAGCCCTTCTCCTTGCGTTATATGTTGGTGGATGGGCAGGGCAACTTCGGCTCCGTAGACGGTGATCCGCCTGCCGCGATGCGATACACCGAAGTTCGCATGTCAAAGATCGCGCATGAATTATTGGCAGATCTTGAGAAGGAAACGGTCGACTTTACTCCGAACTACGATGACTCAGAACACGAGCCGTCTGTCCTGCCAACCCGGGTTCCCAATCTCCTGGTCAATGGTTCAGCGGGTATTGCCGTCGGTATGGCGACCAATATTCCGCCGCACAATCTGACGGAAGTGGTAAACGCCTGTCTTCATTTGATCGCGAATCCAGAGGCGTCCATTCAGGAATTGATGGAAATCATTCCTGGTCCTGATTTTCCCACGGCGGGCATCATCAATGGAGCCTCGGGTATCCGTGAGGCCTATCTGACAGGACGAGGTCGCATTTACCTTCGCGCCCAGTGCGAGTTTGAAGAGGAGAATGGCCGTTCCAGCATCATCGTCAATGAGCTCCCTTATCAGGTGAACAAGGCTCGCTTGATGGAAAAGATTGCGGAATTGGCAAAAGAAGGAAAGCTGGAAGGGATCTCAGGTCTGCGCGATGAATCCGACAAGGATGGCATGCGCATGGTGATTGAGCTGAAGCGGGGCGAAATGCCTGAAGTGGTTTTGAATAACCTCTATCAGCAGACCGCGATGCAAAATGTGTTTGGCATCAATATGGTCGCCCTCATTGACGGTCGCCCCCGCTGCCTCAATTTGAAGGAGATCCTCGCTGCCTTTATCGATCATCGCAGGGAGGTTGTGACTCGAAGGACACTCTTCGATTTGCGCAAGGCACGTGATAGAGCGCATATCTTGGAAGGTCTGGCTGTCGCCCTTGCCAATATCGATGAGGTTATCGAACTCATTAAGAAATCCGAAAGCCCGCAAGTGGCCAAGGAGCGACTTCTTGCCCGTCACTGGGCGCCTGGAGTCGTGGTCGATCTTTTGGAACGCGCGGAAGATGCCGCACGCTCAAGGCCAGAGGCACTCCTTCCGGAATTCGGTCTTGGTCCCGAGGGCTACCGGCTCTCAGCTGAGCAGGCTCAAGCCATTCTTGATCTTCGCCTCCATCGTCTGACCGGGCTGGAGCAGGACAAAATCATTGCGGAGTATCGCGAGATCCTCAAAAGAATCGATGAGCTGCTGGCGATCTTGGGCAGTGATGTCCGACTGATGGAAGTCATTCATGATGAGTTGATCGTGATCCGCGATCAATTCGGGGATACGCGTCGCACGCGCATTATTAGCGATTACCTCGACCTTTCTCGGGCCGACCTCATTACCGAGGAGGATATGGTCGTGACGGTCTCCCATGAGGGATACGTCAAGTCACAGCCGCTCTCAACCTACCGCGCACAACGTCGAGGCGGTCGTGGCAAGACGGCGACGACGATGAAGGAAGAGGATTACATTGAGAAGCTGATCGTGGCCAGCACTCACGATACGATTCTCTGCTTCTCCAGTGTGGGTAAAGTCTACTGGCTTAAGGTCTATGAACTGCCTGTCGCAAGTCGAACCGCACGTGGCAGACCGTTCATTAATCTCCTGCCTTTGGAAGAAAAGGAAAAGATCAACGCCATTTTGCCCATTCGCCAGTTTGATGATGGTCACTTCATCTTTATGGCCACCGGATCCGGGATTGTTAAAAAAGTCGCTTTGAGTGAATTTGAGCGCCCTCGTTCGACCGGTAAGATCGCGATAGATCTCCGGCAAGATGATCGTCTTGTGGATGTCGCCGTCACTGACGGCAAACAAAACGTGATGCTTTTCAGCAACGCGGGCAAGTCGGTGTGCTTCAACGAAGAGGACGTCCGTGTGATGGGGCGCGGTGCGACCGGTGTGCGCGGAATGACGCTTCACGATGGGCAGGAAATCATCGGGCTCATCATCGGAACCGAGGGTTCAGTGCTCAACATTACCGAAAATGGTTTTGGCAAGCGAACCCCCATCAGTGATTTCCCGATTCATCGCCGTGGTGGTCAAGGCGTTATTGCGATTCAGACCAGTGAGAGAAACGGTGCGGTGGTCGCAGCAGTCTTGGTCGACGAGACTGATGAAATCATGCTGATTACCGATGGTGGCACCTTGGTTCGTACCCGCGTAGATGAGATTCGTGAGTTGGGTCGTAACACCCAGGGTGTCACAGTCATCAAGCTTTCCGATGACGAGCGAGTCGTCGGCGTGGATCGAATTCCCTTCATTGAAGGACTCGAAGAAGAGGGCGCTGAGGACGAAGCGGGCGAGGATAGCGGTCCTGAGTCCTCATGAGGGTTTTCAATTTTAGTGCAGGACCCTCAGCGCTTCCGCTGGAGGTTCTGGAGCGTGCTAAGGACGAATTGATCGATTTTGCGGGTTGTGGCATGTCCATCATGGAGATGAGCCACCGCAGTGAGATTTATGAATCCGTCGCACATCAGGCAGAACGGCGCTTTAGAGCGCTTTTTGCGGTGCCCGCTAATTACCGGGTCCTTTTCCTGCAGGGTGGAGCCACCGCGCAATTTGCCGCTGTGCCACTGAATATCACCGGCCCAAATCGCCGGGCGGCTTATGTCAATACGGGGATTTGGTCAACCAAGGCTATTCTGGAGGCTGGTCGGTATCTGGATGAGGTGGTCACGGTAGCTTCAACCGAATCTTCGGGCTTCAATCGAGTTCCTGAACCCGCAGAGTGGCTCGAAATGGGTCCCGTTGATTATCTGCACTACACGGATAACGAAACCATCGGTGGCGTCGAATTTTTTTCGATTCCCGATGCCGGCGAAACTCCCCTAGTGTGCGACATGTCCTCCAACATCCTTTCAAGGGAGATGGATGTCTCACGTTTTGGCGTCATCTATGCCGGAGCGCAAAAGAACATGGGGCCATCGGGAATTACCGTTGTGATCGTCAGGGAAGATCTTCTGGGCCATGCGCGCCCTGATACACCTTCTTTCATGGATTATTCGATTCAGGCAAAAAATGGATCGATGCTCAATACGCCACCCACCTATCCCTGGTATCTGCTGGGACTCGTCCTCGAATGGCTTGAGGCTCAAGGCGGCGTCAAGGCGATGGAGGTTTTGAGCCAACGTAAATCAGCGCTTCTGTACGATGCGATCGATCGATCCGCGCTCTTTACGAATCCCGTGGCCATCGGGTCCCGCTCTAGAATGAACATTCCCTTTACGCTGGCTCGGCCTGAGCTCGAAGCCTTATTCCTTCAGGAGGCGAGGGCGTCAGGTCTGGTCAATCTTGAAGGTCACCGATCAGTCGGCGGATTCCGCGCAAGTCTCTATAATGCGATGCCTTACGAAGGGGTCTCGGCCCTGGTTTCTTTCATGAGCGACTTCGAACGTCGCCATGGTTGATGTCTCAATTGGGTTGAGCCGCCATGAATACGCCTGACGATCGAACCATACTGACTGACATTCGGCGCGAAATTGATGCGATCGATGACCAGTTGCTTTCACTCTTGAATCAGCGAGCCGGCTGCGCGAAGAAAGTCGCCGACATCAAGATGGCGGCAGGAGAGGTGGAATGTTTTCACCGCCCCGAGAGAGAAGTTGAAGTGCTTCGCCGCATGATGGACGCCAATCCGGGTCCTCTCTCACGTGAGACGATTGCCCGATTTTTCAGAGAAGTCATGTCCGAGTGTCTGGCACTCGAGAAGCCTTTGGACGTTGGTTTTCTGGGACCTGAGGGTACCTTTACTCAGCAGGCCGCCTTTCGTCACTTTGGTCATGCGATTCATGCGGTCCCTTACCCTTCAATCGATGCCATCTTTCGTGCTGTCGAATCCGGAGCGGTGGTTTACGGGGTAGTGCCCATC
>JACCDQ011517148.1_pt1 | contig 17658 bp, 16 predicted proteins | sample 7446031 | NCBI WGS metagenome assembly JACCDQ01 (sample SAMN15323442, study PRJNA562643) | freshwater metagenome | isolation source: river surface water | place: USA:Blue River Watershed | collected 2017-08-17
ATCAGAACCAAATGGCTGGAGTATGCTGTAAAGAATATCTATGAGCCAGAACTCAATGCATCATATTCAAAAGAACTCACCAGACTTTGCAGTCCGCTTTACGAATTCAGAACCCGCGTAAACGCAGCCAACGCCTTGAAACGTTTAGGTTTCCTGGATGAAGAGATAGCCGCCAATTTGATAGAAGCGAGTTTGACTTATAACAGTCGCCTTGCCGGACCATGTGCTGCTGTCTTGAAAGAACTCAAAAAAGGCAAAGCTGAAAACACTATCCTTCAGGCAGAAATCAACAAATTGTCTAACGAGCAACAAGCCCAGTTGAAAACCATGGGCCTGAAAGATTAAATCTTAAGGGTTTAATTATCTAATATATTTATTTTCAGTGTTATGGATTTCCGTAACACTGAAAATACCTCCTCTTTAAAAGGGCTATTCCAAAACAAAATTGTATCTTTGTGGTTTATTAAAAATGCCGCCATCAGTTTTGGAAAGCGAACAGACATCAAAGCGTAAACAAGATCACATCGATTTGGCATTTCTTTCACAGACACTGGAAAGGGATGAAAGATTTTACTATGAACCATTTCTGGCGGCACATCCAGATGCCAACACTGTTCCTACAACCAACATAGCTGGTAAATCGCTGCAACTGCCTCTATGGATCAGTAGCATGACCGGTGGTACAGAGAAAGCCGGTACCATAAACCACAATTTGGCCAGAGCCTGCGCCGAGTTTGGTATGGGTTTGGGTCTGGGCAGTTGCCGCATCATTCTAAAAGACAATACCTACTTCGACGACTTCAATGTCAGAAAGATCATGGGAGATGCGGTGCCATTGTTTGCCAATCTGGGTGTAGCTCAAATTGAAGAATTACTAAGTGATGGTCGCACCGACCTGATCACAGACCTGGTGAATAAACTGGAAGCAGATGGCTTGATTGTGCATGTCAATCCTTTACAAGAGTGGCTACAGCCGGAAGGCGACCATATCCAACATCAACCCTTGGATACCATCAAACGTTTAATGGATAAAATTGATTGCAAAATTATCGTGAAAGAAGTTGGTCAGGGCTTCGGTCCCCGTTCGTTCATGGAATTATTGCAGTTGCCTGTCGAAGCGCTTGAATTTGGTGCACATGGAGGTACTAACTTTGCCACATTAGAATTGCACAGACAGGCCCCCGAGGTTATGGAACAACTTTCTCCACTCACCAATATCGGACATAGTGCGACAGAAATGGTAGGGTTTGCCAACGAAGCTTTGAAAGCTTTAGGAGACAAAGCCCAATGTCGTACATTGATTGCCAGTGGAGGCATCAAGAATTTCCTGGATGGTTACTATCTGATCCGCAAGTCGAATACCAATGCAGTGTATGCTCAGGCATCTGCATTCTTAAAACATGCCACCGGTTCTTATGAGACGCTTCAGCAGTATTGCGAGCTTCAGCAAAAAGGATTGATGACCTGTTACCAATACCTGAGCGTAAAATAACACTACCAAACATGCCAACAATTAAAGGGTTTTCTAAACTAAGCAAAGAAGCTAAAATCGAGTGGATCGTGGCCAATTATCTGGGTGGAGATCCAGGGGCTGTCGACTTTCTGAAGAGTTACTGGCACGACGATGCCGCGACTCAGAAGTTGCACGACGAGTTCATCGAGAATACCATTACCAATTTCTATCTGCCATTTGGTGTTGCGCCAAATTTTATGATCGATGGTAAAAACTATTGCATTCCGATGGCCATCGAAGAAAGCTCTGTTGTAGCAGCGGCTGCCAAATCTGCCAATTTCTGGTTGGATAAAGGTGGCTTCCATACAGAGGTAATAGACATGGAGAAAATCGGTCATGTACATTTCATTTGGAATGGTAGCGATGCCTCTCGTTTACAAGCTTTCTTTAACGATATTCACGATAAGTTTTACGAACACACCAACCATATCACCAAAAACATGCAAGTGCGTGGTGGTGGTATTCTAAGTGTCGAATTAGTAGATAAGACGGCCGAAGAAAAAGGCTATTTCCAAATCAAAGCCACTTTCGATACCTGCGATAGCATGGGTGCCAATTTTATTAATTCGGTTCTGGAAGAGTTCTCTAAAATTCTGAGAAGTGAGATTGAGAAAACAGACTTGCTTAACGAAGATGAACGCAAAGTTCAGGTGATCATGTGCATCCTTAGCAATTACACCCCTAATTGTGTAGTAAGAGCTGAAGTGCGCGCACCATTGTCTTTAATGAATGATGGTGATGAGATGAGTGGTGAAGAGTTTGCCGATAAGTTCTGCAGAGCAGTGCGTATTGCTGAAATAGAACCTTATAGAGCCACTACTCACAACAAAGGGATTATGAACGGGATCGACAGTGTGATCATCGCTACCGGTAACGATTTCAGAGCCGTGGAAGCCTGTGCCCATACTGATGCATCCAGATCTGGCAAATACCAGAGTTTAACCCATGCAGAAGTCAAAGACGGTCAGTTTAGATTCTGGCTCGATATTCCATTGGCTTTGGGTACTGTAGGTGGCTTAACCAATCTGCATCCTATGGTGAAGTTGGCCTATAAAATGCTGGGCAATCCCAATGCTCAGGAGTTAATGCGTATTACCGCCGTAGTTGGCCTGGCGCAGAACTTCTCGGCTTTACGCTCGCTGGTGACATCAGGTATTCAGAAAGGTCACATGAAAATGCACTTGCTCAATATCCTGAATCAGTTAGAAGCCACCGAAGAAGAAAAGGTCAAGATAGTTGACCATTTTAAAGATAACGTTGTTAGCTATAGTGCAACAGTGGAGATTTTTTGTAAGATAAGAGGAATAGAAGTGCCGACAGTTGCATCGGCCAAATCGAAATAGTGAAGTTTGGAATCGAAATCGTTTTATAGTCACGGAAAATTAATGATTTGCGGCGAATACGCCGTTTTGAACGGGGCTACGGCCTTTGTTTTACCCACCAAAGCTGGTCAGAGTCTTACAGTAGACACACATCTGGATTTTGATGTGCCGCATATTGACTGGACCAGTTATGACAAGGAAGGGAATATCTGGTTTCAGGCGCGTTTGTTATTGCCTTATTTGATTGTTGAGTATAGCAGTGATCAGAGTGTGGCCATTCAGTTGGTGAGGTTTCTTACCAATGCCAAAGTACTCAATCCCCATTTTCTAAGTGATAATGTCGCCTATAAAGTTGAAACCAGATTAGAGTTTGAAGTTGATGAGGGTTTGGGAAGCAGTTCTACGCTGACAAATAACATAGCACAATGGGCAGGGGTTAATCCTTTCTCTCTGCATTTTAATGCGTTTAAAGGCAGTGGTTTTGATGTGGCTGTAGCAATGAAAGGAAAGCCATTGTTGTATACCATGAATGGCAATCACCCAGTAGTGGACGTGGTTAAATGGCAAAAAGCATTTACCGACAAGTTGTATTTTGTCCATTTAAATGTCAAACAAAACAGTCGCGAGCAAATAGCCATTTCCAGACCGGTTTTGAACACTGCTCAGTTGGCGCAGATTTCGCGCATCAGCAGGTTATTGACAGTGAACGAAGATTATTTTGAGTTTTGTTTGTTGCTGGAGTTGGCCGAGAATGAGATTGCTCAGGCACTGGGTAGAAACAGCATTAAGCACGATTTGTTTCCCGATTTTCAGGGCACCATTAAAAGTTTGGGTGCCTGGGGTGGCGATTATATATTGGCCACGGGCAACGACACAGTTGAGTATTTTACAAGTAAGGGCTATCACCGCATAGTGCCTTTTAAAGACATGATTTTAGACTAACATGAGTACAGTTTCCTATAAAAGCGCCTGGAAGAGTCCCTCTAATATTGCACTGGTAAAATACTGGGGCAAGCGAGGTTTGCAATTACCGGCCAATCCATCCATCAGCTTTACCCTTGACAATGCGCTAAGCGATACCAGAGTAGAGGCCATTGCGGCGCCCGATCAGAAGGCTGTCTCTGTAGAGCTGTACTTTGAGTCGCAACGCAACGAGGCTTTTGAAGTCAAGATTCAGGGCTTTTTGGAGAAGGCAGCGATTGAATTTGAATGGTTGAAGCAGTACCATTTGATCATTCACAGCAGCAATACCTTTCCGCACAGCAGTGGCATAGCCTCTTCGGCTTCTGCTTTCAGTGCCCTGTCTTTGTGTCTGTGTAGCATAGACGAACAGATAAAGGGAATCACCCATACCAACTTTTTTGAAAAAGCCAGTTTCTGGTCGCGCATAGGCTCTGGCAGCGCCTGTCGCAGTGTGTATGGTGGTTATAACTTATGGGGACAGACACCTGCATTGAATGGCAGTAGCGATGAATTTGCCGTTAATATTGATGATATCATTCACCCAGTCTTTCAGAATTTTAAAGATACCATCCTCATCATCGAAAAGGGTAAAAAGGCAGTATCCAGTACCGCAGGTCACGCTTTGCTGAATGCCCATCCTTTTGCAGAGATCCGCTACCAGAGCGGATTTAAGAATACCGAGCGATTGCTGGAGGTTCTGGAAAGCGGCGATGTCGACAGTTTCATACAGATTGTTGAGTCGGAGGCCTTGATGTTACATGCTTTAATGATGACCTCACCGACACCGTTTATCCTGATGAAGCCGCATACTTTGTCGGTGATAGAAAAAATTTGGGATTTCAGAAACCAAACCGGATTACATTTGTTATTTACATTGGACGCAGGCGCCAATGTGCATCTTCTAAATCCTGAAAGTGAAAACGAAAGGGTGCAGGAATTCGTAAAGAACGAACTGGTAGGATATTGTCAGAATGGTTTGTATCTTTGCAACGCAGTTGGAAAAGGTCCACAAAAGACCCTATAACAATGAAGTTAAAACAGTCACTCTACTACGCAAAAATTCTTCTGTTTGGAGAATACGGTATCATCGAAGATTCGATGGGACTGTCAATTCCATACAACAAGTTTAATGGAGCTCTAAAGCTGGATGGCAGACAAGATGAATTCGCACTGAATTCTAACAAAGATATCAAAGCTTTTGCAGATTATTTAAACGGATTAGTTGAGGGTGGCGAATTACCTTGTCAAATGGATATGGTTCGTTTATACGAAGATATCGGTAAAGGCTTGTATTTCGACAGTAGTATTCCTCAGGGATTTGGTGTTGGTAGTAGTGGTGCTTTGGTGGCATCTATCTACGATACCTATTGCACTGATAAAATAGCCATTCAATCGAATCAGAGTGGTAACGAGATTCTGGCTTTGAAATTAATTTTCAGTAAGCTGGAGTCATTCTTCCACGGCAAAAGTTCTGGTCTGGATCCTTTGATCTGTTATCTGAACCTGCCAGTTTTGATTAAATCTAAAACCAATCTCGACACGGTAGGATTGCCTACACCAAACGAAACAGGTAAAGGTGCGATATTTTTAATGGATAGCGGTATTCCGGGTCAGACCCAGAACATGGTGTCAATTTTCCTTGAAAAATGCAAAAACGAGGGCTTTAGACATATAATTAAACATCAGTTTAAGAAATACAACGACGAGTGTATTGATGCTTTTTTAAAGAAAGATTTCAAACCTTTGTTTCATTCTTTGAAGCAATTATCTCAGTTGGTATACGATAATTTCAGTCCGATGATTCCAGACAACTACAAAACGCTTTGGAAAGAAGGTATTGACAGTAACAGTTATTATCTTAAGCTTTGTGGCAGCGGTGGTGGTGGATTCATTCTTGGGTTTACCGAAGATTTTGAGAAAGCTTCCGAAAAATTAAAGAACCAGCAATTGCAGGTGATTTACAAATTCTAGATAGGGTATGACAGAATCTCGCCAGGCTGTCACGAAAAAACCTTTGGCTTTCAAGTTGATTGCATTATTATCTATTGTACGCTGGTACAATATATTACTAACCATATTTGCTCAGTATCTCTCTGCATTTGTCTTAATGAGGGACGATCCACAGACCTTACACGATTTGATCGTTGATTTTAAACTCCATGGTATTGTTCTGGCATCCGTGTTTAGTATTGCAGGAGGGTTTATCATCAACAACTTTTATGATTATGAAAAGGACTTGATTAACCGGCCACAGGTAACACTTTTTAATAAGTGGGTGAGCAAAAGAAGATTGTTGAATTTTTATATAGGGTTTAATATTGCTTCGCTGACTATAGCTTTTTTATCGTCGTTCAAAATCGGCATCTTTTTCACTGTATTCATTGCCGCTTTGTGGTTGTATTCGCATAAACTACAGAAGATGTCCTTCATAAAGGAACTGGCAGCATCTGTATTAAGTATTGCCTGTTTCTTCGCAGTATTATTACACTTCTCGAGGTATTATCCTTTTATCTTTATTTACGGTGCATTTTATATGAGCATCATTTACAGTCGTGAGATAGTAAAACAGTTCATCAATTATAATGGCGATTTAGTGCTCAATATTCAGTCATTGCCAGTCTCACTTGGATTGGAAAAAGCCAGGTCTTTTTTAGGTTTTGTGATGGTATTATCATTCTCTGGGGGAGCGGGCATTATTCTGCACGACGGACTAAGCATCAGAAATTATTTTATTCTTTTAGCTTTATTTGTTAATGCATTATCAGGTTTTCTGATTCATAAAAATCAGTTTAAAGCAGTCAATACCATGTATAAAATAATCATGGTACTTGGAATATTAAATATTCTATTGATGTAAAATTAGCTCAGCTGGTTAATCACCAGGTTAGGGAAGATGCTCAATGCAATTAATCCAAGTGCACACAATACCAGAATGATTTTTTGAGAGGCAGAGATGCTGATAGGCGCTTCTTCGGACTCATGACCAAACATAGCGATGATTACTTTGAAATAGTAATAGACAGCAATAAGAGAACCCGCGATTCCGATTAAAGCCAGCCACATATATCCATTGTCAATAGCAGCTGTAAAGACCATATATTTGGCCATAAAACCAGCTAAAGGAGGAATACCAGACATTGATAGCATAGCGAATGCAAATACACCAGCTAACCAGCGATTTCTTCTGATCAGACCTTTGAAAGCATCAATATCTTCTTTGCCATTAGATTGTGTTCTAACGATTTCGAAAATAGAGAAAGCTGCAATACTGGAGATACTATAAACCAGTACATAGTACAACAAGATACCAGAGGTATTATTGGCCATGCAAAGCAAAGTAATCATCATGAAGCCCGCGTGAGCAATACTTGAGTAAGCCAGTAAACGTTTTACATTGGTTTGAACAGCTGCTGTAAAGTTGGCGATGATTAACGTCAGTGCAGCGATAGCAGCGAATACAATTTTGTATTCGGTTTGCATCGAAGCGAAGGTGGTATTAAATAAACGATAAAAGGCTGCAAAGGCAACAGTTTTAACCACTGTGGCCATGAATGCAGTGATATAACTTGGAGCACCCTGGTACACATCTGGCGCCCAGAAATGGAAAGGAGCAGCAGATACTTTAAAGGCCATAGCGACTAACATCAGCAACATACCAGTGAATGCCAAAGCATTGATGTTACCTTCACTTAATTTAGTAGCAATAACATTGTTTTGGAAAGAACCAGTAGCACCATAGATGAGTGCAATACCAAACAGTAAGAAGGCGGTTGCAAAGGCACCTAATAAAAAGTATTTAAAGGCTGCTTCGTTAGAAGACAATTTAGTTTTATCGCTACCTACAAGAACGAACAGAGGAATAGATAAAATTTCGATACCTAAGAAAAGCATCGACATATTAGAATATGACAAAAGCACTAATCCACCGCACATTGAAAACAAAACCAGAGAGAAGTGGTCAGAGAAATTGTTGTCGTTGTTGAAGTAACTGCTTGCGGAGATAAACCAAAGTATGGCAGAAACAGACATCACTATGTTAAAGGCCAATGCAAAATTGTCCATTAGCATCATGCCATATACATCTTCATTCAGATTCCAGTCGGCAATACTTAAACCGATATTACCCAGTAAGCCAAGGATAACGATTAGTAAAAATCCTTTTCTTAGGTTTAACAATCCCGACAAAAGCGACAGTACGCCTAGTCCCGATATTAATAGTAACTCTTTCATTATTGAATGCCTTGTAATAAAGTTTGAACAGAACTTTCTGTAATACCTAAAACAATTTTAGGATATACACCCAGTCCGATAATTAGTGTAACGATGATAATTAAAGTAATTTTCTCCTGCATAGTTAACTTAGTAAATCCAGCAGTGAGTTGATTGGTTTCGCCGAGCATCATGGTTTGGTAGGATCTGAACATATAGACAACACCAAGAATAATACTTAATCCGGCGAAAGAAGCTGCTATAGCATTGGTTTGGAACAATCCTATTATTAATAAGAATTCACCCACGAAACCGTTAGTAAACGGTAGGGCAACCACACTCAATACGATGATAAAGAACAAGAAGGCAAAGCCAGAATCTAATCCTCTGATACCACCAAGTTTTTTCATCTCAGTAGTGCCCATTCTCAGGAAGAGAATATCGAAAACAAAGAACAGTCCCACAGTGTTAATACCGTGACTGAGCATTTCCATCAAACTACCTTGTAAACTTTGGGCATTGCAAGCAATTATACCAGCAGAGATTAAACCCATGTGGGCAATAGAAGAGTAGGCAATAAGGTATTTGAAATCTTTCTGTACGATAGAGATGAAGGAAGCATACAGAATAGAGATAACAGATAATACGATGAGGATATAGCCATATTCCTGAATGCCGGCAGGTACCATTGGCAACACCCAGCGGATAAGACCATAAGTAGCCATTTTAGACATGATACCAGAAAGCATCATAACACCAGGTGTTGGTGCCACATAGTATGTATCTGGCTGCCATGTATGGAAAGGGAAAATAGGCATCTTAATAGCGAAAGCCAGGAAGAATGCAGCCATCACCCAAGCTTGCTCTGTTACTGGCAATTGTCTGCCAGCAGCGTACAAGGCTTGAATATCAAAACTTCTGTCAGGTGTTTGCAGGTAAACATAGATTAATGCCACCAACATGAACAAACTACCAAACAAAGTATAGATAAAGAATTTGAAAGTTATTTTTTGTCTGTTGTTTCCACCCCACATCAGGATGATGAAATAGATAGGAATCAAAGCTACTTCCCAGAAGATGTAGAACAGGAAGCCATCCATAGCAACGAAAGAGCCAATGATAGAGCCTTGCATCAGGAACATCAATCCGTAAAGTGTATGCAGATTGTTGTAGTTTCTATTGAAGGAAGCGTACATGATCAACGGCATCAATAAAGTTGATAGCAGAACCATCAGCATGCTGATACCATCGGTATTGATGTGGAGTCTAATACCAAAATCTGCCAGCCATGGTAAATCCATGTTTAAGAGGGCAGTCTGACCAGTTTGAACAGCATTTAAAGTGGCAAATGCAACTGCCAGTTCTGCCACTGAAGCAGTAAAGGCGATTGGTTTAGCATAATTTCTTCCGAAGGCAAAAAGCAAGATAGAACTAAGAATCGGAATCAGTATAAGTAGTAATGTCAGCATGGCTATCAGAAGATAAAGATTGAAAAGATTAAAATAACAGCGATAACAAAAGTGATGGCGTAGGCATTGATATTACCGCTTTGAAGTTGTCTAACGAAAGCGCCGCCTTTTACCACAAATTGTCCGAAGCCATTTACCAGACCATTGACGATTTTATTGTCAAAGAAGTTTTGAAGGAAAGCTGATAAAGCATCCAGTGGACGGGTAATGAAGTTGTGATAAAACTCGTCTATGAAATATTTGTTGTAAATAAGTTTTTGTACAGCAGGTCTTTCAGCGTTTTCAGCCACCGGTAATGTTTCTTTAGTTACGTAGAAATGGCGGGCTATCAAAATAACGATAACTACCAGCGCAGTGGTGATGCCCATCATAGTCAACTCAGTTGACAAACTTGCATGAGAGGCTGATTTGCCAAGTACTGGTTCCAGATAGTGGTCGAACCAGTTATGGATACCCAATTTTTCACCTAAGGCGTGTGGGAATCCGATGAAACCTGCGAAAGCTGCGAATACCGACAATACCACCAGTGGCATGGTCATGGTAAACGGAGATTCGTGCAAGTGGTGTTCTTGTTCGTGCGTGCCTCTGAATTTACCGTGGAAGGTTAAGAAGAGCAAGCGGAACATGTAGAAGGCGGTCATGAGCGACACCAGCATACCCAACACAAACAGGGTAGGGTTTTGTGCCAGTGCTTCACTTAAAATCTGATCCTTACTAAAGAAACCTGCCAGTGGAGGTATACCAGAAATTGCGATAGTACCGATAAGGAAGGTAGTATAAGTAACAGGCATGTGCTTTTTTAGTCCGCCCATTTTACGAATATCTTGTTCGCCACCCATAGAGTGGATAACGCTACCAGAACCAAGGAATAACAAGGCCTTAAAGAAAGCGTGTGTTACTACGTGGAAGACAGCAGCGGTATAAGCGCCCAAACCGAGGGCCATGAACATCAGTCCTAGTTGTGAAACGGTAGAGTAAGCCAATACCTTTTTAATATCATTTTGGAAAAGACCGATGCTGGCACCTAAGAGGGCAGTAGCGGTACCGATGATGGCAACGAGTTGCATGGTTTCAGGACTCATGCTAAAGAGAACATTGGTACGAGCCACCATATAGATACCGGCTGTCACCATGGTAGCTGCGTGGATCAGAGCGGATACAGGTGTTGGTCCCGCCATGGCATCCGGCAACCAGGTATAGAGTGGAATTTGTGCACTTTTACCCATAGCACCGATGAAAAGACAAACAGTGATGATGGTGATAGTAGTAGCATCAAAAGAGAACTGCGACATGAAACCAGGCTGGAACAGTTGTGAGTAGTTAAGAGTTCCGAAGGTAAAGAATATAAGACACATGGCAATCAGGAAGCCAAGGTCGCCGACACGGTTCATCACGAAAGCTTTTTTAGCTGCATCGTTGTTCTTTTGGTCTTTGAACCAGAAGCCAATGAGCATGAAAGAGCAGAAGCCTACACCTTCCCAACCGATGAACATCACTAAGAAGTTATTACCCAATACAAGCACCAGCATGAAGAAGATGAAGAGGTTGAGGTAAGCGAAGAATCTTCTGAAGCCATCATCATCTTTCATATAGCCGATTGAGAACACGTGGATGAGGAAACCCACACCAGTGATCACCAGCAGGAATATTGATGAAAGGGGATCGAGCAGGAAAGAGAAACCAGCTTTAAAGTTACCGGCACTAATCCAGTCGAATATAGAGACTTCAACAGGGTGGAAGTGCGACGACTGCGAAACGAAAATCAGTACAGAGTCGATGAAGCTGAGCAAAACACCAGTGCAGGCAAAGATAGCTGCATGGGTTTTAGTGAGTCTCCTGTTCAGCAGACCAATCAGAGCGAAACTGATCAGAGGAAATAAGGGGATGAGTTTAACAAGTTGTTCCATTCTTTATATTTCTATCGACGTACTATTAGAATTTTAATTGGTTTAAAACTTCCGTATCGGAGGTATTAGCATTTCTGTAAATCATGATCAGGATGGCCAGACCAACGGCAACTTCTGCTGCAGCAACTGCCATGATGAAAAAGACAAACACCTGAGCACTGTTGTCGCCCATATAGCTAGAGAAAGCTACCAGCAACAGGTTAACGGCATTAAGCATCAGTTCAATGCACATAAACATGATAATGGCATTGCGTCTGATCATAACACCCAGAGCACCTATGCTAAACATAGCAGCACTAAGCATGATGTAATACGAAAGCGGAATACCGGATATAGATTGTATAAATTGCATTATTGTAAGTTCTTTTTAGATAAATAAACAGCACCAACCATGGCTGATAAAAATAGGATAGAAGACACTTCGAAAGGCAATAAAAATTGTCCGAAGAGTACTTTACCAAGAGCTTCAACAGTACCAATGCCATTGTTATTAACGAGTTCAGGCATATGCACTGTAGCGCCTTTAACAGCACCGACCAGAGTAGTTAGCATCAGGCCAATGGCAACAATGGCAATGACTCTGATATAGGTTTTCTTTTTAGGTTCAGCTTCCTGGTTGAGGTTCAGCATCATAATCACATAGAGGAACAAGACCATAATGGCACCTGCGTAAACTATGATATGCACTGCCGCCAGAAACTGGGCGCTAAGAAGGATATAATGTCCAGCGATGGCAAAGAAAGTGACAATTAAAAACAGTACACTGTAAACGGGGTTTCTGGAAAATACCACCATCAGGGCACTCATGAGTGCTAAGAAGGAAAGGAACCAGAAAATATATTGTGTGATGCTCATTGATGTGATGTCTTGTTACGTTAATTGAATTACAGATTAATGGTGTTTTGATTTTGGTAAAACTTTGTCCAGGAAAGTTCTGTTGTGTTTGTGTTTCTTGTCGTTTTTGAAAGCCAGGACAGCAGGTGTCTGACGTTTGGTAACATCTACAGGATGGTCCTTAGGTTCAACCAGTTTGTCTTTTCCATAGATGAAACTATCTCTTTCAAAAGTACTTGGAACGATTCTGTCGGTTAAGAAAATAGCTTCTTTAGGGCAAGCCTCTTCGCACAGACCACAGAAGATGCAACGCAGCATATTGATTTCGTATTTAGAAGCGTATTTTTCTTCTCTGTACAAAGATTCTTCGCCTTTTTGTCTTTCAGCCGCTGTCATGGTAATGGCTTCAGCCGGACAAGATACAGCGCATAAACCACAGGCGGTACAGCGTTCGGCGCCAGCTTCGTCGCGTTTAAGGACATGCTGACCTCTGTATACAGGTGCAAATTCGCGCGTTTGCTCAGGGTATTTCACTGTAGCTTTGCGCATAAAAATATGTTTAAAGGTGATAGCCATACCACTTAGGATAGCAGGGAAATAGGCGCGTTCCAGCCAGGTCATTTCCCTTTTCACCACTTGTTTACTTCTGTTCGTTAACATTGTTTTTTAAAGTTTGATACTTTTAATTTTAAACTTATAATTTACCCATTGCCCACATCACAATACCAGTTACAAAAATATTGGCCAGTGATAATGGCAATAAAACTTTCCAGCCGAGGTTCATTAATTGATCATATCTGAATCGTGGGATGGTCCATCTCACCCACATAAATAAGAAGATGAAGAAAATAACTTTAGCAAAGAAGCCAACTACCTGAACGATACTCAATGCATTGCTGCTCAATCCAAACCACTCTGCAATTTCGTGTTGGAATGGCAGATTGTAACCACCGAAGTAGAAGCTGGCAATTACTGCTGAAGAAATGAACATATTGATGTATTCTGCAAACAGATAAAAACCCAGTTTCATTGAAGAGTATTCGGTATGGTAACCACCGATTAATTCAGTTTCGCATTCTGGCAAGTCGAACGGAGCTCTATTGGTTTCTGCAAATGCACAGATAATAAAGATGATAAAACCAACTGGTTGGTATACCACGTTAGCAAAACCAGCATCTTGTTGCAGAACTATTTCTTTCAAGCTAAGAGTGCCAGTTGTCATTACCAGAGCGATGATAGCAAAGCCCATGGCAATTTCGTAACTAATCATTTGCGAAGAAGCACGGATAGCACCTAGCAAAGAGAATTTGTTGTTAGAAGCCCAGCCGCCAATCATGATGCCATATACGCCTAAAGACACCACTCCAAAAAGGTAAAGGATACCAATGTTCAGGTCGGTAATCTGTAAATCGAAAGTTGTTTCACCGATGGTGATTGGTCCGCCCCACGGAATAACCACACCTGTCATAGTAGCGGTGAGCATGGCTATACATGGTCCGAGGATAAAGAGCCATTTATTGGAAACAGAAGGAATAATTTCTTCCTTCATAAACATTTTTACAGCATCTGCTAAGGGTTGCAACAGGCCCATTGGTCCCGCACGATCCGGACCGACACGGTCTTGCATAATAGCAGCCACTTTTCTTTCAGCATAGGTTGAGTAGGTTGCAATCAGAAGTGTGATAGCAAACACAATCAGAACAATTATCGCTTTTATGATCAAAGGATCCATAGTATCTTGAGTATTATTGGTTATTTGGGTCTAATGGTCCGGCACCTAATTCGGCTTTTACACCATGTGGTTTAGAACCCATCATTTTAATAGTGGTTTTCTGTATGTTTTTCAGGGTATCGTAATGGTTGGCAGAGATAACAGAGTGTCTGTTAATTTTAGCCGGACCTTCGATTGTCCAGTCGCTTAAGTTTTTCTTATCGTAGCGACATTCGTTGCATATCCATGCAGTGCTGCCATCTTCGTTGTCCATAACTTCACCGAATTCATCTTTACGGGCAGTGACACGAAGTACTTCTTCACCCTGGTTCCAGAGTCTTACTTTACCACAGCATTTATCACAGTTTCTGTGCGCATCTACGGGGTTAGTATACCATACTCTGCTTTTAAAGCGGAAGGTTTTATCGGTAAGAGCACCAACCGGGCAAACATCGATCATGTTACCGGAGAAATCGTTATCGATAGCTTTTTCAATATAGGTAGATATTTCGGCAGCTTCACCTCTGTTGATGACACCGTGGCAGCGACCGTCAGTTAACTGATCGGCAACTTTCACGCATCTGTAACAAAGGATACAGCGGTTCATGTGTAATTTAATTTTGTCGCCGATATCGGTAGGTTCATATTCGCGTTTATCGAAATCGTAACGGGTTTCAGCTTTACCGTTTTCGTAACTCAGGTCTTGTAAGTGGCACTCACCAGCCTGATCGCAAACAGGGCAATCCAAAGGGTGATTCAACAGAAGAAATTCTACAACACCGGCACGAGCTTCCAGGTTTTCAGGAGATGTAATATTTCTCACCACCATACCATCCATCACGGTAGTACGGCAACTGGCTACAGGTTTAGGCATAGGACGAGGATCTTTAGCAGAGCCTTGTTCTACTTTTACGATGCAGGTTCTGCAATAGCCACCACTGGTTTTTAATTTGCTGTGGTAGCACATAGCAGGCGGAACAATATCGCCACCAATCATTCTGGCAGCCTGTAATATGGTTGTTCCTTCTGGAACTTCAACTGGAATATCGTCGATTGTAACTTTTAACATGGTGATTGTTTAATCGTTTTTTATGTTTATTTAGTTTTGTAACCTGTAATAATGTTTGATGTCTTTGATGCTATCAGGATTGGTAACATAGGCTTCGAACTCAGGGCGGAAATGTCTGATGGCAGCAGCAACAGGCCATGCAGCAGCTTCTCCAAGAGGGCATATGGTTTTACCTTCAATTTTACTTTGTATATCCCAAAGTAAATCGATATCCGCAAGCGTACCTTTACCATCCAGAATTTTCTTAAGGATACGTTCCATCCAGCCGGTACCTTCGCGGCACGGACTGCATTGACCGCAGCTTTCGTGGTGGTAGAATCTCGAGAAAGTGTATAGATTTTTGACGATACTGGTATCTTCATCCATGACAATAAAACCACCAGAACCCAGCATGGTACCAGTAGCAAACCCACCATCGCCTAAGCTTTCGTAGCTCATCAAACGCGGTTCGCCATTAGCAGTTTTAAGGATCAGTTCAGTAGGCAGGATAGGCACAGAAGAACCACCAGCCACAACGGCTTTCAATTTTCTGCCACCTCTAATGCCGCCACAGTAATTATCTGAATAAATAAATTCCTCAACAGGCAATCCAAGCTCAATCTCGTATACACCTGGCTTATTGATATGACCAGAAGCGGAGATTAATTTAGTACCTGTACTTTTACCAATACCTATTTTAGCGTACTCATCACCACCTAATTCAAGAATTGGAACAACAGCAGCAATAGTTTCTACGTTGTTTACTACAGTAGGGCAGCCATATAAACCCGCTACTGCAGGGAATGGAGGTTTAATACGCGGATTACCACGTTTACCTTCTAAACTTTCCAGCAAAGCAGTTTCTTCTCCACAGATATAAGCACCGGCACCTACCTGAACATGCAGATCGAGGTCGAAGCCAGAATTTAAGATATTCTTTCCTAACAATCCGGCTTTGTAAGCTTCTTCGATGGCGGTTTCCAGAATTCGGGAAACATAGAAATACTCACCTCTGATGTAGATATAAGCAGTATTAGCACCCAAAGCGAAACTTGAAAGAATCATACCTTCCACCAAGAGGTGCGGGATATGTTCCATGAGGTAACGGTCTTTAAAAGTACCAGGCTCACTTTCGTCGGCGTTGCAAACGAGGTATCTCGGCACACCTTCTGGTTTAGCCAGGAAGCTCCATTTCATACCGGTAGGGAATCCAGCGCCACCTCTACCTCTTAAACCAGATTTTTTAACTTCTTCAACGACAGCGTCTGGAGTAAGATTCTTAAGTGTATTGGCGAGCACAGTATAACCACCGTGTTCTCTATATACTGGCAAAGTATTTATGCCAGCAATATGATCATTTTTTAATAACAGCTTTTTGCTCATACTTAACAATATCTGCTCTTTTTATTTTCACTTCTAAATTGGTCAAGTAAGTTGTCTACTTTATCAATTGTTAAATTTTCGTGGTAGTCTGCGCCAACCTGCATCATTGGTGCTGTTCCGCAGCTACCTAAGCATTCTACTGCTTTAAGGGTAAACATACCATCTGGTGTAGTTTCGCCAACCTGAATGCCTAATTTATGCTCGAGGTGGTCGATAATATCTTCGGCACCACAAAGCCAGCAGCTGCTGGTACGACAAACTTCGATAAGGCAGTTTCCTACGGGTTCGAGGTTAAACATCGAGTAGAAGGAAGCCACTTCGTATACTTCTATAGATTGAATTTTAAGAATAGAGGCTACGTAGTCCATGGTAGCAGGACTTAACCAGCCGCCAAATTCAGCCTGAGCGATATGAAGAATCGGAATTAGTGCAGATTTTTCTTTTCCAGCAGGGTAGTGCGAAATGAGTTTTTCGACCCTGTCCATGCTTTCTTTACTGAACTTTATTTCGTGGGTATTTGTCATTGTTTAAATCTCTTAATTATGCGTCAAGTTCACCTGCGATTACATTCAAACTACTCATAGTTAAAATGGCATCACTTAATAAACCGTTAGTAATCATTTCTGGATATGCCTGGTAGTAGATGAAGCAAGGTCTTCTGAAGTGCAGACGATAAGGTGTTCTTCCTCCATCGCTCACGAGATAGAAGCCTAACTCACCATTACCACCTTCAACAGAATGGTATACTTCTCCTTTAGGAATAGCGGTTTCTCCCATTACAATTTTGAAGTGGTAGATTAATGCTTCCATTTTAGAATATACTTCTTCTTTGTTAGGCAGGAAGAATTCAGGAACATCGGCGTGTATTGGTCCCTCTGGCATTTTAGCGATTGCCTGACGGATAATGCTGATGCTTTCCCACATTTCCTGGATACGCACCATGAATCTGTCGTAGGTATCACCTTTCTGACCTACAGGAATATTGAATTCAAAATCTTCGTAGCTGCTGTATGGCATAGCGACACGTACATCGTAGTCGACGCCGGCTGCTCTGAGATTCGGACCGGTAAAGCCGTATTCTAGGGCGCGTTCGGCAGAAATCGGACCACAGTCGATTGTACGATCCATGAAGATTCTGTTTCTTTCAATTAGTTTCTGGAATTCACTTAGGTATTCAGGGAATTCTTTCATAAACTTATTTAGTTTTTCCCATGCAGCAGGAGAGAAATCTCTTTCCATGCCACCGATTCTACCGATATTAGTAGTTAATCTGGCTCCACAAATTTCTTCAAATATTTC
>JACCDQ011040598.1_pt1 | contig 17654 bp, 20 predicted proteins | sample 7446031 | NCBI WGS metagenome assembly JACCDQ01 (sample SAMN15323442, study PRJNA562643) | freshwater metagenome | isolation source: river surface water | place: USA:Blue River Watershed | collected 2017-08-17
CCAATAGCATCAGTCCAGGTTCTAGTTGTAGTAGGAGTACCGTTAAGAACTGCTCTTACCAAGAATCGTGCACCAGCAGTCTTAGTTGTAACACCAAGGCTTCGGAGGATTAGCTGCATTCTGTTAACAAGCTCTCTACCACCAAATTCTGTAACGATACCATTGTCAACTGATGGTCCAACTCTAATTGAGAACAATGCTCTGGTGTCACCTGCGGCACAAGCAATAGATTGCTTCTGACCATACGTAAACACGAGAGACTTGTCATCATTAAACTGACCATCCATAATTACTGATGTACCCCAGTGGGATACTGTAGGTGAGAAGTCTGGGTATGCATTCTCTACAATGACTGGAGCAGTAACTGAATAAGTAAATGATTGAGCCGTAGCACTCATAGGAGCAAACACAACTGCTGTAGGATTTGTAGAAGTGGCAGCCTTACTAAATGTAATCTGGCTTCCAGAAATATTTACAACGAATGTTCCATCTGCAAAAGCACTGCTAATGACTCTCTGGCCAATCTGAACATCTGCAAGATCTCCAACGTTAGCAACTGTTCCTAGGTTAGAGCCAGAAGCTATCGTTAGATTTATAGAAGCATTACCAGCCTTAGCACGTGTAATACCAGCAAAGGTTGTAGATGTCTTACTTGAGTAGTTAATGGTTTCTACAGAAGATCCATTTCTAATAGTCAAGGTTCCACTGTCAAGGAATCCAGCTGTTGAATCAACGTATAGAGTTGTGTCGTTGTCGTCAAATGTCTGGGAGATCTTTGTGTAGATTGGTACAGTGTTTGTCTCATATCTACCTGGCAAGTTTCCAGAACGCATGTACGCTTCTAGGTTTAGGTTGTTGTTCTCAAGCTTGTGGACATAAGTGATATCTCCATTAGCTCCACGCATACCCCAACGGATTGCTCCAGCTCCATACCAAGAATAATCAATGTAGAACATTTGCATACGATTAAGGTCAATGTTGTAGCCAGAGTACCCAGTTCCATCCATTTTATCTAAGTTCCAAGAAGACTGAGGATATCTCTTTTCAAATGTCTTTGAGATGATAACGCTAGCAGAAGAGATTCCACGATATGATGGTGCAATTGTCAAGCTTGTATCGCTCTCAATGCTCAGCACCTTGTAGGACTGACCACGAAGGACAATGTAGTTTCCTGGATCAATCTGTCTTGAGAAGTTTGTAGGGAAGTCTGCAGAGGTCTGTGTAATAGTGTTAGATCCAGTTGTTACAGATACTCTACCAGAAAGTTGGAAAGTTGAGGATCTTTGGACAGCGTATAGCTCTGTTCCATCGTACTCAAAGAAGATTCCATTTTGTTCATCAAATAGACCAATTCTATTTACTGCACCGTTCCACTGACTAACTGTAATGTAGTATCTACCAGATGCTCTATCTGGAAGTGGCTCTGTAGCAGTTACTTGGAACTTGTTGTGAGATAGAACTGTGCTTACTACGTATGTTCCATTATATGCTTCTGGTTCTGCATTAATAATGTTAATCTCTGCACCTGGAAGCAGGTTGTGAGATTCTTTTGTCTGAATAGTAATAACATCTCCAGAACAAGATAGCTCATCAAGCTGGTAAGATGGCTTTAGCAAGCTTCCAGAGCTGTACTGAATACCCTTTCCAGACTGGTATCGGAAGTAACGACGAGTCTGACGAATAGCCTGCTGATTGTTTGAATTTCCATTAGCTGAGAAGATAACTCCACCATCATGTGGTCTGTGACCAAAAGTTGCCTGTGGTCTTACATAGACTTTGGCAGATGTTGCAACAAGGGTTCCAGTTGGAGCATCGTCAACATAAACCTTAAAAGATGTTGGGCTAAGAACTGTAGACACTACCCATGCACCGTTTGGTGCGTTTGTGCTAGCTGTAGTTCCTGATATAGCCACCTCGTTTCCAAGGGCTAGTCCGTGAGGAACTGTTGTAGTGACTGTAACAAGTTTTCCAGAATAAGACATTGTTGGTGCTGCACCAATTTGAGATCCTGTATATGGAGTTGCAACAAAGATGCTTGTCTTGTTATAGTCGTAAATTTCTGTAATGTTAGTCTTGTTTGCAGACTTAGCATAGTAGGTAAACTGGTTTGTACCGCCACCAGTTTCGATCAAATAGGTTCCGTCTGCATTCTTTAGAAGGGTATCTGTAATGGTAATAACTGTCCCATTTGGTGGTGCATAGTTTGAAACGGCTGTTCCTGATGCATCCACAACTGCAGTAGTTATTGCATTCTGAACTGCAAAAGTTGTTCCAGAAGCAATTTCTTTGATTTGGAAAAGACCATTGTATCCAGTTGTAAGACCAGTAATGTTTACATACTCTCCAATGGTAAATCCATGCTCAGCAGTGGTTGTATAGTTTACATAGCCAACTGATGGATTTGATGGGGCTACTGCTGAAATAGATCTGCTTATAGTGTTAAGCGTAACGGTAACAATTCTAGAGTCAACTGGCATGGTTACAGTATTGAAGTTCTTAATTGGAATAGCTGAGTTAAACGCAAATGGACGGTTGTTAGTCATAGCAACGTTTTCCCACTTGGTTAGCTGTGGTCCCAGCTCAAAGTCGGTATCAATAAGTGCTTGTGGAGTAGATACTCTAAACTTACCTACTGGGTCAGTGAATTCCTCTTTAGGAGCGAATGCCTGATCAAAATTTGATAAAAACTGTGTCATTAGACTACCTTCCAACCATATGCAGAGCCTATAAATCTAAAAAGAACTGAGGCTCTGTCTACGTTTAAAAGCATATTGTCTGTTCTTCCTTCTATCAATTCTTCTCCACCAGAAACAATTAGACCATTTCTTTTGAAAGATTCTTGTCCATCAATTATAGCAATACTTTCGCCTACCGTTGGAGATTCTGGAAGAATTAGCGTAAAATTTCCTGCTGATGTGTCTGCAATGTATCCAGTATTTGCTACGGCTAGTGTATTTGAGTTAATTGCTTGCCAGGCTCCGTATGCAGTTCCTCCGCCTACGCCTACCCAGGTTGCATCATAATAAAGATATGTACTTCCAGTAGCTGTATTAAACCAAATGTCTCCAACTGTTGGAGATGCTGGCTCTGTCTCAGAAGCTATGTACGTTCCTTCTGGACCAGTTGGTCCTTGAGGACCTGTAGGACCAGGCACTGTTGATACTGGACCTGTTGGGCCTGTAGATCCCTGTGGTCCTGTAGGACCAGCAACGACAGAGTCTGCTCCAGTAGGGCCTGTTGGTCCAGCAGGACCTGTAGCTCCAGATGGGCCTGTAGCACCTACAATTACTGGTTCCCAAGTCTGGGTGGCAACGTTATAAAATTTTAGCTGACTCATAGAGTACCCTCGCTAAATATAGATGTGTCGCTATTCTGGCAACTATAAAAAAAGATGGTAGTCATGATTACTCAATTATACCATCTTTGTCTATTTAAATTATGTAGTAGATTCCTCTACTGGCAAAATCCAAGACCAGGACTCTTCATCAAAACCTAGATTGCCCTCTGGCTCTGCTGGCTTAAAGTTTATTCCATCAAAGGTATCTCCAATGCCTGCATACTTTTTACCAAAGTTAGCATTGTAAGATGTTTGTGCCCAAGTACCATCTAGACCTAGATCATTTAGATATTGTTCTCCATATGTTTCGTGTTCATTATCTACTACAACAACATTTGTGACAATACCGTTTTCAATTTTTGCAAAATGTGCCATTATAGTGCACTCCAATACTTAATAATTGCTACACCAGATCCACCGTTACCAGATGTTCCTGTAGAAAAGGGATTAATACCAGCACCACCGCCGCCACCAGAATTTGCTTGAGCATTTGTAATAGATCCATTTGCGTTGCCCTGCCAGCCATTTCCAGCACCGCTTGCACCTAGACCACCAGAGCCATTAGTTGCACTACCGCCACCGCCGCCAAAACCACCGAAGCCAAGTGCCCCTGGTAATGCCACTTGGGTGCTGGGGATTCCGCCTGAGCCTCCAACGCCAGCCCCCTTACCATAACTAGGACTACCGCCACCTGCACCACCAGCTATAGTAAGTAGGGCACCAAAAGATGAAGAGCTACCAGATGTTCCAGCGGTTTGAGTACCATTACCTGCAGTAACGCCAGAGGCTCCTGCACCTATAGTAATTGTGTAAGACGTTGATGGAGACACTGTAAGTATAGAATAAACTGCACTACCACCACCGCCACCTTCACTAGAACCACTGTAACCACCAGCTCCACCGCTACCACCGCCGCCGCATAGAATAACTTCGACTACTGAAACATCTGCTGGAGTAGTCCAAGACTGAGTTGTTTTTATAAGTACTGTCTTTTGAATCTTTGAAGACCCTAAGCTTTTAAAACTAATAGGCATTATCCCATTCTCCATCCATAAGTTGAACCAGTATACACAAATGTTACAGCTACACCATTTACATCAAGTAATGCGTTATCAGCTACACCGTTAATTTTTTGACCATTACGATTAATAGTAATGTTTTGTGTTCCAGCATAGTTGCCAGAGTCGAATATTTGAATCTCATCACCAAGCTCTGGATTAGCTGGCAGTGTTAGCGAATATGGATCAATAGAGCTTGGCACAAAGTATCTTCCAGCAGTTAGTGTTGAGCTATTCGCTGGAATTTTTGGAGCATTTAGCAAATTACTCAGACGCAAAAGATTTTGCGGAGTAATGCTTGATGACTGATCTATTACCTTGTATGCCTGGCCACCAACAATGTTTTGTGCTTCAAGCTCTAGCAATACTGCTGGATTTGTACTCGTTAGCGTTACCTGGCTATTATTAAGATTAAAAGATACAACTGTAACTGGTTCTGATGTTGATGCTACTCCACTATTTGAAAATAGCAAAATCTTGTCTCCAGCAACCAACGATGTTGAATTAAGCATAACTGTCCAGCTACCAAAACTCATAGTCCTGTTGTTTCCACTAGCTGATATGAAGTACGACATTAGGTAGTCAGTTACCAAGCTATTGTATTGTGAGTTTATAGTAAAGGTTGGGTTTAGATTTGTTGCAAACACTGATGTGTCTGGGGCTGGGCCCGTAGGCCCTGTAGGACCCTGACCCATAATTCCATCAACTTCGGTATCTAGCCAAAGAATTGATGTATCAACTGGTGCGGTTGGTCCTACCTCAAGACCGTCTGATCCATCTATGCCGTCTGATCCAGCATTAAACTTTAGCCAATATAGGACTGAAGATCCATTGACAGTTCTGCTAGATGGCTGTTCATTTATGCTATCAATATTTGCAACCCATAAAGCATTGTTTTGCTTTACAACTGGCTGCTGCAAACCAACATACGATACTGATGGAGACCAATCTCCAACATAATTAAATGGATATGGTCCTGTTGGACCTATTGGGCCGAGGTCTCCTTGTGGTCCAGTTGGACCTTGTGGCCCAGTCGGACCAGCCTCTCCCTGTAAACCTATTGGGCCTGTTGGTCCAGGAACTGTTGATACTGGTCCTGTAGGCCCTTGAATTCCAGATGGACCTGTAGGCCCTGCTGGACCAATAGCAGCGGTAAGCATCTTCCAAGATGAGCCATTCCACTTCCAAGAGCGAGAACCAGAGGTAAACTCTTGGTCAATAGTTGGAAAATCTGGGAAATTAATGGCAGCCATAGTTATCTAATTATACCATCTTTATCTATTTAAAAATAAAGCCTAGCTAGCTGTACTTAAATGCTTGGCTGCTCTAATGCTTCGACTCTGCTAATTAGATTAGAGATCTGCGATGCTTGTTCTCTTACAACCTGCTGAAGTGCTGATACGTAGAACTCATAGTTTATGGATGCAGGCAAACCTTCTTTATCGTATGATACAAACCCATGCAGACCAGCATCATGCAAGTCTTCGGCAATCATACCTGGGTGCTTTGGAGCACTGTCGTCTTCAGTATTATAGTGATACTGTACAGGCTCTACAGAAAGAATTTGCTCAGCCGTGTATCCAAGAGGCTCAATATTTTTCTTTTCACGACGAGATGATGCTACATATCCAATCTTGTCATACGTATCGCTTGAAGATACATACATAGATCTATAGCTAGTTGTCAGAGCGTTACCGTAAACACCAGTTGCCCAGATTTGTCCACCAGTTATTCCTAGACCAACTGTTGAGTCTCCAATGAATACATCTCCACCATTACGGTTTACATATGTGACATCAGCACCGTCATTTACATAGACGTTGCCGCCAAATCTATTAATAAATAGCTGTGCACCAACTCCACCAGATCTAACCTGAATATCATTAATATCAATACCCATATTGGTTGCTCCAGAAGCACCAACTTGGATATTTCCAGTATCATCTGCAGCTGTTACGCTAAGAGAAGCTGGGATCCTTATTGATGGTGTAGTTACTACTCCAGTAAAAGTTGGAGACGCTGTTGGTGCCTTAGAGTTTATCTGCCCCTGAATTCCAGAGGTTACTCCATCTAGATATCCAATCTCAGTGTCACTAACTCCAGATACGATTCCCTGTTTACCATCTAGCTGGCTCTGAATGCTAGACGTTACGCCATCTAGATATCCAATTTCTGTAGATGATGTATTTCCAATACTTGTTGTCGATGGTAGAGTGACAACGTTTCCTGGAGAAACTACAATTGGAGTGCTATCATAATTGCCAGCGATAAACCTATTGATAGCCAGTGAGTCATTTGTGTTATCGTAAGCTAGGTCAAAGCCATTTCCGTCTGCTTTGTTGAATGATAAAATTCCATATCCATTTGCAGCGGTTGAGCGTATGTTGTACTTAGGGTATTGACTAGATGTCTCTATTGATACATTGCCAGTAAAGGTGGCTCCAGATAGCTGTGCATACCCATCAAGAGATGGGGTGGCTCCAGTAGGTCCAGTAGGACCAGTCGGTCCTGGATCTCCAGTAATCTCTACCCAATATCCATCATAAAAAACATACAGAGTTAGAGTATCACTGTCTAACCAAGAGTCTCCTGGCTGAGGATTGTCTGGTGGTTCGCTTGATGGTGTATAGACACCACTCGGTCCTGTAGGGCCAGTGACATAAGCAATTGCGTCTACATAAGATTTTGTAGTAGCATCGTCTGGGCCTTGTGGGGCTCCGACAGCAACAGGGCCACCAAAGGTACCACCGTCAGCGACGGTAAGTCCATTCTTGACCTTAAAGTCTTTGTTTGTTGTAGACAATGTTGAGCTCTCCTAATAGTATAATTATACCAGTTTATAGAATATAGTTACTGAACCCAATCACGGCTATCCCAATTGGTGCTGGGTTATTTGATCCATACCCTGGAACACCAATGTTTGTAATCTTAATTCTAAATGGCATCTTCTCAGTGACTTTGACAAGGCTAGCTTTTTGAACTACTTTGGATTTAAAACTTCTTGAAGTCTTGATGCTTTTTACTTGATTGTTCTTTTCTAAAATTACTGCTCTAGACATTAGTCTGTTACATCCTCAAGGATAATCATCTTACCCTGAGCTACCGTCCAAACTATAGCATTTCCAGAAGATGACAACTGAATATCAAAAATATCCCCAGTTTGAAGCTGCACTGACTGTGCTGCAGTTAGAGATACTGTAAACTCTCCAACTAGATCGTCTGGATCTGCCTCTGGAGTAAGTGTAAGAATTGTTGTTGCGTTATCTGTTATAACTCCAGACTGAGTGGCAAGCGTTGGACGCTTTACCTTCATAGAGATAGTCCAGTCTGGAATAATTAGAGGCTGCTTGTCATCATCAGTGACGTATAGCTTAAAGGCTGCAGTGTCTCCACGAACTACTGTCCACGAAACCATTGGTGGTTTATTTCCTACATCATATGATGCTGCTGATCCTCTTAAAGTAGCCATTTACCAATTATATCATAGTAATTAATTAAGCATCTACTACGTGAAGATCATACCACTCTCTGTAAGTTTCAGGACTCTTTAATGAGTAGGGGCTTGCCTGAGACAGCTTATTATCAATGAATCTTCTGAAATGTACATCTGATTTATCTGAAAGAGTTTGCCAGTCTTGAATCACTTCCCAGTTTCTAGCCCTCAAATGCCCATTATAGTTGTGGTATACATAAGATCTTGGTGGGCAGACAATTCTTATTCCTGCTTCATAAAATCTTATAGATAGGCTATGCTCTTCACCCTGAAAGTATATATCTGGGTCTGGCTTTATATCCATAAAGAATTTTGCTGGTCCGAATGTTTGGCCTCCACAAAAATATCCAGTATACTGACCAACCTGCCCACCGTCATAGTCTGTATACTTTGCATTAAATGGAGGAGTTTCTCCATCTTCTGCTTTAACTATCTTCACTACTGGGTGAGCAACGTCTTCCTCTAAGAATACCCTGCCATCTTCACCATAGGTGTAGGCTTTAGGATAAGTACTAAAGACATAAGGACCCCAAACTTCTGACAGCCTTTCATAGTCACTAATAATCTTGACATCCCAATTATCAACGAATCTGCTATGACTGTCTACTTGCAAGAAGTATGTATATTTATTTGTCAGGGTTTCTAGAGTTTTATTTCTAGCCCAGCACACTCCTGCTGACATTGAGTAGTTTACCTTTTGATAGCTAAAGTTTTGAACACCATACTTGTCGAAGATTGGCTGCAGATCTGGATGATTGTGATCTTGCTCCTGAGACAAAATAGATAGAAAAACTCTTTTAGGATACTTAGCTTTACTAAGGATATCTTCTACTGTGTCTGCTAGCTCTTTGTCCAGGAATGAGGCTATTGACACATAAATCTTCTTTACATATGCCCCACCGATTAGCATGTATCTCCCAGTCTTCTCACCTAAACATTGTATCACAATGACTTTAATGGTATAATTATATAGAACATCCCCTAAAAAGGATGTTTTTGTTCTAAGGAGGACAAATGATGAAACTAAGTGACAACAAAGTAGAAATCGTAACTAACTCTCTACGACAGACAATTTTATTGCTATCGCACTAATAAAAATATTGTCGCCAAGGTACTGATTTTAGTACTGTAACAACGAAAAGAATAAAAAGGAGGTAGCAATGAACAACAAAAAAATTGCTGCAATTATAGTCTTCGGACTAACCATGACCACCTGTGCAACACCAGCAGTTGGCCAAGTTACAAAACAACAAACCGTTAGCTCAGCTAGCGAAATTAAAGGCGTTAGCTTTACAAAGTTAATGCAGGAGCATAAGATTAAACAGACTCAGCTTGAGGCTGAGGCAGAAGCTGCTAAAAAAATAGAGGCAAACACTGCACTAGTGAGAAAAACTCTGAAGAAGCTAAATGAATATACTGGTAAAACCTGGTATGTCTTTTCAGGGTCTACCCCTAATGGTTGGGACTGTTCTGGACTAACCATGTGGTTCTATGAACAACTAGGAATTAATCTTGAGCACAGAGCATCTGTACAAGACGATGCTGGAACAAAAACAAATAATCCAAAGCCTGGGGACCTTGTAGTATTTAAATATAATGGATCTACTCAGGCATATCACGTTGGAATCTATATTGGTAACGGGAAAATGATTCATGCTCCAAAGCATGGCCACGTTACAAGAGCTGAAGACGTAGATACATTTGCTGGCAACTATTCTAAAGTTACCTACAGAACACTAATAGAGACAAACTAGGTATTTGTAATATTTACCCAGTTACTACCGTCAAATCGTTTCATGACTGTTAGGTTTACCCAGGCAGTTCCATTAAACCTTTTGGCGGTAGTTAGTCTTGTGTTCGTGCTTGGTCTTTTACCAGCAGGATAAATAATTATTGTCAGAGATCCTGAGTCAACTGTGTTCGCTGTACTACTTGTAGCCCTTATAGAGAATGTGTATGTACCCTGAACAGTTGGTGTTCCAGATATAACTCCAGATCCAGTATTTAGAGATAGCCCAGTAGGAAGTGCCCCAGATATTACTGAATATGAAGTTGCGTTTGATGCAGAGACTCCATCAGAATATGCAATGTTTAGAGTTCCTGGACTTGATACTGTTGTATCTGTAAATGATGGGTAGATAGCAGAAACTGTCCATAACGCATAAAGAGTTGTTCCATCTACAGGAGTTGTTCCTCCTGGAAAATAGTCTATGCCATTGCCACTTGCCTGAGTATTCCATCTAGCAAAAGTGTATCCAGTTCTTGTAAATCCGTTGGCCCTTACGACTCCAGAAGTAGACGGATAGGTCCAGGTAGTTGTAGCTGTTGATCCACCATCATTCCCATTTCCATTATAATAAACAGATCCAGTGTTAGCTGTCCACTGAGCATACAAAGTTGCACTTGAAGATATTGTATTTCCGCCATAATACCATGTACCAGTTCCGTTTGATGCAGTATTGTATCCAGCAAACGAGTATCCAGTCCTGGAGAATCCATTTGAAGAAACTGTTCCAGATGTAGTTGGATATGTCCAGGTAGTATTTGACATAGTTCCAGTACCACCATTGGCATTATAAGAAACAGTGTATGTCTGAACACTCCAAATTGCAGTAAAAGTTCTAGCACCGTTTATGTTAGAAACTGTTGCTCCTGCTTGATGATATAAACCAGTTGAGCCATCCTGCCAGCCAGTAAAACTGTGTCCAGTTCTAGTTCCTGGATTAGGCATAACGGCTGATGCAGGAGCTGACTGATTAGTTAAAGTTGAAGATCCTCCAGTTCCATTTGGATTTGTAAAAGTTATTACAAAGGTTGTTGCGACTACGGTAAAAGAAAATGGTGCAATTGTCGCTGTTCCAACGGTACTGCCATCTCCGCTAAACGTTCCGCTGGCGGTATATGTTCCAGGAGCAAGGGCAACTGATCCAGAATCAGATATTGGAAAATAAGGAGAAGCTATTACTCCAGAGCCAAAGTCGTAAGACTTTCCAGAAGCACTAGCTCTAACTGCACCTGCAACGGTGATTGACCAGCTACCGCTAGAATATGCATATCCTCCATAGCTAGCATTTCCATCAGATACCGATGCTGACCAGTTAACTCCAGTTGCCGTAACGGTAACAGCTAGTGCCAGTTTGGCACGTTTATTAGTATCGTTAGTATATACTGTAGGCATTTAAGCTCCTACCAGAACCAGAGGTCACCAGCCACAGCACTAGTTGGCTGTGTAGACTGAACAAAGATAGTATCTGTTGTTGAGGTGATTTTATTTGCAAGCTCTGTATCTACGTATGTCTTTGCAGCTTTTAGGTCAAGGGCAGTTTGTGTTGCAGTAGATATTGGCTTGTTAGCATCTGAAGTATTATCTACGTTAGCAAGGCCAACAGATGTTTTTGTAAGAGCCGAGAATTTTCCATCGACTTCGCCTTCAGTATAGTATCTATCATCATGCAAGTGTGCTGTGTCTGCTGCAAAAATCCAGCTACTCCAAACTCCACCAGAAGTCTTACTTCTCCATGCAATAAAACCTTGGCTTACGATGCTGCTTACAGTTCCTGCTTTACCTTCATAAAATTGAAAGACCGTGTTATCGTAAGCTGCTACGGTTAGAGAGCCTGACCACTTCTTTGTTAAAAAGATTGGATAGTTTTGTCCTGATTCAGCATCGGTATTGCTATCCTGAATATACTTGCCAGTAGCAAGCTTGGTGTCTAAGTCTTCATCTGCAACAAGATTGATAACTTCTGATGTTGCTAGGCTATCTAGTCTTGTATCGATAGCTTTTAGATATCCTGCGATGGATGTTGGGTCTATGGCACTCTCTGTAAGAGGCACTGTTGACGAGCCAAAGTGGTAGTACTTGATAGCTGCCTGAATATCGGCATTATCTGAATACAAGGGTATTTTTACGGGAAATACCGAACCACCAATAGTCTCAGGCATAGGTTATCACTATGTAAATTATATCACGGTTTGATCAATGTCAATGGCTATAACAAAGTGAATCATCTGTGGGCCAGAAACATCAGACCAAGCTCCCCCAGAATACTTTTGAGCCTTCAGGTCTACCCTTAGAGTAAAAAGATTATTCTCTAGGTCTAACTCTAAACCAGTATCTGGATCTACAATAGCTGAAGCTGCTATAGGGTCGCTTCCTATAAAACTATAGAGAACTGATACGTTGTATGGAATAACCTGACTTAGAGATTCTAGAACACTCTCTGGAATAGGATAGTTCTCTAGCAGTAGCTGTGAAGATCCAGCAGTAAAGTTTAGTAAACTATTTATGGGAAAAGATCCAGGGGTAAGTGCTAGATCGTTATACCACTTTGTACCAGTCTCAGATTCTAGCCTAGCATCTCGGTATGTGTAGAAGTCTAGATACCCCTCATCTAATGGATTAACGTTGATACAGGTATCAAATCTTTTTGGATTATCCATCATTGTTGCAATAGCTTCTTCACCATTTGCCAGAGTAAAGCCAACAGAAGAGCTAAATTTTTCAACAGCTATCTCTATGTAATTTGTATAAGATGTTGGCTTTCCAATTACTTTTAAAACTAGGAAATCTGTGACGTTAATATTTGTCTGTAACGGAATGTTCTTGTTTATTTTAAAGACACCCTTGACAGACTCAATAGATAGGAACATTGATCGAACGTGGCTTGAAACATCAATGCCAGAATTATTTTTATTAGAGACATATAGCTTTGTTGGTGCACTAAGACTGTCTAACCTTATTTGCCCTGCCCCAATGTCTGTGGCATTGGTTACAGTACTAAAGTCAAACCTCTGAATACTGTCATTCAAAGCTTCTGGAATTGTATAGTTCAGATTTCCATAAGTATTTGGATCACCGATGCTTAAAAAAAAGAATGTGCCTCTTTGTCCAGGCACTCCAGCGTCAGCAGATATGGTTACTGAGGCTGGTCCATCAAAATTTGGATTTGCAGCATAAACTAGATCTTCTGATGTTGTCATAAATTCCTAAACAATTGTTACAAGTAGGTGTATTGGATATGATCCAGATAGTGTTGACCAAGAGCCACCAGAGTATTTTACACCCTTGAAGGTCAACTTAAGGTTGGCAATGTTATTTGGAAACTCAATTCCGTTTATCTGAACTGATGATGCAATGGAGTCTGTACCAGCAATAGAGTACTGGATATTAAAGTTTGTAGCTTGGTAAACACCAACAGATGCTAGTGGAATTACCTGTGCAATTGGAACATATGCTGTTGCAGTACCGTCCACAAAAGTAAGCGACTGGTTTTCTAGATATGTGTTTGGAATAAGTCTCAGAAGTCTTACCCAGGTAAAGTCACCATCTTGATTTAGATACTGATACATGAACAGATACTCAACATCATCTGGTGATAGATTAATGAACATGTCAAAAACCTGTGGAGATCCACCAGGGATTAAAGTTTCTGCCTTATTAGGATTGCCAGAACCAACAAAGATATGACTTCCACGTGTACCAGTTGCACCAATAGTCGTATTGATTTTTACTGAAGATACTCCTCCAACAACATCAACTGAGTCTGGTGCAATTACTACATCTACCATATTAGATTGTTACCGTGTCTTCTGCGAATGAAGTAGTGTTCTCCCCAGCTGCGTTCTTTGAAGTTACCTTGATTGTGTAAGGCACTCCAGAGACTACGTAAGCCTGTAGAGGAGTTCCATATGTTGAGAAGGCTGTCAATGTGGCTGGAATTTCTGTTCCTGAGTCATATGAACCACCATCAGCCTTGAAGTAGATTACATAAGATGTTGGAGCATCTCCAGTAGCTGGTGCTGTCCATGAACCTGCAATAGCTCCTGCATGTGCAGGATCCTCAAAGGTATTTAGACCAGTAACTGCATTAGGCTTAGCTAGAGTAGTTATTGAGTCTGTAACTCCTGTGCTTTCTCCAGCAGAGTTTACAGCAGTAACCTTAATGTCGAACGTAGTACCCTGCAATGAAGATAGTGGAACTGTGAATACAGATGTTGCTGAGTAAATTGTGGTAGGTGCTGTAACTGTTTCGATCAACTGGTAATCAACTACAGGAATTGGAGCTCCTGGAGCCTTTCCGTAGACCTTGTAGGATGTTGCTGCATCTCCAGAAGTAGCTGCTGTCCAATCTACTACGATTGTTCCAACTGGACCTTCTGTGACGTTTAGACCAGTAACCTCTGATGGCACTGTAGTTGTATCTGGAAGAGGCAAGGTCACTTCTTCCGTTACAGAAATGTTACCTTTAATAATTGTGTAAATATATGGATAGTCTACACCGCTACCAGCAGCTTTCTCAATCTGAACGTCATAGACGTAGACCTTAGAGGCACTTAGCTGCTCACCAATTTCTGGGGTAATTATGCACTTGATATAAGTATTGTTACCGTCTGTTGCAGTCTCACCAGCAATGGCGGTAGACGATCCAGCAACACCAGCTGACTCAGCAATAGTAAAACGAATGCTATTAAATCCACTTAGGTCAAATGTGTTGCCTGAAGAGTTCTTAGGATAAATAAAGAACTCATAGGTGTCTCCCCTATAGTATCTAATATCGTATGTTCCTGGAAAAGCCATCTACTTACCTACCTTATAAATCTTATTCTGTACACGAATAACTGGAGGAAGTCCAGTCAGTGGTGTAGATATCTTAATCACGGCCATTATAGACCACCGTTTGTAACGTCACCAAGAACCTTGATAACTCCTACGATTGGTGTCCAAACCTTGTCTGAATGAATTACCTGCAAGTCAAATGCAAGCTCTCCTACGATAGATCCGTATCCAAGTCCCCAATATTGTGTAATATCAGATGGTGCAATGATTGTTATTCCTGAATCGTCTAATTGAACGATCAGTTCGTCTATGATATCCCCCTTGAAGTCATAGGTACTCGCAGAGTATTCCCATCCTTCAGTCAAGAAAGAAGTGGATTCATCATTCTCAAGGAATTCTACCTTTAGTTCGGCGGTATCTCCTCTAACAATGTTCCAATTAACATTAATAGGCTTTAGCCCAAATGATTGAGTAATAGACGTAGTCATAATACACTAATTATATCATCAAAAACTAAAAAACTGACATCTAGGATGGTGGGTATGAGAGACAATCCTAAATGCCAGTTTGTATAAATTATACCATAGAACGTTGAGTTTCTTGTAGCCTATCTACAGTATATTTAATTGTTACAAAAGATTTACACAATCGTAACAATTAAATTAATGAAAAAGTGTTGTAAAAATGATTTCTATGTGTATAATATCTATATATATATAAGATATAAGTAAATATAAAGATATAACTACTAGCTATATAGCTTTATATATATAATAAATATAATGGATTTTCAGTTTCGCAGATTTACTTCTGACGAGATACGTAAGTAATAAAAATATCTGTTAAGTGATCTAATTTTCCATCTAGCTTTTCATGATATTCTTCACCCTTTACGTTTTGATGTTTTAAATCTGTAATTTCTTTTTCTAGTCTTGTTACCTGATCTTTTATTGATGATCCACTGTTAGGTTTGACTTCGTGAAGAATATCTTTTAGGTAATGTCTGATAACCCATCTGACTGCAACGCCCATGATTGCTAAAATAGATAGCGATGTGAGGATTAGGCCTGCCCAGTCAAGAAAACTCATAATAGTACAATTATAAATGCTTATTTAACTAGCTGTGCATAACTATGTGGATAAGTTCGCAAAATGAAACAAAAAGCGAAGCGGAAAATTCGGCGGAATAAGAGATCCCATCCACCCTATCTACAAAACATGTATAAGAACAATAAATACACTATGTAGAAATACGTGGAGAGTATCTTTGCTTTTAAGTTTAGGCGATATGCTATTATAGATCTATGAATGAAAAGCCACAGGATGCCCCAGAATCGAATGAAAAGAAAGATGTGACCTTCTTATCACTTTTTGATCCTAGGGAGCCTAGAAGCGATTCTGAGGTCATTCAGGATAGATTGGACATTTGCCTACAATGCCCACATCTCAATAAAAAGTATGTCAAGTGTAATAAGTGTGGATGCTTTATGAAATTAAAGACTACTTTACAGGATGCTCATTGTCCTATAGGTAAATGGTAATCATATTTCATCCAATCAGATCAAGCAAGCTTGATTATTCCCCGAAAATTTGATATACTAATCCATAGATGAAGGAGAGACTCATGGATATTAACGAACTTAGAGATATAAAAGCACATAACGACAAAGAAACTTTGTCAAAACTATGGAATGACGGACTTGAAGTTAATGAAATTGCAAAACTATTGCATATTTCTGTAAAACTTGTTCACATCAAGCTCAAAGAATACGAGATTGTCTAGTATGGTTGTCTTTGGGATAACTTGTTTAGTTGCAGCTGGTCTTATATGGGTGATTTGGTTAAAATGATCAAGAAAATAGGATTTGTGCTTATAGCTACCCTGGCATCTTTGCTTTGGATGACAATTTTTTATAATTTTATCAATTTTTTATTTTTGTAACATGTCTGTAACATATTTGTTACCAAAATGTAATAATATTTAGGAAATATATGCAACCATATGGTAAATCACAACTTTTTGTCTATGGATGTAAGTGTTGCTCAGCAAATATCTCTCCAAGACAGCAAGCTAAGAGAGAATTAGCAAAACTTATTGAAGAAGAGACATATGAGCAATATGTAATCAATGGACAGATTGTTTCTGATCCCCGAATGTTTGTATGTAGCGTATGTGGAAAGCCAGATCAAGAAGATTGTCTCTGGAGATGCTACCTGGAGCCATTCGAAGATACTAAATAGCCATTTCGTTACCAAAACGTTATACTTATACAGCTGAAAATCTGAAAAATTCCATATTTTGCAAAATCTGAATATTTTTTAGAGATGTATGATACACGATCTGAGAGAAAAGTCAACTATTTTAATAGTCCGCACACTACTGGTAGCACCAAAGGCTTAGGGACTACGCCCTGCCTATGATTTCTTTGTTGTAGTAGTCAACGACAGTCTGGACAGCCTCTTTGCCATACAGGGTAATCATCGCTAGGTATTCGGCTTCCGCTGATTCGATTTCTCTACGGTCATCACCCATACTGGCAATGTGAAAGTTTTTTACAGCGTTAAAGATTGTGTCTGTAATCTGACCTAGTGTTGCGTTCATAATGTTTTATCCTATCTACTTAAAATTATCTTATCAGATACCCCCGACAATGAGAGGTTAGCCCTCACAGGCTTCACACTCACAAGGTGAGTAAGTGTCTGATTCACAGAAGGCACAGCCTGCTGGTGTGTTGTTGGCAAAGCAAAACTCTCGGTTTTGGTATTCACCACAGCAAACGAATGATTCGTTGCTCTCTAGTAGTGTGTAGAAGAATGAGTTGGTAGCGATAACCTGCTGACCTAGGTTGTTTAGTGAAATCATTTGATTTCCTTTCTTTTTGTATCTATTTCTTTATCTATGTATAGTTAATCATACTATTAGTGAAAAGTCAATAGCAAAACACCTTTGTTCACCTAATGTTAACTAAATGAATTCTTTTCATAACACGGCGTGTCGATTTGACATTTAGCTAATTTTGTTTCGAGTTATCCACAGGCTGTGTATAAGTACGTAATAAGATCGTTACATTTATTTCCCCGTTTATCGGCGTGTCGCCTTGACTTTGTCATAGATGTATGTTTAGATAGATACATAAGGAAAAGAAAGGAAGTTCAGAAAATGACTTCACTAGTAAATGTAAAAGATGTTCAGTCAATTGGTCGTGG
>JACCDQ010927988.1_pt1 | contig 17649 bp, 18 predicted proteins | sample 7446031 | NCBI WGS metagenome assembly JACCDQ01 (sample SAMN15323442, study PRJNA562643) | freshwater metagenome | isolation source: river surface water | place: USA:Blue River Watershed | collected 2017-08-17
AGCCGATATTATTGCCAAGTATATCGCAGGCGATTGGGCTACGTATTACAAAGGCTCACTTTCGATGAATATCATGAAAATTCAAGGCGTACAACTTTGCTCACTTGGGCTAATCGAGTCGCCAGCTCATGATTCTTCTTACGAAGAAATTGTATTTATTGATAAAGCCAAAAGATATTACAAAAAATGTATTGTGCATCAAGATAAATTAGTTGGAGCGATTTTGATTGGGGACAAAACCGAGTTTTTGGAGTTTAAAGATTTGATTGCCAATAAAATAGAGTTATCAGACAAACGACTAGAATTATTGCGTTCTGGTAAAAAAGCCGACCCCGTCATGGGAAAACTGGTGTGTTCGTGTAACAATGTGGGCGAGGGCAATCTCAAAAACGTCATTGCACAAGGATGCAAAGATTTTAGTCAATTGTGCAGTACAACAGGAGCAGGAACAGGCTGTGGCAGTTGTCGCCCAGAAGTACGAGCGATTTTAGAAAGGAGCTTACAACCAGCAGCAATAGCAGTGTAAGAAGAAAGGGCTATAAACAAAAAAGGCTTCTTCAATTCTTGCTTTGGCACCAGACAATTGGAACTTTAAGCAAAAGCCAAGTTCCAATTATCTGATACCGAAGCATTGAATCTCCAGAAGTCTAACACGTTTCTTATCATAGCTCGTCAAGATAAGAAATTAGTTGCGAGCTACAACCATGTCACGGCTAGTAACGAAGTTAGTTTTGATTTCAAATGATTTAGAATCAACTACATCCACGTTTGAGCTAACAATTTGGATAGTATATTTACCATCGCTCAAGTTTGAGAAATCGAAAGTTTTAGCGAATTTACCTGATTTCGTATCAACATACTCACGGTGTACTTCGTTGTTGTCTTTGTCAAGTACGATTACAGTAACTTTCTTGTTCGATGGTTTTTCAACCCAAACATTGAAGCTCAAAGTGTTGGCAACAGGAGCGATTTTAGACTTTACAAAAGTAGCTTCATCGTTAGTGTTAGCCAATGTGTTTACGTTCGATAAGCAAGTCATAGCAGCGGCTACGAACAAAGCTTTTACAAAATTGTTTTTCATGGTATTGAATGATTATTTATGAGAGTGAAACAATAGCATTTCTTAGAAAATTTATATACACTTAAAATTTGCCTATTTTAACTATTTTGGGTCTTTCAAGGTACTTAATAGTTAAGAAATACTGTGTGTGTCATTTGTTTGACGATGGAAAGTTATAAAATGTTTTTGGAATAGCAATGGATTAGGGTAAAAAATTTGAACAAAATCAAGAAAGTTCTTCTAAAAAAAATTATATTTATCAAAAAAGTACTATTTTGAAAATTACATTTATACTTTTTATTAAAAAAGTAATATTGGTTTGATTATCAGTTTATTAAGTATAAAATACTAATTTCTATGCGTGACTACTCATTATTGAAGATAAACTTAATAGGCGGTATTGTCTCGCCAGGGACTTTAGAAGTCATTTTGCAAGCAGCCAAACAAGCAGATGTACGACAAGTACGATTTGGGGCAAGGCAACAATTGCACCTTTGGGTAAAAGCTGAGACCATGCGTGGCAGTGGCTTGCTACAACTCAAAGAACAGTTGTCGAGCTTGGGCATAGACTATGAAATAGACAGCGAAATACACCCCAATATCATTTCGTCGTATTGTGCCCAAGAAGTTTTTCCAACAGGGCAGTGGCTTTCGGAAGGTATTTATAAAGATATTCTGGATGGCTTTGATTTTAGTCCTCAACTCAAAATCAATATTTCGGATAATCAGCAATCGTTTACTCCATTTTTTACAGGAAACCTTAATTTCATAGCGTCAAGTACACCCAATTTTTGGTATCTATATATTCGTTATAAGCAATCGAATCAGCTTTTTCGTTTGCCAATATTGATTTATACATTAGAAATTCCTAAAGTTGCCAAACGACTCGAACAATTACTTTTGTCTGAGCGGCCTTTACAAGGAGATTTATTGTATGAACAATTGATGGCACAGGGGCAAATTATTGCACAAAATGCGACAGAAGAAGTACAATTGCCGCAATTTATGCTACCTTATTACGAAGGGTTTAACCGTTATGGCAATAAAACTTGGCTTGGCATTTATCGTCGGCACGAAACATTTGATATTGATTTCTTGATTGAAATGTGTCATATAGCTTTAGCAACTAAAATTGGTCAAATTTGTGTAACGCCTTGGAAGTCGCTTATTATCAAGAATATATCTAATCAAGACAGGCTTGTTTGGGATAAACTTTTAGGTAAATTTGGCATTAATGTACGCCATGCTGCCAACGAGCTCAATTGGCAAGTTGAAGATTTATGCGAAGAAGGGCTTGCGTTGAAACACCGTATTGTACGAGAATTTGATGGCGAAGATGTAAGAACGTTTGGCTTGTGCTTTGCTATCCAAACACGCTCCAAATCAGAAGTATATGGCTCGGTGGTAATTAAGAAACGAAAAATATTTGGAGGACTCAGTAGTGTTTATGACATTTACCATACAAGCGATTTTAACCCCAATACCCGAACCCTCACTTTATTTGAAAAGGGATTAAATAAAGCCCATATTGCCGAAATATTACAACGTTTATCGAAACGCTATTACCAACAGCATACCCTTCTGGCAAGCCAGCCCGTGCCTGTCAAGCCTCAAGAGGCAAAGCCCACCAGCTATGGCGTACACCAATGCCAAACGTGTTTTACGATATATGACGACCGCTTTGGCGATTCGTTCAATGGCATCGCTGCTGGTATTCGTTTTGCGGCTTTGCCAGAAGACTACTGTTGTCCGATTTGTGAAAGTGCCAAAAGTACATTCAAAGCCGTAGAAGTAAGTTTGGCATAAAACCTTTAGCCCGCCCAATTTTCTCTGTCAAGACTTCTGTACTGAATCGCCTCGGCGATATGTTCGGTTCTGATTTCTGGTGTGTTTGCCAAGTCGGCAATGGTGCGGGCTACACGCAAAATACGGTCGTAAGCCCGTGCCGATAGTTGCAGGCGTTCCATTGCTTTTTTCAGGAGCAAAACGCCTACAGGTTCGAGTACACAAATTTCTTTTACCATTTGCGAAGGCATCATGGCATTAGAATGGATAGCAGGATGAGCCTTGAAACGCTCCGTTTGAATGCTACGGGCTTGTATGACTCTCGCCCTGATGTCGGCACTTGATTCGGTTTTGCGAGTAGATGATAGCTGGTCGAAATGCACGGGCGTAACTTCTACATGTAAATCAATGCGGTCGAGGAGCGGGCCAGATACTTTATTCAAATACTTTTGTACCACACCTGGGCCACAAGAGCATTCTTTTTCAGGGTGGTTGTAATAGCCACAAGGACAAGGATTCATACTGGCAATGAGCATAAAATTGGCAGGAAATTCTACCGCCCATCTCGCCCTCGAAATACTTACTTTTCGTTCTTCTAAAGGCTGTCGCATGACCTCTAAAGCCGACTTTTTAAATTCGGGTAATTCATCTAAAAACAAAACGCCATTATGTGCCAACGAAATTTCGCCTGGTTGAGGATTACTTCCACCTCCTACCAAAGCGGCATCTGAAATGGTATGGTGCGGAGAGCGAAAAGGCCTAGAGGCAATCAACGAAGCCCTTGTGCCAAGCTTGCCTGCAACCGAGTGAATTTTGGTTGTTTCTAAGGCTTCGTGCAGTGTCAATGGCGGTAAAATAGAAGGCAAACGCTTGGCGAGCATGGTTTTACCAGCCCCCGGAGGCCCAATCATAATGGCATTATGCCCACCGGCTGCGGCAATTTCTAAGGCTCTTTTGATGTTTTCTTGTCCTTGCACGTGCGAAAAATCGGCATCGTAATAGTTTTGTTCATGCAAGAAAATATCCCTTGTATCGGTTGTCGTAGGCGTAATAGACTGCGTTCCTTGCAGAAACCCCAAGGCTTCTTTGAGGTTGTTGACCCCAATAATATCTAAATTATTGACAATAGAAGCTTCTTTGGCATTTTCGACAGGCAAGATAAAGCCTTTAAATTGCTTTTTACGGGCTTCTATAGCGATAGGCAATACCCCTTTGATAGGCCTTAAAGTACCATCAAGGGCGAGTTCTCCCATGATAACATACGAGGCTAACGTGTCGATAGCAGCTTGCCCGGAAGCGTGTAAAATGCCCAAGGCTATAGGCAAATCGTAGGCAGAGCCTTCTTTACGAATATCGGCAGGGGCGAGGTTTACCACCACTTTGGTACGAGGGAAAAAGAACCCAGCTTGTTTAATTGCCGACTCTACCCGATGTGCCGATTCTTTCACAGCACCGTCGGGTAAGCCCACAATAAACATATTTTGTCCTTGTCCTTCGCTTACTTCTACCGTAATAATCACCGCATCTACGCCATGCACGGCACTGCCGTAAGTTTTAGCAAGCATAATAATATATTGTCAAATTGAATCTATGAGTAAGTTTGTGTTAGACGAAAGTATCAAGGTCAAAGTCACATCGAAAGTGTTTTTTCAAAAAAATAACATAAATTTTTTCATAAACGAGCATTTCTCCCTACGATTACGAGTTTGATGGAGTATCTTCTGAGAGAATAACACCTGTTGACTGCACTTGTAACGTGACGATACGACCGATAGGCATTGCCCAGTTGGCCGCTTCATGCCCAGTCGGGAATCCGTAGCAAACAGGATAGGTATAATCGGCTACGGCTTCGGCGATAATTTCGTAAACATTTGCCCCATAGGGCGTATCGTGGTCGTGTAGGTCGGAAAAAGAGCCTACTATCAAACCAGCCAAATGAGCTAATTTGCCTGCCCGTTTGAGTTGTATCATGAGGCGGTCAATGGCGTAAAGGTATTCGCCAATGTCTTCGATAAATAAAATTTTTCCTTGGGTATCTACTTCCGACTTGCTTCCGAGTATGTGGGCGAGTAGCGTTAGGTTTCCACCTAAAAGTTGTCCTTGGGCAATGCCTTGGCGGTTGAGCGGATGGGTAGGGATTTCGTAAAAAAGGCTTTGTCCAAACAGCGTTTGGCGGAGTGTTTCGAGGCTTTCGGCACCGCCTTCTTGTAAAAATAATTTAGGCATAACACCATGAATCGACTCGATGCCTAGGTTATACACGTGGCACAGTACCGCAGTAATGTCTGAAAAACCAATAATCCATTTAGGTGTTTCGACAAAACGAGTAAAGTCGATGCGGTCGATAATCCGAGCACTGCCGTAGCCTCCCCGTGCCGAAAAAATAGCCTTGATGTTGGGATTGTCAAGCATGGTTTGAAAATCATTGGCACGGATGGCATCGGTGGCTGCATATTGATGAAAGCTGCCTCGAAGCGATTCGCCCAAACAAACCTGTAGCCCCCAATCCTTTTCTAATAAAGTTATGGCTGGTTTTAAATCATCAAAATTTACTTTAGATGCCAAAGCGATAATACCGACGGTATCGCCTTTTTGTAAAAATGAGGGTTGTTGCATGACATGAGTATTCGTTAATGTTCCGCAGCAATGGTTAGGCATCGCTGTCGGGATAAAGGCTGCTGACCAAAGGCACTTCTGTTGTTTCAGACAGTTTATTCAAATCGAGGTGCAATACGCCTTCGTTGGTCATTTCTTGAAACATCGACACAAATTTTGCTCCATAAACGACCTCTTTGGCATGATACGACGTGCGTGCATGAACAGCCTGATTGAAAGTATCTTCGGTTGCTTTGACAAGAATAAGAAATTCTGCTTGTTTTTCAATCAATTGGGCTTGGCTTAAACCAAAAAGCGGGCTTTCGTCGGTAATAGGATGCACGATTGTCCAACTGCTCGGAAAGAAATTGACTTGCGAGCGTTCTAAGTGCAGGCGTGTGTAAGTACGATGTGTTTTGCCGTGTTCGTTGATTTCGAGCATAGATAAATTGACTTCTACGGCAAGGTCAATCAATTGATTCGAGCGTTCGTTTACAATTCTAAACATAAACGCCGTCATATCTAAATAAGGAGCAATAACGGCTTTATCAGAATACAAAATATAGGCTTGTGCCCTCGAAAAGCGTCCGTACAACAAGCCTGTAGCAATAGCAAAGCCCATCAAGCCCAACAGCGATTCGGCTGAGGCGACAATGCTCATCAGCAAACCTTTGGGAGCGATATGCCCATAGCCAACCGTAGTGATGGTTTGTGCCGAAAAAAAGAACGCATCCCAAAAACGGGTAAAAGGCGTACTCAAATCAACGCCTTGCAGGTGTTCGACCCCAACAAGGTTATAAATGATAGCAAAAAAGATGTTTACAACGACAAAATAAATCAAAACGACCATAAAAAACTGGTGCCAAGAGCAAGTCACCAAGCGATTAAATAAGTTGATGCGTCCCCAAAATGAGCCTCCAATGCGTTGTACATTAAAAGTGCCATCTCGGTTGACAAGCCTTACGTGCGGATTTACCTGTTTCCCAAAGCCTAGTTCTCGTCTGTTTTCTTCTGCTTGTAAATATTTATCGTTTTTATAGTGACGAAAAGATTTCATATACTTAGTAGTTTATTTTGTTACTATAACACTATTTTTGTGGAAATTCGTTTCGAGATACCCTACAATACCTTTTTTTTCTTCCTTGAATTTGAATAACTTCCCTTAAAATTTATCTTCAGAATTAATTAATGCAAAAATCCAAACATCTCATGGCATCACGTCGTTCGTTTTTAAAAACAGTTGCCGCTACGTCGGGCATCATGGCTTTGCAACCCTCAGACTTATGGGCAGCAGAAGCCAGTAAAAAAATGTTTTTTGAAATTTCTTTAGCCGAATGGTCTTTGCATAAAGCCATTTTTGGCGGACAAATGACCAATTTAGATTTTCCTGTCAAAGCACGCAAAGATTTTGGTATTGGTGCGGTGGAATATGTGAATACTTGCTTTAAATCAGCAACAAAAGACTTTAAAGAAAACGGAAAAGATTCGGCTTATTTGAAAGAACTTTTGATGCGTTGCAAAGACAATGGCGTAAAAAATCACCTTATCATGTGTGATGCCGAAGGCGACATGGGCGATGCCGATGCCAGCAAACGCCTTCAAACGGTTGATAACCATAAAAAATGGGTAGAAGCTGCCAAGTTTTTGGGTTGCAAAACCATTCGTGTGAATGCCGGTGGCAAAGGCCCAGCCGAAGAAGTTGCCAAAAATGCAGCCGATGGTCTGGCAAAATTATCGGAATTTGCTGCTACCATGAAAATCAACGTAATCGTTGAAAACCACGGCAGTTATTCGTCTAATGGTAAATGGCTTGCAGGGGTGATTCAGTCGGTAAATATGCCCAATTGTGGCACATTACCCGATTTTGGTAATTTCTGCATCAAGCGTGATACCGCCAATTATAGGGTTTGTCATGAGTCTTACGACCGCTACGTGGGTGTGCAAGAGCTGATGCCTTTTGCCAAAGGCGTAAGTGCCAAATCTTATGTGTTTGATGCCGAAGGAAATGAGCGAGAAATGGATTATTTGCGTTTGATGACCATTGTAAAAGAGGCAGGTTTCAAAGGGTATGTAGGTATCGAATTTGAAGGCGACGAATTGAGCGAAGACGAAGGCATCAAGGCGACGCTAAAATTACTTCAAAAAATAGGTGCAAAGCTAAGTTAAGCCCGTAACTTTGCAAAAGTTTTTCATAGCTATGAGGCATGAGCAAGTAGGAGAGGAGGATTTTGTATAGAATAGTATTATTTTTAGACAAATCAATGAATGAATCTCTTCGTTAAGGCTCTTGCCTCATAAATTCAACCGCTATTGCACAATGATTGCCCGCAAATCCGTATCTAGGTTTATTTGTATTTTCATTACCAGCTTGTTTGTAGTAGGCTTCGCATCTGGGGCTGTTTGGGGACAAACAACCTCGCCCGTTTCTAAACCAACCATTAAATGGATGACGCTCGAAGAAGCGTATGCTGCTATCAAGAAAGAACCTCGTAAAATTATAGTTGATATTTATACCAATTGGTGTGGTTGGTGTAAAGTGATGAATTATCGGGCTTTTCGTGACCCCCGTGTGATTGAATATGTAAACGAAAAATTTTATATGGTCAAGCTCGATGCCGAACACAAAGACGACATCGTCATTGGCGATAAACGCTATGCTTGGGTTGTTGGCTATAACGAAGCTGCCCTGTATCTAATGCAAGGAAAAATTCACTTTCCTACGATGGTCTATCTCGACGAAAAATTTAATATTATCCAGCCTTTGCCTGGTTATCAAGATGAAAAAGTATTTCATCAAGTGGCGACTTATTTTGGTGAAAATTATTTCAAAAACAAAGATTGGAATGAATATCAGCAGGCCATTTATCCGCAACACTTCAAGTAACGTGCCTTGGGTATTGGAAATGCTCCTTAGTTACAGAAAAGTATAGAAAGCCTGGCGTAAATCTTGTAGCAAAAGTGGCTGTTTTGAAACTTGTTTTAACGGCAGCCACCTCTGTTCATTTGTATTGAAATTTCATCAAGTTAAGAGCATGGAGAATATTGTGGTTAACAGTGTACCCCAATGTTCTGCTTTCGGGAAAAATAAGCATAACAAAAAAGCCTCAAATCTTGCGATTTGAGGCTTTTTGCTCCCCCTCCTGGGCTCGAACCAGGGACCCCATGATTAACAGTCATGTGCTCTAACCGACTGAGCTAAGGAGGAATTTTGTCATTCTGTGTTCCAGAATTGTGATGCAAAATTACAGCTTAGTTCGATACGATGCAAGTGTTTTTGGTAAAAAAATACAAAAAAATATGGTATTTCTGTATTAATCTTTGATTTTCAGAATTTTATCTTTGAAAAAAATTATACCATTGCGATATGTATTACCTTTTTTGTTTCAAAAAACTCCTCTTCAAAGTAAGCACTCAATTCAAATGCACGGTGCTTTTTGCCTAATTCTTTCAATTCTTCTGCCAAATCACCCCCTTTGAGGTACAAAATACCGTTACGCAATTTGTTGTAGCAATTGATATTGACCTTGCCCCGCACCCAGCCGTAAAAAGGCTTAATGCGTGTGACGGCACGGCTCACAATAAAATCGTATTCGCCATCGACTTGCTCGGCTCTGATTTGCTCGGCTTTTACATTTTCTAGCCCCAATGCCTCGGCTATGCCTTGTACAACTTTGATTTTCTTGCCAATGCTATCAATCAAATGAAACTGACAATGCGGAAACATTATTGCCAATGGAATCCCCGGAAAACCACCGCCAGTGCCTACGTCGAGGATTTCGCTGAAGTCTTTAAACTGTACTACTTTAGCGATACCCAACGAATGCAAAATATGTTTTTCATAAATATTCTCAATATCTTGGCGAGAAACCACGTTGATTTTCTCGTTCCATTCTCGGTAAAGCTCGCCCAACTGTGCAAATTGTTGCTTTTGCTTGTCTGTCAGTTGAGGAAAATATTTCTCTATCAGGTTAGCGTTCATGTCACGGATATGTTAAAAACTGTTTGTATGAAATTGATAAACAAAGCTTTGGCTTTTGTGTTGTTTTCGGTTTGTTAACGCCAACGCATTTTCTGGCGTTTGGGCAAGAGTTGTTGTAGTCCCATTACGGCATAATACAAGGTAAGGCATATATCCCACCAAGGAATCGCCGGCGGTGCTACGGTTTGGTTGAGGCGTTTGTTGATTTTCCCTAGCACAACCCAATGGGTTATCAAACGCAAGAGCCATAAGCCTAGCAATACATATTGCAACGTACCGCCCCAAACCAAGGGTAACAGTACAAGAGCCAACAGCCAAAACAACAACTGCGAGCCTGCCAATATGCCCAAACTAAGTTTCGATTCGGGTTTGTAATACTGACTTACCGACAAATGGCGTTTTTTCTGCCAAAACCAAGCCTTCCAATCTCTTTTTGGAAACGAATAAACAAAGGTACTAGGATTTAAACAAATCGCAGTATTTTGGGCTGTGGCAACTTCATTGATAAATAAATCGTCGTCGCCACCCAGCACGTTGGTGTGACTGGCAAAGCCTTTATGCTCGAAGAAGAGTTTTTTTCGGTACATCAAATTGCGTCCTACGCCCATGTATGGCATGCCATAGAGGGCAAACGACAAATAATTGGTAGCTGTGATGAGTGTTTCGTAGCCAATGAGTTGATTCAGCAAGCTTTTGCTTACAAAATAAGGCGAAAAGCCCAGTACAATATCTTTATCGTCACTTAGCTCTACAGCCATGTCGTGTATCCATTCGGTAGATTGCGGGCGACAATCGGCATCGGTCAGCAACAATACCTCATGCCGAGCCGACTTGATGCCCAAGGTCAAAGCATATTTTTTGGGCGAAAGATGTTCGGGCGTTTCTTCAATCCGAATAAACCTTACGTTGGGCAACGCCTTGGCTTCTGTCAACAAAAAATCGTAAGTGCCATCCGTCGAGCGGTCATCCACCACAATCACCTCGAAGCTAGGATACGCCTGTTGGTCTAACAAAGGCAGTAATTCGAGCAAATGTAAATGCTCGTTCCAACTACAAACAATCACCGATACCGCTGGCAAAGACGCAGGCGTTTGTGTAAACGTAGGTATTGGTATCAATTTAGCATATACAAAAAGAATAAAAAATAACTGAACACCCAATGCTACGGAGAAAAGAATAAATAACAATGTTAACAAAGTATAACAGACTGTTTGGTTTACGAAGTTGCAAAGATAGCGAATCACCCAGAAGTACGTGCTGAGAAATAAGGAGTTTTTGGTAACTTTGCGAAATTTCTGACACAGTATTGCTGGCAATAAGCACGCTTTAGCCTGAGCAATAAGCTTGCCACAAGTGCCACTACAGTACCGTTGTGAGAAAGTAATCTTCAATTTTTCGCTACATGACATTCGACATACAGGCACTTGATGCCCAAAGTAAAGCCCGTGCGGGGCAAATACAAACCGACCACGGAACAATACAAACGCCCATTTTTATGCCTGTTGGCACGGCAGGTTCGGTGAAAGCGGTACATCAACGAGAACTCAAAGACGACATCAAAGCCCAAATCATTTTAGGAAATACCTATCATTTATACCTACGTCCGGGGCTAGATATTTTGGAAAAAGCTGGAGGTTTGCACCGTTTTAACGGTTGGGATAAGCCCATCCTTACCGATTCGGGAGGTTACCAAGTGTATTCGTTGGCAGGAACAGGTCGAAAAATTATCGAAGAAGGCGTAACGTTTAAATCGCATATCGACGGCTCTAAACATTTTTTTACACCCGAAAGAGTTATGGACATTCAGCGAAGCATTGGGGCCGACATCATCATGGCTTTTGACGAATGTACGCCTTACCCATGCGAATATGGCTATGCTCGTGCCTCGATGGAAATGACCCACCGTTGGCTTAAACGTTGTTGTGAACATTTTGATGCCACCGAACCCAAATACGGCTACAGCCAAACCTTATTTCCGATTGTACAAGGAAGTGTGTATAAAGATTTACGGATAAAATCGGCCGAAACCATCGCTAGTTTTGGCCGTGAAGGCAATGCTATCGGTGGTCTTTCTGTGGGCGAACCTGCCGAAATGATGTACGAAATGACCGAGCTTGTTACCGATATTTTACCCAAAGATAAGCCACGCTATTTGATGGGTGTAGGAACGCCTGCCAATATTTTAGAATGTATTGCCTTGGGTATTGATATGTTCGATTGTGTGATGCCTACACGCAACGCACGTAATGGAATGCTTTTTACAACCGAAGGCATTATCAATATTAAAAATGAAAAATGGAAGGATGATTATTCGCCCCTTGATACAGGTTTGGTAAGCCACGTGAGCAATGTTTATACGAAAGCCTACTTGCGTCACTTGGTCAAAGCCGAAGAATTGTTGGGGGCAATGATTGCCAGTGTACACAACCTTACGTTTTATTTATGGCTCGTAGGACAAGCCCGTGAGCAAATCATGGCTGGTACTTTTAAAGCATGGAAAGATGCGATGGTTGTAAAATTGATGCAACGATTATAAACCGTTTTGTGATTTGTAGCAAATAAAACTCCTCTATGCCCAAGTTTACTTGAAGCATAGAGGAGCGAAGAGCTTATCTATTTTCTTTATCGTAGGTATCAAAAGAAAGCTTTCCTGAGCCAGTAACGAGAAAAACGACGACTAGCACCAAGGCTAAAATAGATAGCCACAACTCCGAATTGAGGAATGAAAAACCATTCCGAAGATTGGTGAAAAACACCGCAACCAATAAAATAGGCAATTGAAACATACTGGCTATACGAGTTTTGCACCCAATCGCAATAAATAAACCTCCCACCAGATGAGCAAACGCCACATAGTGTACCGCAATGACCGTCCAAGCATTAAAATGTAAACCTTGAATCAAGGTTTGTAAATGTACCGTATCTCCAATAAAACTCAATCCTTTAAAGAAAAGGAACACGCCCAAAAAAACTCTTAAAATGTCGAGCCACATCGGATGATGTGCGTCGCCCCAATGTTCAATTCGTTCGATAGTTGTCATGGCCAAGAAAGATTTTGATGTATAGAAATTTACCCTTTTTTTTAGCCAATGTCAATTATTTTTGTGTTTTTTTTATAAAAAATTTTGTTTATAAAAGTCAAACTGCTTCTAATTTGCACACTTTGCTCCATTGTACAATCGAACGCTAGTACTATACGAATGTTTTGAGAGGCTAAAAAGTATTTTATACATCCGTCATCCCTCATGTCTTATTTGTACAACTCAATTAACAGATACTTTATAAAGAAGCCAACGCTTGTGCCCAATCGGCGATGAGGTCATCCATATTTTCGAGTCCTACCGAAACCCTCAATAAGTTGTCGGGGGTTGGGCTTTGTGCTCCTTCTACCGATTTACGGTGTTCTATCAAGCTTTCAACCCCACCCAAACTGGTAGCCGTTGTAAAGAGCCTCAGTTTTTGGGTAACAGCCATTGCTTGTGTCGCATCGCCCTTGATTTGCACTGAAAGCATTGCTCCAGCCCCTGTCATTTGTTTTTGGGCAATAGCAAACTGCGGATGGCTAGTCAGGCCAGGATAATGTACGATTTCGATGGCAGGATGTGCGGTCAAATATTCGGCAAGAGCTTGGGCATTAGCTGTTTGAGCCTTTACCCTCACCGCCAACGTTCTGATGCCCCTTGTGGTAAGCCACGCTTCAAAAGGCGAAGGAACAGCCCCTGTCAGTTTTTGAATATCTCGTAAGCGTTGGGCAAGAGCATTGTCTTCTTTTAGTACCAACATACCTCCAAGGATGTCGCTATGCCCTCCAAAATATTTGGTGGTAGCGTGCATGACGATGTCGGCACCGAGATCGAGGGGTTTTTGCCAAATAGGCGTTGCCCAAGTATTATCGACGGCACAATATATGCCATGTTGTTTGGCAAGTGTTGCAATGGCCTGAATGTCAGATATACGTAAGAGAGGATTAGAAGGGCTTTCGAGCCAAATCAATTTCGTTTCAGGACGTATGGCTTCTTCAATCGCACGGAGGCTGGTCATGTCAACCTTGGTGAATTGTAAGCCCCAATGAGCAAAAATTTGTTCTAACAATACATTCGTAGCGTAGTACGCATCGTTAGGTGTGATAACGTGGTCGCCAGTTTTGAGTGCTTGAAACAAAGCCGTAGTAGCTGCCATTCCCGACGCAAAAGCGAGTCCAACTTGTCCGTTTTCTAATAAAGCAATACTTTTTTCGAGGAGTTGTCTATTGGGGTTATCGTTTCGGCTATAGATAAAACCGTGTGGATAAGAGCCATCGGCGGCTCGTTCAAACGTAGTAGAAAGGTAAATAGGAGCAACCACTGCACCAGCGTTAGCATCGGGCATTTGGGTACTTTGAATGGCAAGCGTTTCTATTTTCATGTTAGTCTGTTGTTTGCAATATGTCAAACAAAGATACAAAATGCTTGTCATTAGGAAGAAAAATGCGAGAGTCGTTTTATCAACTAAGCTATGCGTTGAAAAAGATGGGAATGAGGAGCTAGTTCATCTAAAGAGATATTGAATACCTGACAAAGTTTTTGTGCTTCTAAAATATTAGGAACACTCTGGTCGCTCTCCCATGCTGAGATTTTACTTTGTGAAGGAATGTTAATTAAATCTGCTAAAGCTGCTTGCGAAAGGCGATTTTTCAGACGTAGATTTCTGATGTTTTTTCCTAGGGTTGACATGGAGATATTGGTTTAGTTGTAAAAGCCTATTAGTTTTGATAAACGATGTATATGTTGTATGAGTCAAATGTATGGTGTGAGGTCGTATTTTGCAAGAAAAAATTATAAAATTTCAAAATATCTAAAAACAGATGAAAATTATCTGAATTCAGATTGGAGAGTAGGAGGATGTTTGGCAACTTTGTAAAGTATTGAAAACTCAATAAATCTTTTCAAAATACTGAAAATCAATACATTTAACAATGTGCTGTTTTTTATTAAAAATAGATTTTGTAAGGTTTTTTCGCTCATAAATCCTTGTTCAGCTTCTTGAACTAGGCTTGAGTTAAAAATCAAAACATAAGAAACCAAATTTTCTATGGTTTTCTTGAAGAAATTAGTCAAAACCAAACAAACAAAATTCAAAACTATTTCATTGTCGTATGGTAAAAAGTAAGCTATTTTTCTTAGTCACATTTTTGAGCAGTATATCTGTTTCTAAATCACAAACAGTACAAATGATATACGATAAATATATCGAAGTGATAGGAGGAGAATCTGCGATAAAATCTCTTAATAGTATTTTATTGAATGGAAGAATACAGACATTAAATACTTCTAGTAAAGAAATTACTATTTATAGAAAAAAAAAAGAGATGTATCGTGTTGAAACATACAGTGATACTACAATTTACATCTGCGACTGCTATGACGGACATTTTTTTTGGCGTTTAACAGAAAACAGCCATAAGCCGAGGAATGTTACAAGTAGTCAGAATGTAAATAAAGCGTGGACAATTGACGATGATGCAGGAGGAATGCCTCTGTTGAATGATTTAATAGATTTTCAATATTATGGGAATAAAATGTATTTGAAAGAAGATATTGAAGAAGATAATAAAGCGTATCATGTTCTTCGTCTGATAAGACGAAATCTTTCTGTCATTGATTTTTATATCAATAAATCAACATATCTAGTCGATAAAACAGTTGAAATAGGTTCAAATAATGAAGCTAACAGTTATAGTATAATAGATGAATATAAGAAAATCGGCAATCTACTAATTCCTTACAGAAGTAAAATGTATATGATGGGGTATCTGTTTAGTACAACTATTTATAACAAGATTTTATTGAATCCGATATTACCAGATTCTCTATTTAAATGTGAAAAAGAGAAAAAAGGGGCATTTTAAAAAGCTTCATTCCATATAGCCTTATTCGAAGAACTCTTTCAATTTATGAGTTATCAGATTTGGTACAATTATTTCCCAGCGTTCCAGAATCCGTAACTCACCAACTATAGGATTTGCAAATCAGAAATATATTTTTAACTCTTAACAAAAAATTCAACATGAAAAATTTAGAGAAATTTTCAGGAAATGTGATTTCTAAAAGCGAAATGAAAAGTATCAAGGGTGCAGATGGAATTCATATATTCTGTTTGAGAGGAGTACTGGATGGTGTTAAACACAACACTCATTTTAATTGGGGGCGTTGCCGATAGTTAGGCATTTTAACTTTTGAATGGTTTTAAAGCCTACAAAGTTATGTTTTGTCTACAATGTTAATTTTTATATAGATTAACACTGTAGACTTTTTAATACACAAAATTTACCAACAACTACATGAAGCGTATCATCACGTTAATATTTTTGCTAATCTTAAGTTTTGAAATAAGAGCACAAATTCAGGTTCTTGATTCTATCTCACGAAAACCCATACCCTTTGTAGAGTTTTTCTCAGAGGAAGGGACTCTTCTAGGCATTTGTAATTTTGATGGATATATCATGAAGGAGCTAATTTTAAACTCCCATCATCTATCAATTACATTAAATCATCCTGACTACCAGAAGAAAAATATATTAGTAAAACATATACTGAACAATACCGATATTTTGTTGTTAAAGCCAACTAAATTGACTCAACAATCACAACTTCTACCAGAAATTACGGTAAAGGCTCAAACTCCTAAATTTCTTCGTATCAAAGCATTTTTTAGGAGTATACAATTTAATAATCAACAACCCCAATATTATATGGATGGAATTGTTGAATATTATATTGCTACAACATCTATGGCAAGTAAAAATAGTATTTTAGAGAGTCGTTCTTTTAGAGAAAAGCAAATTCCAATCTTAAAAGAAAAAGGTTTAATACAATTAGACTTTAACTTAGTCGGAGTCCCATATCTAGAGGATTTCCTTACAGCTAAAAATTTAGAGAAAAAGTATATAATACATAGAAATGCGAGTTTTTCTAATCTCAAAAAAGACACTATTTCTGCAGGTATAATCAAGTTAGATTCACATAAAACATCACTTGATTTAGCTATATATTCAGAAAAAAATATAAATACGATGAGGATGTTTGGTGTAGAATCAAACTTGACTAAGTATTTTATTTCTGCTAATTATTCCACAACCAAAAGTAACTTTGAACTAAAAGATTTGAATTGGTTTAAAGAAATTAGAGAATATAAAATCAAATCAAAAAAATATTCAGAAGAGTCGGTTTTCAATACGGTTCATGAAGTTTTTGTGTTAGAAAAAGATTTCGTAAATGATAGAGCAAAATCTACTAATAGCTTTTACTCATTTCAATCTAAAAACAAATATGAATCAAAATTCTGGGAACTACAGAATATCCCTCCGATTTCTGAAGAAGTACAAAAATTTATTGAAAGTAAAATGATCGAGTTAAAATAAATCAGGGCATACGTATGAGATCACTTTTATTTGGCTTTATATATAAGAGCCAAGCTAGAAAACTTCAAAAAGTAAAAATTTAATACTTGTAGATTTGTTAAAAATAACCAACCAAATAATATTTGAGTATCTCGCTTGAGAATAGATAAAACATCTTATGTATTTGCCAAAAATTTAGTTCAAACATTATTTTAATAAACTTTAAGTTCTATCAATTTATGTAAATATGTCAGATTTCCCATTTTTTGAACAGTTAGATTTGATGGATTGCGGCCCTACTTGTTTACGCATGATAGCGAAACATTATGGGCTTAGTCTTAATATTCAAAGGCTACGAGATGCATCGGGATTTAGTAGGGAGGGTGTTTCATTATTGGGCATTGCCGAGGCCGCTGAAAGTGTGGGTTTTAGAACCATCGCTGTAAAAGTTAGTATTGATAAATTAATCAAAGATGCCCCTTTTCCTTGTATTATCCACTGGCAACAAAATCACTTTGTGGTTTTGGTAGAAGTACAGAAAAACGCTGTTTTGTTGGCTGACCCAGCCAAAGGTTTACGCAAAATAGCTAAAGATGATTTTTGTGAGCATTGGGCTACTACGCAAGAAGATGGTCAGCCTGTTGGCGTAGCCTTGCTGTTAGAACCAACCCCTGCTTTTTATGAGCAAGAAGACGACAAAAAACAGGGCTTAGATGTTTCTTATCTTCTCAAATACCTTTGGTCTTACAAAAAGCTATTGATACAGTTAGCCATTGGTTTGTTAGTGGGCAGTGGCTTGCAATTGGTTTTTCCCTTCCTTACGCAGTCTATTGTAGATGTTGGTATTCAGAC